>Ga0209062_1000125_pt1 | contig 287345 bp, 273 predicted proteins | sample Coa_R2_2_FD_187158 | JGI IMG/M metagenome (GOLD analysis project Ga0209062, IMG submission 187158) | Surface soil microbial communities from Centralia Pennsylvania, which are recovering from an underground coalmine fire - Coalmine... | ecosystem: Environmental > Terrestrial > Soil >... | reverse complement strand
GTTTCAGGTGTGACGGAGTACTAGAGCCGTTTGCGCGCCAGGTGAGCGGCCAGCGTGTCGTAGGGGCGGCTCTCGTGGCCGCCCGCGGCCTGTGGCGCGGAATACTGCGAGCGCCACTGCCGCCGCCCCGACGTCAGCTGACCGCTCAGTCTCACTGCACACCGCTGTAGGCGCGCGAGGAGCACGATGCAGTCTCTACGGAGCATCTGGTGGCGATTAGGCATCTCCCTCTGTGCCACGGCACTCGTCTACCTCCACGTCGGCCAGTGGTCCACCGCGGCAGCGCAGGCCGGGGCAGAGCCGACCCTCTCGGCTCCCCCGGCGTCGGCGTCGTCCACACCGGTTGCCGTCCCTGCAATGCCGACCCCTCCGGCGCTGCCTCCTCTGCCCACGAGTCGAGAGTTCCAGCAGTTCGTGACCACGATGCCCTACTGTGATCCGGGGGAAACCGGTAGGCCCAGTCCGTTCCCCAACGTAAGCGGCTGCAGACTCATCGGTGCCCCCGCGAATATCGGCTGCGAGATCCCTCCCTGCCCCGAACCCGCTGTCCTACCGGACCCACCGTCGGGCGTGACCGACGAGCAGTGGGCGGAGCAGCTCGCGCGCACGCGCCTGACAGACGTAGCCGGTGAGCAAGCCATCGCGCAGGCGCGGGTGGAGGTGCAGCCCACGGCAGGCGGGTGGCACGTCGTCTTCTCCGACACGCAGGCCTCGTGCGCCTTTGGTGGCAACTGGTGGGACGGCGTCTGTCAGAGCGGCGCAGCGCCGGGGCCTGACGGCGCGGGGCTATGCTGGCCGGTGTACCAGGCCGTCTGGGCAAACGTCGAGCATGGCATGAACGGATGGACGATCCGTCAATTTGGGGCCTACCCCAATGGCAGCGTTACGTGCAGAGCGGTTGACTAGGCGGATGCCTGGCGCCCCCGGGCGCCAGCCGGCACGAGATCGCCCCGCAAGTCCGGCCCATTCGTGAGTGCTGCCACGCCCGTCAGCGCCGCGCGGCCATCTCGACCAGCAGCGCCGCCAGCCGATCGGCGGCGTCGATGGGGAACAGGCGGCGCGCGGCGGCGGCAAGCGCCGCCCGGGCAGGCGCGTCGGCGAGCAGCGCCCCCGCGAGTGCGACCAGGCGCTCGGGTGTGAGATCGGCCTGCGCAACGACCCGGGCGGCGCCGGCGCGGGCCGCGGCGCGCGCGTTGGCCGCCTGGTGCGAGTCGGGCATCGGCACCAGCACCATCGGCTTCCCGAGCACCGCCAGCTCGCTGACGGTGCCGAGTCCCGCGCGGCTGATGACCAGATCGGCGGCCGCCAGCGCGTGCTTCATCTCGTCCACCAGGAACTCGTGCGCCTGGTAGCGGGGGCTAGAGCGGGCGGGCGGCACGGCGCGCCCGCGGCCGGTCAGGTGGATGACCTGGCACCGCTCGACCAGCGCGGGGACCGCGGCGGCCACGCGCTCGTTTAGGCCGAGCGCGCCGGTGCCACCGCCGGTCACGAGCAGCGTGGGCACATCCGGCTCTAGCCCGAACAGCGCGACGGCCCGCTCGCGGTCGCCCGTCAGCACGTCGGCGCGCACGGGGTTGCCGACGACGACCGTGCGGCGGCGCGGGAAGTGCGCCCGCGACTCAGGAAAGGCCACGCTGACCCGCCGCGCGAACGGCACCAGCAAGCGGTTCGCTAGCCCCGGCTCGACGTCTTGCTGGTGGATCAGCACCGGCACGCCGCCCAGCGCGGCCGCCACGAGCGGCGGCACGGCCGCGAAGCCGCCGGCGCCGAACGCCACGTCCGGCCGGAAGCGCCGCACGATGCCGGCCGCCTGTGCGACGCCCAGCGGCACGCGGCCGGCGTCGATCACGTTCTGCCAGTCGACGTAGCGGCGCAGCTTGCCGGTAGACACGGCCACGAACGGCACCCCGGCCGCCTCGGCCAGCGCCCGCTCGGGCCCGCTGGCCGTGCCCACGAGCAGGAACTCGGCCTCGGGCGCCCACCGCCGCAGCGCCTCGGCCACCGCCAGCACCGGCGTCGCCGACCCGCCCGATCCCCCGCCCGCCAGTAGCACTCGCATACCGCGTTCCCCGCTAGCCGCTGCTATGCCGTCCTTCTCCCATTATCCTCTGGCCGGCCACCCCGTCCCGGGCCGGTCGTCCCCGCGACGTTCGCCCCCGACGTAGCGCCACACCACCGCGAATGTGCGACAATGGGGGCGCGCGGCGGGCGCCGCTGCCCTGGCGGGGGCGGCTGTCTGGCACGCTGCTTGCACCGCGGAGCGAGCACACGGGGGGCCGGAGGAGTGATGCGAGTCGTGCGTCTGTTCGCTGCCAGGCCGTATTGCGCGCTTGCCGTCGTCTGCGCCGTCGCGCTCGTCGCGCTCGCCGCCTGCGCGCAGAAGCCGCCGCCCACGCTGACCACCGCGCTAGCCGACCAGGCGCGCGACGTGGCGGTGGACGACCCCCTGGCCGTGACGACCACGGGAGCCGTGTTGGACCGCATCACTTTGGAGCGCATCGACACGGCCGCCCCGGCGCCCCAGTTCAGCGCGGACGAGTCGCGGGCGCAGCTTACGGCGCCGCTCGCGCCCGACGCGCGCTACCGCTTGACGGCCGAGGCCCACGCGCTCTCGGACGCCCCGCGCCCCCCCTGGCAGGCGCCGGAGACGATCGCGCTCACCCTGACCCGCGAGTTCAGCACCGTCCACGCCCCCGTCCTGCAAGCGCCAAGCGAGCCGCTCACAGCCTACCGCGGCAAGCCGATTGACCTGCGCTTCTCCGAGCCGCTCGCCCAAGTCCGCCTGGCCGACGCGCCGGCCGGCGCGCGCGGTTACGTCGCGGACGACCCGCATGTCTTCCGTGTCGAGTTCGGCGACCTGGCGCCGGGCGAGGACTTCGCGCTCCAGCTAACCGACGTGCGCGGCCGCAACGGCGCCCCGGGGGCAGACCAGACGCTAGCCGTCCGCACGCCCGAGGCGGTCGACCTCATGGCCGTGAACGGCGTCGCGCCAGGCGACCGCGTCGTCGTGCCGCCCGGCGCCCCCGTGGCGCTGGAGTGGAGCGCGCCCCTTACGACGCTGCGGTACCGCCTGGCGGATAAGCCCGTCTCCTGGACCGGCGCGCCTACCAACCGGATCGACCTGCCGCTCACCCTCGACCAGGGCCAGTCGCGCACCCTCGAGATCGAGGACGCCGTCGACGCCGACGGTGGCTGGCTGCCCAGTCCGATGAAGCTCGAGCTGGCCGCGCCGGAGCCGCTGCGCCTGGCCGCCATGTGGCCCGAGGATGGCGCCACCGGGATCAGCCCCGATGGCGATCCAACCTTCCGCTTCAGCGAGCCGGTCGCCTCGCGCGACGCGGTCGAGTCGGCGATCAGCTTCGATCCGCCCATCCCCGGCAAGTGGGAGTGGCTGGCTCCGAACAAGCTCCACTTCCTGCCCGACGGCCAGTTCCCGCACGAGAGCCGCGTGACGGTCCACATCCAGGGCGGCCCAACCGGCCCGGTCGGCGCGTCGGGCAGCTACCTGGCGGAGCCGGTCACCAGCAGCTTCCAGACCGGCAAGCTGAAGACGATCGAGGTCTGGCTCGGCCAGCAGCGGATGGTGCTCACCGAGGACGGCGAGGTCGTCCACCAGTTTCCCGTCGCCACGGGCGTGAAGGGCGCCGAGACGCCGCCGGGCACCTACAGCGTGCTCTACAAGATGCCGATCGCGCGCTTCGTCGGCACCAATCCGAACGGCTCCCACTACGACATCCCCGACGTCCACTGGGTGCTGCCGTTCTACGGCGACTACACGATCCACGGCGCGTACTGGCGGCACAACTTCGGCACGCCCGGCTCGGCGGGCTGCGTGAGCCTGACCGACGCGAACGCGAAGGTCGTCTACGACTGGGCCGACGTGGGCACGCGCGTGGAGATCCATCCCTAGCTGTCCTCCATCTGCCCCACAGAAGAGGCGAGCCCACCGCACGAGTGGGCTCGCCTCTTCGTTGTCTCGGCCGATCAGGCGACGCGGCGCCCCGCGAAATCCCCTACGTCCGCTCGGGCGTCCACGAGGGCGGGTCGCTGGCGGGGAACGACTCCATCGACGCTTCCTCGACAGTATCCACCTTGTCGTGGGGGATGGGCGGCGCCCCCGTCCCGCCGGGCGCAGCGTTCGGCGCGGCGGCCGGCACGGCGGCGCCGAGCGGCGCGCTCGGCGGCAGATCGCTCAGGCTGCTCTCGGCGCCACCGCCCACGCGGATCTTGCGCGGTTGCGCCGCGGCGGCCTTCGGCAGGCTCAAGCTCAACACGCCGTTCGTGTAGCTCGCCTGGGCCGCGTCCACGTCGACCGGCCCGGGCAGCGTGAGCGTCCGCTCGACCGTGCCAGTGCGTCGCTCGTGCAGCAGCCAGCGGGCGCCCGACCCGATCTCCTCGGCCTTGCGCTCGCCGCGAATCGTCAGCGTCTCGCCCTGCACCGACAGATGTACGTCGTCGGGCTGCACGCCCGGCAGCGACGCGCGAATCAGATAGCGATCGCCCGCGTCGGCCACGTCGAGCAGGATCGGCTCGCCGGTGGCCGAAGCCACCGCGTGGCCCGCTCGCACGAAGCTCTCCTGGAACAGGCGCTCCATCGCGTCGCGCAGACTAAGCATCTCGCTCATGGGGCCCCAGCGTTCGGTTGCCATGGCACCCTCTCTCCAATCCCGTGGTCGCGGCCGCCGGCCATTCTCGGCCCCCGCACGAAAGACGAGCGGCTTGCCTCCGCCGCGGCTCCCGACCTCGCCACTCGCTCGGTTCAACCCCACCGCGGCCCCGCGGGCCGCGTCGCGGCAGCCGCTCGCTCCCAGGGTGCAGGTTGCGTGCCAGGCGCCCCGACACGCGCGCGCCGCGCTCACGCGAGCGGCGCCTCATAGCGCGCCCAGGCTGTGGGCGTCTCGACCAGCGTGACCGCTAGCTCCGCGCCCGGCCGCGCGCCCAGCAGGCCGCACAGCCGGCGATGCACGTACTCGCACAGCACTTCGGTCGTGCTGTTGCGGTCCCGAAACTCGTCAAGCTCGTCCAGGTTGCGGTAGGCCAGCGGCGCCAGCGTCTCGCGCAGCGCCTCGGTCAGGCGCCCGATGTCCACCACGATGCCGTCGGCGTCGAGCGTTGGCGCCCGCACCTCGACGCGCACCTCGTAGGTCGCGCCGTGCAGCCGCTGTGCCGGCCCGAAGACGGCGCCGCGCAGGCTGTGCGCGATCATAACGTGATCGGAGACGCCCACCGCGTACATCTCGCTCTCCTCGGCCCTGTGTCAGCAGCGCGGGCCGCGCCATTCTACCAGCCGCTGCCGCGGCCCCTCGGCTACCGCCCGAGTGCGCGTATGCGCCACTGTGCCATAATGCCAGTAATTGACCGCGAAGCCCGAGGGAGGCGCGATGGAGTTCTACTTCTTTCACCTGATGCCCTATCCCTACCTGCCCGCCGACTTCTACGACCGCTACGACTCGGCCTGGGTAACGCCCCCCAATGCGCTGTTCGACCCGCCGCGGGGCACCGAGCTGTACAACCGCTACCTGGACGAGATGATCTACGCCGAGCAGCTCGGCTGGGACGGCGTCTGCGTGAACGAGCACCACCAGACCGCCTACGGCCTCATGCCCGCCCCGAACCTAATGGCCGCCATCCTCGCCCGGCAGACCAAGCGCGTCCGCATCGCCATCCTGGGCAACGCCGCGCCGCTCTACGATCAGCCGCTGAAGGTGGCGGAAGAGGTGGCGATGATCGACGTCATCTCGGGTGGCCGCGTGATCGCCGGCTTCGTGCGCGGCGTCGGCTGCGAGTATTTCTCGTTTAGCGAGAGCCCCGCCTTCTCGCGCGAACGGTTCGACGAGGCGGTCGCGCTCATCCTGCGCGCGTGGACCGAGAACGGCCCGTTCAGCCACCACGGCCAGCACTACCAGTTCCGTTACGTCAATCCCTGGCCGCAGCCGGTGCAGAAGCCGCACCCGCCCGTGTTCGTCCCCTCCACCGGCAGCGTGGAGACGCTGGAGTGGGCGACCGAGGCGCGCTTCCCGTTCATCCGCGTCTACGACGAGGTGGCCGCCGTGCAGCGGATGTTCGAGGACTACCGCGAGCGCGCCGCGCGGCGCGGCTGGGAGGCCGGCCCGGAGCACCTCGGCTGGATGGTGCCCGTCTACGTGGGCGAGACCGACGCGCAGGCGCAGGCCGAGGCCGAGCGGCACATCCTGTACCTGTTCCGCGAGCTGACCAAGCGGCCGATCCAGATGCTCATGCCCCCCGGCTACAGCAGCCCCCAGTCGATGGCGCGCTTCGCCGAAAACCTGCTCAAGCGGCGCGATGCGGGCAAGCGCACCTACGAGGAGATGCAGGACAAGGGCTTCATCGTCTTCGGCAGCGCGGAGACGGTGCGCCAGCGGCTGCTCGACTACCAGCAGCGGCTCGGATTCGGCAAGCTGGTCACGCTGCTCCAGTTCGGCAGCCTGCCGGCCGACTTGACGCGGCAGAACATGGAGCGCTTCGCCCGCGAGGTCATGCCCGCCCTTCGGCCCGTCGGCGTAGCCGCAGCTCCCGCGACGGCGGCTCGCTAGCCCGGCCGCCGCGGCCGGGCGGCTCAGCGACGCTCGGCGCTCCAGCGGGCGATGATGGCCTGGTCGTGGGGGAAGGCGAGCGGCGGCAGCGCGTCGGGGGCAAACCAGCCGACCTCCGACACCTCCGGCCCAGCCATCGCCTCGCCCTGCGCGTGGTCGGCGGTGTAGACGACCAGCACAACCGGGTTGCCCCGGTCGCTGTACACGCCGAACAGCGCGTCGATGCGCACGGTAAGCCCCGTCTCCTCCTGCACCTCGCGCGCCGCCGCCTCTTCGAGCACCTCGCCGCGATTCACGTAGCCCGAGGGGAATGACCACTTGCCGAGCCCCGGCTGGATCGCGCGCCGGTTGAGCAGCAGCTTGCCGTCGCGCCCCACGAGCACGGCGACCGCGACCTTCGGGTCCTCGTAGTAGGTCCAGCCGCACGCCGGGCAGACGGGGCGCTGGTAGCCCTCCATCTCGCGCGTGCCGAGCGGCGTCGCGCAGTGCGGGCAGTATTTAACCATCGCGCGCTCCGACGATCCCGCGCCCGCCTATTGGGCGGCGGGCGCCCGCGGCGCCGCTGCCGCCTTGCGCGGACGCGACTGGCGGCGCAGACGCTCGAAATACGCGTCGCGCTGCTTGCCCTGCGCGATCTTCTGGTCCTTGGTCGCCTTCGCTCGGGTCGCCATGCTACGCTCCTCACCGCGGCCCTGTCGCCGGGCCGCCTGATGCTCGTTAGCCGAGAGATGTCGCGCGTTGCTCTACGTTATACGGCATCCGGGTGGGGCGGCTCGGCCCGGGCGCTCGTGCGCGCGCTGTGACCCGCCGGACCGCCGCGATCCGTTGACACCGCATTCCGCGCGCCCCTACAATGCCACTGTTTTCCAGCCCGTGGCGCCGCCCTCCCGGGCGCGTCGGCCGCGGCTGCGTTCGCGACGCGGGGCACGCCGTGACCAGTAATCGCTCGCTCTTCTGGATGCAGTTCCTGCGGACCAGTGCGGTCTGGCTGGTGCAGCAGGTCCTCGGCGTACTCGGCATCGTCGCCAGCGTCGCCCTCGACATCGCCGTCGCCCAGCTGGCCGCGAACATGGCGAGCCGCTGGGGCTGGGACGTCGTCGCCACGGCGGTGGGCGCGCTGGGCTGGCTGGTCGCCTCCCTGATCGCGCTGTACTCGCTCAGCCGCTTCCTGCGGCTCCGCCGCCAGCGCACGGTTAGCCTCTGGCTGCTCTTGTCGGGCGTCTACCTGGTGCTCGTGTGGGCGGTGGGCGGCCTGCCGCTCATCCCGCGGCTACTCGATCTCGGGGCGCCACCCGCCGCCGCGGCCGAGCGGCCGCTCATGCTCGGTGGCGGGCCGTCGGCCGCGCTGCCCGCCCCGACCGCGAGCCCCAGCCCCACCCGCGCGCCGTCCCCGACCGCCACACCGCTCGCCGCCGCGCCGTCGTCGGCCGCCGCGGCGCCGGCCCTGCCCCTGTGGGCGCAGAACGCGGACACGGTCACGCTCTACGCGGCGCCCGACCCCGACGCCGACTCGTATAACTCCGTCCCCGCCGGCTCGTACTTCCGCATCCTCGGCGCCACCGATAGCCGCTACAAGGTCTACTATGGCGGCGACCGTGCCCGCCGCCGGCCGGGCGAGGCGTGGGTGGACAAGACGGACCTGCTCGCCACCGATCCGCCGCAATTCGCCAAAGTGCGTCAGGCGACCATCCTCTACCCAGAGGCCAGCGCGCGCGGGAGATCGCTCGCCACCGTGCCGCGCGGCGCCTACGTGGAGATCATGCGCGCCGGCCCCGACGACTGGGCGCGGGTGCTCTACCTGGGCGACGGCCGCGACAACGGCCCGTTCGTCGGCTGGCTCACGGTTGCCGACCTCGGCCCGTCCGACGTGGACCCGCCGCGCATCGCCCGCTTCACGGCCACCGCGGCGGCGCTCGCCCGCCCGCCCGAGGTGTGGCTGAAGGTGCCCTATCGCTCCCAGCTCGACGGCACGCCCTGGGCGGCCGCCAACTGCGGGCCGACGAGCGTGTCCATGATCCTCGAGGCCCACGGCGTCCTGGCCGATCCCACCGACGTGCGCCGCGAGGTCATGGCGCTCCAGGGCACCCAGAACTGCACCGAGTGCGGCTCGTTCATCGAGTCGCTGGCCACCGCGGTCGAGGAGCACGGGCTGAAGGCGCTGGGGCTGACCGGCGACGACGGCAAGCTGCGACGCTGGAGCCTCGACGATGTCCGTGCCGCCCTGCGCGCCGGCCATCCCGTCCTCCCCCAGGTGATGTATCGCCAGCTGCCTGGCCGCGAGGACGTCCCGTACTGGGGCGACCACTACATTGTCGTCACAGGCATCGAGGGCGACTTCTTCCTCTACAACGACCCGATCGACGACGGCCCCGGCTATGGGCGCCTGATCTCCGCGGAGCAGCTCAGCCGCGCCATGGGCGCCAGCGACTTCCCGTTCGCCGCCTTCGCCGCCGCGGCCCCCTGAGCATCCGCCCCTGCGGTGAACCGCCCTCGCTGTAACTTTTGCGCCCGATACTCGTTTAACGTAGCGAGTGATGCCGTCCGCGCACGCGCCGCGCCCGGCGAGGCCGGGACCGCCCGACGCGCTCAGGCCGGCCGCGGGACGCCCAAAGAGGAGGAGGAGCGCGATGAGACCGCGCGCGTTGGCAATGTCTGTGGCGCTATTGCTGCTCGCCGGCACGACGGCTGGCGTAGCGGCAGCCGACCAGGGCGGCCGGCTGGCCGGTACCCCGAGCGCGCGGGTGGCGAGCGTGCCCGCGGGGCTCGACTCGCTCCTTCCCGGCGACCAGCTCGCACCGACGGGGCCGGCTCAGTGGTATATGCCCTGGCTCACGGGCGGCGCCGGCAGCAACTATCTCGGTCCGGGCGGCTGGCGCTCGACCCCGCTGAACTATGGCCTGTTCGGCCCCTACCCGCTGCCGCAGACGGCCGCCTTCTTCGGCGCGACGAGTTCGCCGCTCGATCCGTACACTACCTTCCTGCTGACGAACGCGCTCGCCTTCCAGAACAGCCTGAACCCGAGTGCGAGCAGCTTGAGCGGTTTCGGCCCGCTCGCCACCCTCAGCCAGAGCGGGCTCGCCCCCCTGGCCTCGGCGAACATCAACCAGTTGATCCAGCTCGGCCTCGGCACGGGCGGCGTCAACGCCCAGGGGCAGTTGACCTTTACCTTTGCCAACGGCGGGAACACGTTCGTGCTGCCGCAGGGCCAGACCTTCGGCAACGTGACGCTCGGCCAGATCGCCGGTACGGGCACCAGTCTGGTGAGCGGCTTCCCCGGGCTAGGCGGCTTTGGCGGCTTCGGCGGCTTCCCCTTCGGCTTCGGCACAGGGAGCATCACCGGCCAATAGCCCGCTGCTGACGTCCGCAGCGCGCAAGGCCCTGGTCGGCCAGGGCCTTGCGCGTTTTCGTGCCGGACCGGCCGGACCGCCGCGTTCGCCGGTGCTACGGCGGGCGGCCACCAAATCGGCGCTCTCCGCACCACGCTTGCTTGACATACGCCGCGCGGCCCCCTAGAATGATCGCAGAACACCCGTTCTAGCGAGCAGGGCCGCGGTAGCCGCGTAGCCGCCCAGCCGCGCCGAGCGCCCGGGCGCCGTCCCGGGGTCCACGGAGGGAGAACGTCGCCATGCGGTCGCTGAGCGTGCGCCAGCAACAAATGCTCCAGTTCATTCGGGAGTTTCTCCATCGCCACGGCTATCCGCCCAGTATCCGCGACATCGCCCAGGCGGTCGGCATCTCGTCCACCTCGGTGGTCGACTACAACCTGCGCGTCCTCGAGCGCAACGGCTACATTCGCCGCGCGCGCGACGTGTCGCGCGGGCTCGAGCTACTGGCCGACGTGGGCGAGCCGGTCCCGGCGCGCGTCGTCGAGGTGCCGGTCATTGGCCGCATCGCCGCGGGCGCCCCGATCGAGGCACTCGCCGAGCGCACCGAGACGCTGCCGCTCGGCGCCGACCTGGCGACCGAGGGCTGCTACGCTCTCCAGGTCCGCGGCAAGTCGATGATCGAGGATCTGATCGACGACGGCGACCTGGTTGTCATACGACCGCAGGAGACTGCCAACAACGGCGATATCGTCGTGGCGCTCCTGCTCGACAGCGAGGCCCCGGAAGGCGTCGCCACGCTCAAGCGCTTCTATCGCGAGCGCGACCGCGTGCGCCTCCAGCCGGCGAACTCGGAGATGCAGCCGATCTACGTCGACCCCGCCGCGCTGCGCGTGCAGGGCAAGGTTGTGGCGGTCGTCCGCCAGCTCCACTAGCTCGTCCTCCCCCCGTGCCCCGCGCCTAGGCTCACCCGCTCGCCCGCTGTAGGGGCGCTGCTGGCTCCGCCCAGTTCGGTTGCCCCCGGGCCGGCGTTCCGGCGCCGCCGGCCGCCCTCCCTCTGCGGCATCCCTCACCATGCCGTCCGGGCAGGGGGCGCCCGGCCCAGTGCCCTTTGTGACCGATGCACAAACGGCTGCGGAGAATCTTCGGTCACATGCCACAATGACCTGTCGCCCGGGCCGCTGCTACCATCCCTCGGACACCGACTGTCACCACTAGGAGGGTAGCGTGCTGACCGAGTCGCGGCCGGACGTGAGCGCCAAGGCGCAAGCCGTTATCGCGATGGCCCAGGAGAAGGGCATCCAGATCGTCGACCTAAAGTTCATCGACCTGCCGGGCCTCTGGCAGCACTTCTCGATCCCGGTGAAGGATCTGACCGTCGACCTGTTCCGCGAGGGCATCGGCTTCGACGGGTCGAGCATCCGCGGCTTCCAGAAGATCAACGAGAGCGACATGCTCTTGATGCCCGATCCCGCCACCGCCTTCGTCGACCCCATCACCAAGGCCCCGACGCTCAGCCTGATCTGCGACGTGGCCGAGCCCGGCACCATGGCGGCCTACTCCCGCGACCCTCGCAACGTCGCCAAGAAAGCCGAAGCCTACCTGGTGCAGACGGGGATCGCCACGACGAGCTACTGGGGCCCCGAGTGCGAGTTCTATATCTTCAACAGCATTAGCTTCGACCAGACCAGCCACAGCGGCTTCTACTTCATCGACTCCGACGAGGGCATCTGGAACAGCGGCCAGCCCACGAACGGGAAGCCCAACCTCGGCTACCGCCCGCGCTACAAGGAAGGCTACTTCCCGGTGCCGCCCACCGATAAGCTCCAGGACCTCCGCTCGGAGATGATGCTGGAGCTCATCGCCGCGGGCGTCGACATCGAGGTCCACCACCACGAGGTCGGCACGGCGGGCCAGGCCGAGATCGACATGCGCTTCGACACCTTGACGACGATGGCCGACAAGGTGATGAAGTACAAATACATCGTGCGTAACGTCGCCTACCGCAACGGCTACACCGCGACGTTCATGCCAAAGCCCCTGTTCGGCGACAACGGCTCGGGCATGCACACGCACCAGAGCCTCTGGGACGGCGACACCAACCTGTTCTACGACAAGAATGGCTACGCGCTGCTCTCCGAGATGTGCCGCCACTACATCGGCGGCCTGCTCAAGCACGCGCCGGCTATCCTGGCGTTCGCCGCGCCGACCACCAACTCCTACCGCCGCCTCGTGCCGGGCTACGAGGCGCCGATCAACCTGGTGTACTCCCAGCGCAACCGCTCGGCCTGCATCCGCATCCCCACCTACTCGCCCAGCCCCAAGGCCCGGCGTTTGGAGTTCCGCGCGCCCGATCCGTCCTGCAACCCGTACCTCAGCTTCGCCGCGCTGCTGATGGCGGGACTGGACGGCGTGCAGAACCGCATCGAGCCCCCCGCCCCGGTCGACGTCGACCTCTACGAGCTGGAGCCCGAGGAGGCCGCGAAGATCCAGTCCGCGCCCGGGTCGCTGGCCGAGGTGCTCGACGCGCTGGAAACCGACCACGACTTCCTCCTGAAGGGCGATGTCTTCACGCCCGACTTGATCGAGACGTGGATCGACTACAAGCGCGAGCGCGAGCTAGAGGCCATCAACCTGCGCCCCCATCCCTACGAGTTCCACCTCTACTACGACATCTAAGCGGCCGGCCCAGGTTGGTTGTCTGTTCGGCTTCGCCAAACAGACACACTATCCCTGGCCGAGGGCGTAGGTGTCGGCAGCCCGCTCAAGCCAGCCGCACACGGCTGCAGCCGCGGGCGCGCACCCACGGTAGTGGCGCGAAGGGACACGAACAGGACCGCCGAGTGTTCGGCGGTCCTGTTCGTGTCCCTTGCGAAGGAGTCTGGCTAGGCCACGCGCTCGCCGCCCCCCGAGCCAAACAGGCTCGCGGTCAGGTCGCTTTCGCTGGCCACGTAGCGCTTCGTACTCTCCGCCGGCAGCCGGCGCTTGGACACGACACGCTCGCGAACGGAGGCGCACCGCTGGCACGACCACCGCTCCACGATGCCCCGGTCGGTCGCTTCCTTGGCGATCAGCCAGTGGTGCGGGGGACAGGCGGCAGGCTGTGCCAGGACCACATCTTCCATGCTTCTCTCCTTGGCGAGCCCACCGTGGGGCCCGATGGTACTGTTTTGGCGAACGATCGCGGCCGGTACGCCGCGCCGGCCGGGCGCTCAGGCGGCCGGGCGGGCGTAGATCACCGGCGCCCCGTCGGCGCCGCGAATCGTGACGTCCTCGGCGCGCACGCGCGCCGGCTCCGCCACCAGCTCCCACACCGTCCCGGCCGACCGGTGGAACAGGCGGGCGATCTGCTCGGCAACCAGCAGGTCCGTTTGCATGACCGCACCTCCGTCGCGGATGTCTCTCTACTACGACTCTCGGCACTCGCCCGGCGTTCCGCCAATTGGGCAGTGCCGCGTCGGCTCGCTGAGCCAGCGGGCCGCCGTGCGGTCCCGCATCGCTCACGTTCAGCTTACGGAACCGGCGCGCGGTTGGCTGTAAGCTGAGAGACACCCCGCGTGTGATCCACGTCACAGGCGGTGGAGGGAGCACTCCAGTGTACCCGACTTTCGCCGGATGCGCGCGGCTCGCGTGGAATCCGCCGTCAGGCGGAGGGGAGCCGCGTGAGCACCTCGTGGCCCGTCGGCGTGACGGCAACCGTGTGCTCGAAGTGCGCCGACCAGCGGCCGTCGAGCGTCACGGCCGTCCAGCCGTCGTCGAGGATCCGCACCTCGGCGCAGCCCAGGTTGACCTGCGGCTCGATGGCGATCACCATACCTGGCTGCAGCGTGAGACCGCGCCCCGGCGGGCCGTAGTTGGGCACCTGCGGCGCCTCGTGCATCGCGCGGCCGATCCCGTGGCCCACGAACTCGCGCACCACGCACAAGCCGTGCTTCTCGACGTGGCGCTGGATCGCGTTGGACACGTCGCCAATTCGGTTGCCCGGGCGCACCTGCTCCACACCCAGCAGCGTCGCCTCCTCGGTCACGCGGATCAGCCGCTCGACCTCGGGCGCCACCTTCCCAACGGGGACCGTCACCGCCGCGTCGCCATAGTAGCCGTTCTTCACGGCCACCACGTCAAGCTTCACGATGTCGCCGGCCTCGATGCGCCGCCGGCCCGGGATGCCGTGGACGACTTCCTCGTTGACCGAGACGCAGAGCTGCCCGGGGAACCCGAAATAGTTGAGTGTGCCCGAGCGCGCGCCATGCCGTCGGAAGCACTGCTCCGCCAACCGCCCCAGGTCGCGGGTCAGCATGCCGGGGCGGATCGCCTCGCGCAGCTCGGCAATCGTGTGCGCGACGACCTGTGACGCGGCGCGCATCGCCTCCAGCTCGCGCGGCGACTTCAGCGACACGGTATTGTCGGCAGTCGGACGGAGCGCGCCCCTGCTACACACGGCAGTATACTTCCTCGGCGGCGGTTGGCTGCTTGGAAACTATACCACATGCCTTACATCATCGGGCTCACCGGCAACATCGGCGCGGGCAAGAGCGAGGTCGTGCGCGTCCTGCGCGAGCTAGGCGCCGAGAGCATCGATGCCGACCGGCTCGGCCACGAGGTCATGGCGCCCGGCACGCCGGAGTGGGAGCGGCTCGTCGCCCGCTTCGGCCGCGACATCTTGCAGGCCGACGACACGGTGGACCGCCGCAAGCTCGGCGCCATCGTCTTCGCCGACCCCGCCGCCCTCGCCGACCTGGAGCGCATCGTCCATCCGGGCGTGCGCGCCCGCATCCGCGCCCGCTTCGCGGCCACTGAGCGCCCGGTCATCGTCGTCGAGGCCATCAAGCTATTGGAGAGCGGCCTGTACCTGGAGGTCGACGCCGTCTGGGTGGTCGTCGCGGCCCGCGAGGTGCGCGTGCGCCGGCTGGTCGACACGCGAGGGCTAACCGTGGCCGAGGCCGAGATGCGGGTGGACGCCCAGACGCCCGAGGCCGACAAGGTGGCGCGGGCCGACGTGGTAATCGAGAACAGCGGCGACCGAGCCGCCCTGCGCGCGCAGGTGGTCGCTGCCTGGCAGGCCGTCGAGGCGGGCACCGCGCCTCGCCGCCGCGGCGAGCCGCGGTGAGTTGGCAGGAGGGTTGATGGCGGTCGAGCGGTACGACGGCTTCGTGGTCGCGCGCCTGCGGGGCGAGCCGTACGAGCTGGGGCTCCAGCACGGGGTAGCGCTGCGCGGGGAGATCTGGTCGCTATGGCGGGCCTGCGAGCGGCTGATCCTGAACGCCCGTGGCCGGCGCTACGGCTGGGGCCTGCGGCACGCGCTGATCGCCGTGGCGCGGCTGATGGAGCGCTACGTGCCGCCGCCACTGCGCCGCGAAATACGCGGCGTTGCCGACGGCTCGGGGCTGGCCTACGGCAACGTGCTGCTGCTCAACTGCTTCGACGACCTCATGAACAACCTGCGCATCTTCGACCGCCTGGCCGGGCGCTTCGCTTGCTCCGCCTTCGCGGTGGTCGGCTCCCGCGCCGCCGACGGCACGGTCGTCGCCGGGCGCAACCTGGACTACTGGTTTCGCAGCGACTTCGCCGCCGCCGGCTACGAGCCCACGGCCCAGTTGCAGCGCCACGTCGTCGTCCTCGTCTACGAGCCGGCGCAGGGCCAGCCGTTCGTGTCGGTCGGCTGGCCGGGCCTGGTGAACGTCGTCACGGCCCAGAACGCTGCTGGCCTCGCGCTCGCCTGCCTGACCTCGCCGGCCTGGTCCGAGCGGCCCTGGGGTACGCCGATGCCGTTCCTCTACCGCCACGTCGCCCAGCACCTGACCAGCCTCGATGCCGCCGAGGCCTACTTGCGTGCGGCGCGGCGCACCATCGGCAACAACCTGCTGGTCGCCGCGGGTGCCGAGCGCGACGCCCGTGTCTTCGAGCTAACCGCGCGCCAGATAGCCGTGCGCGCCTCCCGGGGCGGCGTCGTGGCGGCGACCAACCAGTTCCAGGTGCCCGCGCTCGCCGCCGAGCAGAAAGGGCTGGTGACGCACAGCTCGCCCCAGCGGCTCGGGCGGCTGGACGCGCTGCTGGCCGATGGTCGCCTCGACGTGGCCGAGGCGATGGCAGTGGTCGGCGACCAGGAGTGCCTGGACCCGGCTCACGCCGAGTGCCTCTGGTCGCGCGTGCTCAACGCCGGCACTATCTACAGCACCGTCTTCGAGCCGGGCGCCGGGCGCCTCTGGGTGCGCGCCGGCGACCGCGATAGCCGCCAGTGGCAGGCCATCGCCGTCCCCGGCGCGCGGCCCCTCGCGGCGGTCGGCGCCGCAGAGCGCGTCGAGGCGCTGGCCTGACGCCGAATCCGGCGCTGGAGTCCGCGTACTCCCTCTCCCTCTGGGAGAGGGTCGGGGTGAGGGCATGCCCCGGTGGCCCAACCGCCGCGCCGCATCGACTGTGATAAAGGGTTCGCCCGCGGGCCAGCCCGGCGGGTGGGCCCTTGATTGACAGCCGAGCGGCCGCCGGGTAGCATCCCATGAGACCTGGCGTAATCCGGCGACAAGGGGGCAGGATGGGCGCGCTGCAACTGGTATTCGCGGGCGGCGACTACGACCGCACGCGCGCGCTGCAAGACGGCACGATCCGACCCGAAGGCATCGACCTGACGTACGTGCCGCTGGTGCCCGAGGAGATCTTCTGGCGCATGCTCCAGTACCAGGACTTCGACGTCTCCGAGCTGTCGATGTCCGCCTACATCACCTGGACCGCGCGCGGCGACTGCCCGTTCGTCGCCATCCCGGCGTTCCTGTCGCGCACCTTCCGCCACGGCTGCATCTTCATCAACGCGAACGCCGGCATCCGCGAGCCGGCCGACCTGCGCGGCCGGCGGATCGGCGTGCCCGACTACCACATGACGGCCGCGCTGTGGATCCGCGGCATGCTGGAGCACGAGTACGGCGTGCGCGCGGCCGATGTGGAATGGTTCCAGGGAGGCTTGCAGGAGCCGGGTCGCAAGGAGCGTGTAGAGTACCACCTGCCGCCCGAGATTCGCCTGACCGTCATCCCCCAGGACCAGACGCTCGACGCCCTGCTCGTGGCCGGCGAGATCGACGCCGTGTTCACGGCGCGCATGCCGCCCAGCTTCCACCACGGCGACCCGCGCGTGACGCGGCTCTTCCCCGACTACAAGAGCGCCGAGCGCGCCTACTTCGCCAAGACGGGGCTGTTCCCGATCATGCACTGCGTGGCGATTCGTCGCCCCATCTACGAGGCGCACCCCTGGATCGCGCCGAACCTCATGAAAGCGCTGGACGAGAGCAAGCGCCGGGCGCAGGAGCTAGCCTACGACTTCAACGCCCTGCGCTACACGCTGCCGTGGCTGATCCCCGACCTGGAAGAGACGATGCGCGTGATGGGCGCCGACCCGTGGCCCTACGGCGTCACGCCGAACCGCCCGGCGCTCGAAGCGATGTGCGCCTACGCCCAGGAGCAGGGGCTCACGGCGCGGCGGGTCGCGGTCGAGGAGCTGTTCGCGCCGAACACCGCCGAGATGTTCCGCGTCTAGCCCGCCGGTCGCCCCGCCCTCACTGGCATGCCACGTGCGATCCTGCCACCTCAGGACCGTTCCTAAACTCGTTGGCCGGGCGGGTGTGGTCGTTTGACCGAGTCAGACCGCCACACCCGCCCGGCCACCTACTGAGGCCCCGGTCGGAGGGATGGCATGTCGCGGATGGCGCACTACCTGGATCAGCCGACGGCCGTGCTGCACGGCGCGGGCAAGGAGTTAGGCGGCTTCAAGAAGTTCATCCTGCGGGGCAACGTCGTCGATCTGGCGGTCGGCGTCGTGATCGGCGCGGCCTTCAACGGCGTCGTGCAGGCGTTGGTGAAGGATTTCATTACGCCGCTGATCGGCCTGTTCGGGGGCAACCCGGACGCCTCCAACCTGGTGCTGACCGTTGGCCGGGCCCGCTTCCCGCTCGGCGACTTCCTGAACGCGCTGATCTCGTTCTTGCTGATCGCGCTGGTCGTCTACTTCCTGATCGTGCTGCCGGTCAACAAGCTCATGGACCGCTACCGGCCCGCGCCCCAGCCCGCCCCCACGAAGGACTGCCCCGAGTGTACGACGAAGATTCCGAAGGCGGCGCGGCGCTGCCCCCAGTGTACGGCCCAGCTCGAGGCACCCTCGCCGGAAGTCGCCGAGGCGATGCGGCAGGCCGCCGCGCCCTCCGGCGCCGACCTCGCCGACGAGGCCGCCCGCGTGCTCTCGGACCGTCTTCAGGGCAAACCGAGCGCGAGTTAAGCGCTGGCCCAGCACGGTGGGCAGTCTGGCTGCGCCAAACTACCCACCGTCCCACGAAACCCGCTAGACCGGCTCGATGAAGACCTGCATGATGCCGCCGCAGACGTCGCCGCTCTCGCCGGCCTCGTCGGCGGTGAGGTCCACGTTGAGGATGCGCGGCTGGCCGTCCTGGATCACTTTCACGGCCTCGTGGAAGACGTCCTGCTCGCCGCAGCCGCCGCCGATTGTGCCGAACGGCCGGCCGTCGGGCAGGACCAGCATCTTCGCGCCCACCTTGCGCGGCGTGGAGCCCTTGGTCATGATGATGGTCGCCAGCGCGCGCCGGCCCTCCGGCGACGGCTGCTGGATCATCTCGTAGATCTCCTTCATCTGGTCGGTGGCGATCATATCATGCTCCTCGCGAGCGCCCGCCTGGCGCGGGCTGCCCGGTGGCTCCGCACGGCGCGTGGCGACGCGCCAGGGCCGCGTGGGCAATGCCGCGACGCGCCTCAGCCGACGGGCCTGAACAAATTGTACAACTGAGACGGGCAGCGACGGCGGACGAGGTAGAAGACCGCTTCGAGCGCTCCGCCCCCCACCGCCAGGGACTTGTCGGAGACAGTGAAGCAGTGGGCACGCTCCGCCCGCGGGTCCACGTCGCCCACCTTCATGCCCGCGCTCACAGCGATGCCCTCCCGCAGCAGACCCCGCAGCGTGCCCTGGATCGTCGCCTGCACCGGCTGGTCGCCCACCCAGGCGACCGTGTCGCCCGGCCCGACCTGCGCGCCAATCGGCGCCGGCTCGACCAGCCGCCCATCGGCCGGCGCCCGCAGCACCCGCTCGCGCGTGTAGCCGCCGATGTTGCCCGGCACGCCGGTGTCCGCCTCCGCCGGACCGTCCAGAATCACGCGGCCCAGGTAATGGCCCCGCTGCGTCTCGATCACCGCGTGTACGTCCCGCCCCGCCACGAACCCCGGCCCGAGCGCGATCGTCACCGGCGCGTCGTCGATGCGCGTGCCCAGGTTCCGCTTCGCCATGATGCCGTCCACGACTACCGTCGGGCGCAGCGCGCCCACCACCGCGGCTTCGGGGTCGACCAGCACCGGGATGATCTCGGGATCGAGCGCCGCGGCCTCCGCCAGGTCCGCGCAGCGCCGCGCCCGCACGTCCTCGACGGTCGTCTCGCCGGCGAACACCGCCTCCGCGAACGCCACCGAGCGGCGCACCACCGTTGGCGCCGCGATCTCGGTCATCAGCAGCCGCAGGCCGGCGCGGTGCAGGCGCAGCGCCACGCCCGTCGCCATGTCGCCCGCGCCTTTGACGACGGTCAGGCCCTCGCCGGTCACCGGCTGAGCCTCAGCTCACGGTTCCGCGCGACCTCGGACATCGGCAGGCCGCGCCCGCCACGCCGCACCGCGATGATCTCGGCCATGATGCTGACCGCGATCTCCTCGGGCGTCTCGGCCCCGATCTCCAGGCCGATCGGCGCGTGGACGCGGTCCACCTTGGCCGGGTCGAAGCCCACCGCGGCCAGGTTGTCGCGCACCGCCTGGACGCGCCGCCGGCTGCCGATCATGCCGATGTACGCCGCCGGCGACTCGGCCACCTCCATCAGCGCTTCCTCGTCGTACTGGTGGCCGCGCGTGATGATGACGATGTAGGTAGCGCGCGTGATCTTCAGGCTGGCCAGGCTGGGGCCGAAATCGGCCGCCAGGACCTGGTCGGCGTCGGGGAAGCGCTCGCGGTTGGCGAACTTCTCGCGGTCGTCCAGCACGATGACCTCGAACGACAGCATCTTCCCCATCTGCGCCAGCGGCACGGCGATGTGGCCCGCCCCGACGAGGACCAGCGTCGGCTGCGGCTCCACCACCTCCAGGAAGACGTCGGCCGCGTGCGCGTTCGACGCGGCGCCGTTGCCCGGGCTGTAGCTGGCGACACGCGACTTGCGGTCGTCCATCGCGACCAGCGCGTCGGCCGTCACGCGGGCATCCAGGTCGGCATCGCCCAGCGAGCCGGTCACCTGGCGGTTCTCGTCCACCAGCAGCTTCTGGCCGACGCTCGTGGGCGCCCCCGCCTCGGCCCGCACGACGGTCGCCAGGACGAGCATGCGCTTGTCGTCGATCGCGGCCAGTAGCTCGCGGTTCACGACCTCGTTGTCGGTCACGGGCTCACCTCCCCCGGAATGTTGCGGCTGGCGCGTCGCCCGCCTCGCCGGCGACCAGCGCGCCGTAGGCCTCCCACGTGTCCACGTCCTGAAGCACGCCCGCGTTCGCCACGGGCAGCAGCTCAACCTCGGCCGCGTGCGCCCGCAGGACCGGCCGCCCCCCCTCATCCCCCTCCGCCCGCGCCAGCTCCGGCAGTAGCCGCGCCGCGAACAGCACTGGGTTGCCCGGCCGTCCCTCGTAGGTGGGTCGCACGATCGGCGCCCCGCGCGCCCGCCAGGCCGCAACCAGCGCGCGGATGAGCGGCGCATCGACGCGGGGCATGTCCACCAACAACGTTACCACCGCCGCGGCGTCCGCGGGCAGGGCCGCCAGCCCCGCCCGCAGCGACGTGCTCTGCCCCTCGGCGTAGCGCGGGTTCTCGACCACCACGACCGGCAGGCCCGCCAGCTCGCGCCGCATCGCGTCCGCCGCGGCGCCGATCACGACGACCAACGGCTCCAGCCCCGCCGCCAGCCCCGTCTCCGCCGCGTGCCGTAGCAGCGTGCGCCCCCGGTACGGCAGCAGCTGCTTTGGCTGCCCCAACCGGCTGGAGGTCCCCGCCGCCAGCAGCAGCCCTGCGACGGCGCTCATCGTCCTTCCTCGGCGCCCGTGGCAGCCGGCAGGGCCTCGACCACCGCCACGACCGGCGGCTCGCCAGCCAGCCGCGCCAGCACCACCCGGCGCGCGCCCCACTGGACCAGCGCCTCGGCCAACGCCCAGCCAGCCGCCTCGGCCTCAGGCGTGTCCACCTTGTTCACGAGCGGCACGATCTCCGCCGCGGGCGGCGCCCCCTTGACGTTGCCGCGCGGGTCCAGCATCACCCGCGCGATGGCCGCCGGCCCGAGCGCCGCGCCCGGCGCCAACCCCGTAAGCGCCGCAATCTCGGCCACCCGATGCGCGTGCTCGTCGTCCAGCGCGGCGCCCACCGCATCCACCCCCGCGACCGGCACGACGAGCGCGGCACTCGGCGGGATGACCGGCTCGTGGACGCGCGGCGCCGTGAGCGGCTTCCCCGCCGCCCCATCCGCCTCGACCAGCACCCGGTCCGCCGCGCGCCGCAGCCCCGCCACCCACTCGGGCGGCACGCCCTGCAGCTTCCCCTCGGGCGTCACCGCCGTGCCCAGCGCTCGCACGCCGCGCGCCCAACCGGCGCGCAGCCGCTCGCACGCGCCATCCGGGTCGTCGGCCAGCACCAGCGCGGCCTCGTCGGGACGGGGCACCCAGATCTTCGTCGTCGTCGTGACCAGGACGCGCTCGGCGGCCAGCTCGCGCGCCAGGCGGAACATGGCAGTGGTCTTGCCGCCGCCGCCCGTGAAGGCCACGACCCGGCGGTCGCGCACGCCGAGCGCCTCGCTTAGCGTCGCCGCACCCTCCAGGCGCATGGCCGATCAGCCTCTAGCTCGCCTTGAGGTGCTGCTCTAGCTCCAGCAGGCTGGACAGGTTGTGCGCCGAGGCGAACACGTCCACGTACGGCAGCGCCGTGCTCATGCCCTTGCACAGCGGCTGGTAGCCCGGGCTGGCCTTCAGCGGGTTCAGCCAGATCACCCGCGCCGCCCGCCGGCTCAGCTCGTCCATCTGCTCGCCCAGCAGCTGCGCCTCGCCGGTGTCCCAACCGTCGCTCAGGATCAGGATCACCGTGCGGCGGTCCACCATGCTGCGGGCGTACAGGTCGTTGAACGTCTTGAGGCTCTGGCCGATGCGCGTGCCGCCCGACCAGTCCAGCACCTCGTGGCTGATCGTCTCCAGCGCCTCGTAGATGTCCTCGCGCTCGAAGTAGTCGGTCACCCGCGTGAGCTGCGTGCTGAAGACGAACGACTCCACGTCGGCGAATGTGTGCTGCACGGCGTAGATGAACTGCAGCAGGAAGCGGCTGTAGATGTCCATCGAGCCGCTCACGTCGCAGAGCAGCACTAGCTTGGTCTTCGCGATCTTGCGCTTCTTGCGCGCCAATTCCAGCGGGTCGCCGCCGTACTTCACGTTGCGGCGCATCGAGCGGCGCAGGTCGATCAGGTGGCCGCGGTGCGTGGTCTTCTGGCGGCGACTCAGCCGCATCGCCATCTTCCGCGCCAGCTTCGCCGTCAGGCGAACGATCTGCTCCAGCTCCTCCGACTGGAAGCTGCTGAAGTCCTTGCCGCGCAGGATCTGCTCGGCGCTGTAGCCGGGCACCTCCTGCTCGTCCTCCGACGACTCGGCCTCGTTCCAGTCCTCCAGCGTCACGTCGGCCGGCCCGTCGCTCTCCATCTCGGGGCCTTCGGGACCATCCTCGGGCTCGGACTCGGCGCTCTCGTCGGCCTCGTCCTCCGGCGCCGTGGGCACGTAGCGCCAGAACTCGCCAAACACCTGGTCGAAGGTCGGAAGGTCCTCGGCCCGCGAGGTAAATACGGTGCGCAGGGCGAGGTAGAACTCGCGGCGGTCGCCCATGTCGATGTGTTCGAGCGCGCGCAGGCCGTCCACCGCCTCGTCGGGCGTCACTAGCATGCCCGCGCTCTGCAGGCGCCGCGCGAACTGCACGAGGTTCTGGAGCAGGTCGCCGTGGCTCGCCCGCACCGGCGCGGGCGCCGCCGGCTGCTCGGGCGCCGTGGTTACAACTCGGCGGGCGACAGCTCCTTCTGAAGCCGTTGAGCGATTGCTGTACTGCATGATGGGAGTTGGTCCTCCGTGGCGCGCGTGATCTCGGTGACGATCATGTTCGTGGCCTTGCCCCGGAGCTTCTGGATGTCGCGATTGTCCTTGAACACGCAGCCCAGGGTCTCCTCGACCGTCTCCGGGTCCAGCTCGTCGCGGTGCAGCGCCCCCAGCGCCATCGCCCAGTCCAGCGTCTCGGCAACCCCGGGGGTCTTCATCAGGCGCACCTGGCGGACCGTCTCCATGAACGCGCAGATTTGCTTGGCCAGCCGCTCGTTGATGCCCGGCACCCGCCCGATGGCAATGCGGACCTCCTTGTCGAAGCTCGGATAGTCGATCCACAGGTACAGGCAGCGGCGGCGCAGCGCGTCGCTCAGCTCCCGCGTGCGGTTCGACGTGAGCACGACGTAGGGGATGTGGCTGGCGCGAATCGTGCCCAGCTCCGGCACTGTCACCTGGAAGTCCGACAGCACCTCCAGCAAGAACGCCTCGAACTCCTCGTCGGCCCGATCGATCTCGTCGATCAGCAGCACCGGTGCCTTGTCCGGATAGGTGATGGCCTGAAGCAGCGGCCGCTTCAGCAGGAAGGCGTCGCTGAAGATTGCGTGCTCGGTCTCGGCCGCCGAGCGCGCGTGGCCCTCCTCCATCTTGATCCGCAGCATCTGCTTAGGATAGTTCCACTCGTAGAGCGCGGTGTTGGCGTCCAGGCCCTCGTAGCACTGGAGGCGAATCAGGTCCGTCTCCAGCATTGCGCTGAGCACCTTGGCGACCTCGGTCTTGCCCACACCCGCTTGGCCCTCGATCAGGACCGGCTTGTGCAGCGCCATCGCCAGATACACCGTCGTGGCGATCGCCTGGTCGGTAATGTAGCCCTGGCTCTCCATCTGCGATTGCAGATTGCGCACAGCTTCCAGCATGGCCGGTCCTTCCGCGTGAGAATGAGGAAACGCCGGGTAGGCACCGAGGCGCCACGTTTCGGTTGCAGTATACCTTATAACGATAACGCCGCGGCGGGTAGCGCGGCCTGCCCACGCGGCGCGGCGAGCCGGCTATAATGTCGGGCAGTGGGCGCTGCCAGCCTTCGCCCACAACCGGGCTGCGTCCGCTCGCGCGAGCGCCTTGGGCGCGCGCTGGAGGCCAATCGATTTGACGAGACACCGCCCCCGCCGGCCCAAGCTGCCGGCCGGTTGGCGCGGCGCGCTCGGGCTGCTGGCGCTCGCCGCCACCGCCTGCGGCGCCGCGCCAAGCACGCCGGCCGCGCCCGCCACCCTCAGCCTCCGCGAGCTGGACCGCCGCGTAAGCGACGCCTGGTCGGCAGTCCAGCGTTACCGTACCGTCGAGACGATCGAGCGCCAGGACCCCTCCGGCCAGTGGGAGCTGACCTCGCCCCCCGCCGAGACCGAGTTCGTGCTCCCCAGCCGCAAGTACCGCCGGCCCGTCGAGCAGGGCGACCCGCCCGGCGTCGAGTTCATGGTCGTCGACTCGACGATCTACCAGCGGCTCGACGGCGTCTGGTCGATCGTCGACATGTCCCAGGTCCCCCCCGACAGCGCCGTGGCGCGCAGCCTCGAGCAGCTCCGCACGGCCGGCCTCGACGGGCCGCCGTTCCGCCTGCCGAAGGACGTGAACGGCCAGCTCGCCAAGACCGGCGACGAGGTGCTAGACGGCCGCTCCTGCCGCTGGTACGCCGGCACCGCGCAGGGCCCCGCCGGGCCAGTGCAGCTCCGCGTCGCCCTGGAGCAAGACCGCGACCTGCCCTGCAAGACCGAGGCCGAGTACGCCGGCCCGGCCACCCGCGCCCGCAGCACCATCCGCTACTTCGACTACAACAGCGCCATCCGCATCGACCCCCCCGGCCCCGCCGCGTAGGGCTCCTCGTCGGACCGCCTCTTGCGATCCCAGGAGGGCCCACGACAAATAGCCTCTCCCTGCGGTATCAAGCGGGCCCACGACAGATGCCCCCGCCGTGCAGCGGACGCCACCACGCCCTAGTCCCAGCGGGCACCCCCAGTCGTAGGGCAGGGGCTCGTCCCCTGCCGCCCGGTCGGGGCGGACGCCTTGCGGTTCACATACGCCCGCCGAGGTAGGGCAGGGGCTCGTCCCCTGCCGCCCGGCCGGGCCAGCGAGGCGCCGGTTTCCCGGCCCCGGCAGACGCAGGGCAGGCGCTCGTCCCGCGCCGCCCGGCGCTCATGTGGGCGGGCGCAAACAGCCGCACTCGACGAGGAAGCCAGGCGCTACGGTTACGGCTCGTAGCGGACGGCCTCGGACTGCGGGGTCCAGCGGCCGCAGATGGGGCGTAGCGGGCAGAACAGGCAGATTGGGCGGCGCGCGGTGCAGACTTGCGCGCCGAAGTCCATCAGCGCCTGGTTAATGACGTAGCCCTGGCCCGGCGGGATCACCGCCTCCGCCAGTGCCCACAGCCGGCGCAGCAGCGCCGCGCCGCCGCCCTCGACCGGCGGCGCGAACACCCGCACCAGCAGCCGAAGCACGTTCGTGTCGAGGATCGGCGCGTCCTGGCGGAAGGCGAAGCTCCGCACGGCACCCGCCGTGTAGCGGCCGATGCCCGGCAGCGCCAGCAGCTCCGCCTCGCTCTCCGGCAGCGCGCCGCCGTAGCGTTCGACCGCCGTCTCGGCAATGCGCTTCAGCCGCTCGCCCCGCACCTTGTAGCCCAGCGGATCGGTGATCGCCTTCACCTCGTCGAGTGGCGCGGCGGCAAGCGCCTCAAGGTTGGGAAAGCGGTCCAGAAAGCGTTCGTAGTAGGGCAGCACCGTGCGCACCTGCGTCTGCTGCAGCATGATCTCCGAGACGAGGATGGCGTAGGGATCCTCGGTGCGGCGCCACGGCAGGTCGCGGCCCTCGGCCTCGTACCAGGCCAGCAGCTCGCGCTGGAAGAACGCCAGCACCTCCGCCTCGATCACCGCGCGCACCGCCACCTCCCCCGCACGAGCAGTGTACGGACGGCCGGCCCGCGCCTCCAAGCGCTCCACCGCGCACGAACGCGTCACAGCCGCACCAGCGTCCGCCCCACCGCACGGCCGTGCGCGGGGAAGTTCCCGGGGCGACAGCCCACCGGGCGCGCCGGCGCCGCTAAGCAGCGGGCCTCGGTCGTCCGAAACGTTGCCGCCGTGAACGGCGGGCCACGCGACCAGGCGCCGGCCCGCCGTTCACAGCGGCAAACGAAATCGCACTAGAACTAGGGCCTTCTGCTTAGCGACGCTCGCCCTGGCGGTATTGCTCCCACGCCGCGATGCCCGCCGCCACCGCCGGCTCGTCGCCGTTCGGCCCGAAGCCGGCGCTCGCCACGCCGCCGATCAGCCGGTTCCCATCGAATAGCGGCACGCCGCCGCGGATCAACAGCACTTCGCCCTGGAGCATGCTCAGCGCGCTGAGGAACCGCTGCGGGTTGGCGCCATAGGCGTCGGCCGTCTCGCCCGTCGGCTGCTGCAGCGCCACTGCGCCTTTCGCCTTGCCGACTGCAAAGCGCGCGAAGTAGTCGGTCGTACCGTGCATGCGGTCCATCGACACGACGTCGCCGTGGTCGTCGACCACCACGATCGTCGGGTGGCCGCCGGCGGCGCGCGCGTTGGCAACGGCCGCGTCCACGATGACCCGCGCCTCCGCGAGCGAGATCGACGTCGTCACGTCGATCGGCCCGGCCGGTCGGCCGCCGAGCGGCTCCTGATCGCCGGGCCGCGGCGCGGGCGCCGCGGCTCCGCGCGGCACGACCACTAACACTACCACCAGCGCCACCACCAGGGTCTGAACGATCGTTGCCAGGGCCCAGGCTCGTCTGCTCACGCCAGTCTCCTTTCCTCCGCGGGGGACCGCTTCTCGCGCCGCCAGCATGCGCCCCGTGGCGGCCCCTGTCAATACTGCGGCTGCGCGTCGGAGCGCCGCCCGCGGAGAAGGACCGCGGAGCCGCTCCGCGCGGTCGCCGGCCCCGCCCGGCGCCGTGGCAGCTACAATTCCAACAGCCCGCGCGGCCAGACGGTGGCGCGGCGGCAGTCTGGCGCAACGATGATGCGCGCAAGCGCGGAAAGGGCAGGGCCAACACATGACGCCGCCGGCTGAGGGGCCGCTCTCGGAAGCGACCGTCGCGGCGGTCGCGGCGGCGCTCGCCGCCCGCTGCGGGCCGGCGCCGTTTCGGCTGCATGGCGCGCCTGTCTACCGTGTGGCGTTCACGCCGCCGGGCAAGGAGCCGGTACTGCTGACGCTGTGGCCGTCGTTGGCGCGCGCCGACGTGCGGGCCGGCGATTGCGCCGTGGTGTTCAAGGGGATCGACCGCGTGCTGGTGTTCCCGGGGATCGAGGTGGTGTTCCAGCGAAGCGGCCAGCGGGGCTTCCTCACGGTGCACCGGAGCGGGCGGATAGCCACGGCCAGCTAGCGATGGCTACCCGCCCACACGAGCGCGACGAGCTAGGCGGCGCCCACGCGCGAGCCGCCCAGACGGTCGCCCTTGGAGCTGGACTTCTCGCGGCGCAGCGCCTGCTCCTCGCCGAGGGTGAGCATCCGGCCGCACTGCAGACAACTGATGAAGCTGCCCTGGACGTCCGACTCGTCCATGAGATCGCCGCCGCACTGCGGACAACGCTTGAGCCAGAACATGCTGTGACCTCCTGCGAGCCATTATATCGTGATTGTGACCAAACATAACTAGTTTACCTTCTCGCCACCGCGCCGTCGCGGCCGCGCGCGGCTCGCCCGCGAGCGCGCCCGCGCTGCCGGCCCGGCGCCCCGCCCATTGCGGCCGCCCCCGGGCGCCGTGTAGAGTTGCCGCGGACAGTGCTTGGGGCGCGCGTTGCCGGAGGAGGCCGCCCTGCTCACCCTTCACCAGCTCGAGGTGCTCGTGGCCGTCGTCGCCGAGGGCAGCTTCTCGGCTGCCGCGCGCCGTCTGGGGCTCACCCAGCCGGCCGTCAGCCTCCAGGTGCGCGGGCTGGAGGAGCACTTCGGCCGCACCCTGCTCGAACGCTCCGGGCGGGCGGTGCGGCTAACCGACGCCGGCCAGCAGGCCCACGCCTATGCCCTACGGCTGCTGTCGCTGCTGTCCGACATGGAGTCGGCAATCCGCTCCGAGGACCAGGCGCCGGCCGGCCGCCTCCACGTTGGCTCCAGCACCACGCCGGGCGAGTGCCTGCTGCCGCTGCTGCTCGCCGCCTTCCGCGCCCGCTATCCGCAAGTGCAGCTCACCGTCGAAGTCTCCGATACTCTCGCCGTCCTCGACCGGCTCGTCAAGCACCAATGCGACGTCGGGCTCGTCGGCGGCATCGGCCACGCCGAGCGGCTCGACTTCTTCCCCTTCGCCGCCGACGACCTGGTGCTGGTAGCGCCCCCCGGCCATCCAGTCACGCGAGCCCGCGACGTGCGCCCCGAGCAGCTCCACCGCTACCCGTTCGTCTTCCGCGAAGAGGGCTCCGGCACGCGTGCCGCCGCCGAGCGCGCGCTGGAGCAAGTGGGCCTGACCGGCCTGCCGGTCGCCACCGTGCTGGGCAGCGGCGAGGCCGTGAAGCGCGCGGTGGCAGCGGGCGTCGGGCTGGCGTTCATTTCCGCGTGCTCCCTCACCGACGCCGACGCCGCGCGGCTGGTGGTCGTTCCCGTGCGGGGCCTGGCCCTGCACCGCCAGCTCTATGTCGCGCTCGACCGCGAGCGCCCGCCCGGCCGGCTCGCCGCGGCCCTCCGCGACTGGCTGCTCGCCCCGGAGGCCCAGGCGCTCCTGGCCGCGCAGCCGCACGTCCGGCCGGCCGCCGCGCTCGCCACCAGTTAGCCTCCCTCACCGCCTTCCGCCCGCGAGTGGCCAGCCCCGGCATGGGTCGCCCGGCGCCGCGCTGGCTGGCCGCCGGCGCGGCCAATTCCTGGCACGGTTTGTGACAGTACCGTAACCTGGTGCCTGAGTTGCCGGTCTGGTATAGTGCCGCGAGCCCGGAGCGGGCGCAGCGCCGCCCCCGCCGCGCGGCAGCAGCCGCGGTCTTTTCAGCGCCAGAGCCTGGAAGGCCGCACATCGAGGAGGTCGTCCATGCGGAAGCTGGTACTTGGCGCGGCGTTGTTAGCCGCCACGGCGCTCATGGGGGTGGCGCCTGCCGCTCAAGCTCAAACATATCCGTACACCGGGTACGGGTATCCTTACGGCACCGGCACCGGCTACGGCTACCCCGGCTACAGCGGCTATTACGGCCCGGGCTATGGCTCGCCATACGGGTCGTACGGCTACGGCTACGGCACCACCACGCCTTACGGCTACCCCTACGGCTACGGGGGCTACGGCTACGGCGGCTACCCGGGCTACGGCGGCTACCCGGGCTACGGCTACGGCACCTACGGCAGCCCGTATTCCTATAGCCCCTACGGCGCGCCCTACGGCGGCTACTACGGCGGCTACATGGGCAGCTACGGCCTCGGCGCCCCGTATGGCTACCCCGGCTACCCCGGCTATCCGGGCTACCCCGGCTATCCGGGCGCGGTCGGCTATCCGGGCACCGGCACTCCGCAGTGGTGGTGTACGCCGATTGGCAGCACGACTGTCGTGGCAGTAGGCGCCACTCAGCCGACGAGCGGCTACACGAACTGCTCGTTCCATTCGTAGCTGCGCGCACCCTCACCGGTGCGCACGTGACTGGCACCGAGCCGCCTCAGCGAGAAGTGCGCGGCCCCGCCAGCGCCTCGACTGAAGTCTAGAGTCCCAGAGGAGCCGGGAGCTATCGTCGATGGCTCCCGGCTCGCTTGTCCTTGGCGCCGCTCGGGCCGGACCCGCGAGGCCGTCGTGCGCTAGCGTGCTGTCACGCCCCTTGTCGCGGCCGTCGCCCGGCGCCTATGGTACTCCCGGAGGCCAAGGCCGAGCCTGAGATTGGAGGGGGGGCATTGCCGGTACAGGGCGTTGACGTGCCGCCACGCGAGCGCGACTACTGGCTGGCCCTGACGCGCGTCGTCGGCATCGGCCCGGCCCACTTCCAGCGGCTGCTCGCGCACTTCGGCTCGGCCGAACGTGCCTGGCACGCCGACGGGCCTGCGCTCGTCGCCGCCGGCCTGGATGGTCGCGCCGCCCAGGCCCTCCTGGCCCTCCGCCGCGAGACGGACCCCGCGGCCGAGGAGGCCCGCCTCGCCGCCCGCGGGATCACCGCACTAACCCTGGACGACGCCGCCTACCCCGCCTGCCTGCGCACGATCGCCGACGTGCCGCCGGTGCTGTTCGTGCGCGGCAGCCTCACCCTCGCCGACGAGTGGGCCATCGCCATCGTCGGCACGCGGCGGGCGAGCGCCTACGGGCGCCAGGCCGCGGAGCACCTGGCGAGCGGGCTGGCTCAGGCGGGCGTCACGGTGGTGAGCGGCCTGGCGCGCGGCATCGACGCCTGCGCCCACCGCGCCGCGTTGGCCGCCGGCGGGCGCACCATCGCGGTGCTCGGCCACGGGCTCGACACGATCTACCCGCCCGAACACGCGCGGCTGGCAGCCGAGGTCGCGGCCAACGGCGCGCTGGTGAGCGAGTTCCCGCTCGGCACGCGCCCCGACGCGCCGAACTTCCCGCGCCGCAACCGCATCCTCGCCGGGCTGGCGCGGGCCACGGTGGTCGTGGAGGCAGCAGAGAAGAGCGGCGCGCTGATCACCGTGCGCTACGCGCTGGAGCAAGGCCGCGACGTGTTCGCCGTGCCAGGCAGCATCTTTAGCCCGGGCAGCAAAGGGACGAATGCGTTAATCAAAGAGGGCGCGGGCCTCGTCACCGACCCACGCGACTTGCTGGAAGAATTACACTTATCGTTGGCGGCAGAGAAGCAAGCCGTGCGCGCCAGCCTGCCGGTCGACCCGACCGAGGCGGCGCTGCTGGAGCGCCTGAGCAGCGAGCCGCTGCACGTCGACGAGGTGAGCCGGGCGACCGGCCTCCCCGCCGCGACGGTCAGCAGCACGCTCGTGCTCATGGAGCTGAAAGGACTCGTGCGCCAGACAGGCCCGCTCACCTACGTGCGAGCCCACCCGTAATTGACAGACTAAAGCGCGCTCGCTACGGCGAGCGCCGATCTCACGCGGAGGAACTGCCTCGTGGCAAAGAACCTGGTAATCGTCGAGTCGCCGACGAAGGCGCGCACTATCGAGCGCTTTCTGGGGCGCAATTATGCCGTGCGCGCCTGCCTGGGGCACGTGCGGGACCTCCCGAAGAGCAAGCTCGGGCTGGACGTCGAGCACGACTTCCGGCCGCAGTACGTCGTGCCCAAGGAGAAGCGCGAGGTTCTCAAGGGCCTGAAGGACCAGGCGCGCGGCGCCGGCACGATCTATCTCGCCACCGACCCCGACCGCGAGGGCGAGGCGATCGCCTGGCACCTGGTCGAGGCGATGGACCTCAGCGACCGCCAGGTGCGGCGCGTGGAGTTCCACGAGGTAACCTCCGCCGCAGTCCTCGCGGCCGTGAAAAACCCCCGCCAGATCGACCGCCAGCGCGTCGACGCCCAGCAGGCGCGGCGCGTGCTCGACCGCCTGGTCGGCTATGAGCTGAGCCCGCTCCTCTGGAAGAAGGTGCGGCGCGGCCTCTCGGCCGGGCGCGTCCAATCCGTCGCCGTGCGCCTGGTCGTCGAGCGCGAGCGCGAGATCGAGGCCTTCCAGTCGGTCGAGTACTGGACCATCGACGCCGACCTGGCGAAGCAGGGCAAGCGCGCGAAGCCGGAGCACTTCTTGGCCGGCCTGGTCGCGCGCCGCGGCGAGAAGGTCGAGCTGCACAACCAGGCCGAGGCCGACGCCGTGGTGCAGGCGCTCGAGGGCGCCACCTACCGCGTGACCAATATCCGCGAGCGCGAGCAGCAGCGCAACCCGGCCGCACCGTTCACCACCAGCACACTGCAGCAGGAGGCGAGCCGCAAGCTGAGCTTCACCGCCAAGCGCACGATGATGGTGGCCCAGCAGCTTTACGAGGGCATCGACCTGGGCGGCGAGTCGGTCGGCCTCATCACCTACATGCGCACCGACTCCACCCAGGTCGCCGAGTCCGCGCAGGCCGAGGCTCGCCAGTTCATCCGCGAGCGCTACGGCGACGAGTCGGTGCCGCCGCAGGCCCGCGTCTATCGCACGCGCAGCCGGCTGGCCCAGGAGGCTCACGAGGCGATCCGGCCGACGTCGGTCTACCGCGAGCCGACGGCCGTCAAGGCGCGCCTCACGCCCGAGCAGTTCCGCCTCTACGACCTGATCTGGAAGCGCTTCGTGGCCAGTCAGATGGCCTCGGCGCGCTTCGACGTGACGACGGTCGAGGTCGAGGCGACGCCGCCTCAGCACGCCGACGACAAGTTCCTGTTCCGCGCCACCGGCTCGCGGCCGAAGTTCGCGGGCTTCCTGGCGGTCTACGCCGAGGGCCGCGACGACGCGACCATCGTGGACGAGGAGCGCAAGCCGCTGCCGGCGCTCGCCCAGGGCGAGGAGCTGGACCTGCTGGAGCTGCTCCCCGAGCAGCACTTCACCGAGCCGCCGCCGCGCTACTCCGAGGCCACGCTGGTGAAGGCGCTGGAGGACCGCGGCATCGGCCGGCCCTCGACCTACGCCCCCACCCTGGCGACGATCCAGGAGCGCGGTTACGTCGAGCGCGTGGAGAAGCGCCTGCGCCCCACCGAGCTGGGCGTGCTGGTCAACGACCTGCTGGTCCAGCACTTCGGCGACGTGGTGGACGTCGACTTCACGGCGAACATGGAGGAGGAGCTGGACGAGGTCGCCCAGGGCCGCCGGCCGTGGGTACCCATCGTCCGCGAGTTCTACGAGCCCTTCCACCGCAAGCTGGAGGTGGCCGAGCAGACGGTCGGCCGCGTGAAGCCGCCCGACGAGCCAACCGAAGAGGTCTGCGAGAAGTGCGGCCGCAACATGGTCATCAAGCTCGGGCGCTTCGGCCGCTTCCTGGCCTGCCCCGGCTTCCCCGAGTGCCGCAACGCCAAGTCGCTCCAGGTCAAGATCGGCGTGCCCTGCCCGGACTGCGGCGCCGACCTCGTGGAGAAGCGCACGAAATCGAAGCGCACGTTCTACGGCTGCGCGGCCTATCCGGCCTGCGAGTGGACCTCCTGGCAGAAGCCGGTGGCCGAGCGCTGCCCGACCTGCGGCGGCGTGCAGGTTGAGGCCGCCCGCGACCGCTTGCGCTGCCTGACCTGTAACCCGCTGCCCGAGCGGCCGGCTGCCGCGGCGCGCGGCCGGCAGAACGGCACGGCGACGAGCAGCCGCAACGGCGCCGCGGCGAGTCGCAATGGTACGGCGGCCAAGCCGGGAGCCGCCAAGACGGCCGGCGCGCGGCGGCCGGCGGCGAAGACCGCCAGCCGCAACGGCCGCGCGACCGGCACGGCGAGCGCGACGCGCCCGAAGGCCGGCGCGGCTCGCGCGACGACACGCGGCCGCGCGGCCGCCGGCAAGGCGAAGCCCCGCGGTCGCGCCACCACGCGCGCCGCGACGGCGAGCGGAGGGAAGCGATGAGCCTGCACATCGACCAGGCCGACATCCGGCGGCGCGTGGACGCCCTGCGCGAGCTGCTGGCCCAGCGCGACCTGGACGCGCTGCTCGTCTCGCAGCCCGAGTCGCGCTACTACCTGAGCGGCTACGCCGGCACCGACCTCCCCCCCCGTGACTCGGCCGGCTACCTGCTGCTCACGCCCGACAAGATGCAGCTCCTGACCGACATGCGCACCACGCAGCAGGCCGAGCAGGAGGCGCCGAGCTACGAGGTCGTCCAGTACCCGACCGGCACGCGGCCGATGGAGCAGGTGGCCAAGCTCGCGCACCAGCACGGCCTGAAGCGGCTCGCCTTCGAGGCGATCCACCTGCCGTACCAGTTCTATACCGACCTCCGGACCGCGCTCGATCCAGCGATCGAGCTGGTGCCGCGCTCAGATCTGGTGGACGAGCTGCGGATCATCAAGGACCCCACGGAGCTGCGGGCGCTCCAGGCCGCGATCGACGTGCTGGACGACGCCTTCGCGCACCTCGCGCGCTTCATCGAGCCCGGCCTCACCGAGGAGCGCCTGGCCTGGGAGCTGGAAGCGTACCTCCGCACGCACGGCGCCCAGGGCGTGTCGTTCGACCCGATCACCGTGGGCGGCCCGCAGGCCGCCATCCCGCACGCCGTCCCGTCGCCGCGGCCGCTGCGCGAGGGCGAGTCGATCGTCATCGACATCGGTGCGCTCCAGGACCACTACTGCTCCGACATGACGCGCACGGTCTGCATCGGCCCCGTCCCCGAGAAGCTGCAAGAGATCTACGGCATCGTGCTGGAGGCCCAGCTCGCCGCCGAGCGCGCCATCCGTCCTGGCATGACGGGCAAGGAGGCCGACGCCATCGCCCGCGACCTGATCACCCAGGCCGGCTACGGCGAGCAGTTCGGCCACGGCCTGGGCCACGGGATCGGCCTGGAGGTCCACGAGCCGCCGTGGGTGTCGCGCGGCAAGGGCGAGATCGTCCTGCGGCCCGGCATGGTGTTCAGCGTCGAGCCGGGCATCTACCTGCCCGGCTGGGGCGGCGTGCGCATCGAGGACCTGGTGCTGCTGCGCGAGGACGGCTGCGAGGTGCTCTGCCGCTCGCCCAAGGCCTGTGGGCTGGACGAGACGCGGCGCGCGCTCGACGCCGAGGCGGCGTAGCATCGTGCGCATCTTCGAGGTCGGCGAGGTCATGCGCCACGCGCGCGGCCTGCTGGAGAACGACCCGCTGCTGGCCGACGTGTGGGTCCACGGCGAGATCTCCAGCCTCTCACCGCCATCGGCGAACGGCCACGTCTATTTCTGCTTGCGCGAGGCCAACAGCCAGCTCAACTGCGTCCTCTTCCGCAAGGACGCCCGCCGCCTGCGCATCCCCCTGGAGCACGGCCAGTCGGTGATCGCCCACGGCTGCGGCACCCTCTACGAGGCCCGCAGCACTTTCCAGCTCATCGCCGATCTAGTCGAGCCCGAGGGCGTTGGCCTGGCGCAGCTCCAGTTCGAGCTGCTGCGCCAGCGACTGGAGGAGGAGGGGCTGTTCGCCCTCGAGCGTAAGCGGCCGCTGCCCGCGTTCCCGCGCCGCATCGGCGTCGCCACGTCCGCGAGCGGTGCCGTCATTCACGATATCGTGCGCGTGCTCAGCCGCCGCTACCCGCTGGCCGAGGTCGTCATCGCCCATTGCGCCGTGCAGGGCGACAGCGCGCCGCGCGAGATCGTCGCCGCCATCGCCCGCCTGAACGAGTACGCGGCGCCGCGCCTGCCTGAGTGCGAGCAAGCGAGCGCGATCGACGTGCTGATCCTGGCGCGCGGCGGCGGGGCGCCCGAAGAGCTAGCCGTGTTCAACGACGAGGCGGTGGCGCGCGCCATCTTCGCCTCCGCCATCCCGGTAATCAGCGCGATCGGCCACGAGACCGACTACACGATCGCCGACTTCGTGGCCGACGTGCGGGCCGCCACGCCGTCGGTGGCGGCCGAGCTGGTGGCGCCGGACATGGCGGCGCTACAAGACGACGTGCTGGATGCCCGCCGCCGGCTCGCCGCCCGCATCATGGACCAGGTGCAGGACGAGCGCCAGCGCGTGGCCGCGGCGCAGCAGCGGCTGCTGTGGCACTCGCCGCAGGCGACGGTGGCCCGGCGCCGCCAGGAGACCGACGATCTCGTGCAGCGGCTGCGCGCGGCCGTCGAGCAGGCGATCGCCGCCCGCCGCCACCGCCTGGAGGCCCGCACGCTGCAGCTGCACGCCCTCAGCCCAAGCACGACGCTCGCGCGCGGCTACGCTCTGTGCTACGATGCGAGCGGCGCCGTGGTGACGGCCGCCGAGCAGGTGGCCTCGGGCAGTCTGATCGACGTGCGGCTGCACAGGGGGGTGCTGCGCGGCGAGGTCCAGGCGACGGCGGACCTAGCCAGCGCCAACGGTGCAGCGCGGCTGGCTCCCGCGGTCGACAGCCCGAGTGGCTAATGTGTCACACCAGATCCCGCGCCGCCGGCCCCATACCCCCTCTCCCCCTGGGAGAGGGCCGGGGTGAGGGCACGCCCCGCGACCTCCCTCTCTCCCGCGGGAGAGGGGGGCAAGGGGGAGATAGCGTCCTACTCCCTCTCCCCCTGGGAGAGGGCAGGGGTGAGGGCACGCTCCAGTAGCCCAACCGCCGGGCCACATCGACTATCAACCCGACGCGGCAGCGGACGCGAACAGACAGCGCGTGAGGGGCACGGCCCCGGGAGAACAGGCGATGACGAACGACGCGGCGGAGTTCGAGGCGGCATTCGGGCAGCTCGAAGAGTGCGTGGCGGTGCTGGAGCAGGGCGGCCTGACGCTCGAGGCCGCGCTCGCACGCTTCGAGCAGGGCATGCGGCTCAGCGGTCGCTGCGCGGCCATCCTGGACGAGGCGGAGTTGCGGATCACGCGCCTGCTCGCCGACGACGAGGACGAGGAGGAGGCGCCCGCCTTCTGAGCGGGCGCGCGGCCGACGCGCTACGGTGGTGTTCCACGGGAGTCGAGTCAAGGAGCCATCATCCCACAAACCGCTTGGCGCGCCGATCGGCACTTTCCGCGGCCCGTCGCCCGTGGGCGGTTGCCGAGTAGCGCGCATCCGGCAGGCTGAGCAAGCGGAGCGAGCGTCGCCGTGGCCGACCTCCTGGCCAATCGCGTGCTGGTGATCTCGGTGCTGGCCTGGGCGCTGGCCCAGACGCTGAAGGTGCTGATCTACGTCACCCACGAGCGTCGCCTGAACCTGCGCTATCTCGCCAGCTCGGGCGGCATGCCCAGCTCCCACTCGGCGCTCGTCACGGCCCTCGCCACCGGCGTGGCGCTCACCACGGGCATCCGCGGCCCGCTGTTCGCCATCGCGGTCCTGTTCGCGGCCGTGGTCATGTACGATGCCGCTGGCGTCCGTCAATCGGTAAGCATCCAGGCGCGCATCCTGAACCGCATGCTAGACGAGATCTTCACGGAGCACGCCTTCAACGAGAAGCGCCTGCGCGAGCTGATCGGCCACACGCCCGTCGAGGTCTTCGCGGGCGCCGTGCTGGGCTTCGTGGTCGCCGTGGTGTTCATCTGAGCCGCCGCGCAGTAATCCGGTGGGCTAGGCGGGCCCAGAGTAGCTTGCCCGCAAGGTGAGCAGCCAGCGCGACGTAGGGGCGGGTTTCATGCCCGCCCGCGGCCCGCAGGCCGCAGCCCCGCGTCCGCAGACCGCTCGGCCCGGCTGCAATCCGCTGTAACGTCTGACTACGTCAAACGGTGGGGCCGGCCAGTAGGCTCGGCTTAGCGGCGCTGCGGCGCCACCAGGCTCGCTTGCTGCACGCTGTCCAGCGGGTACATGCGCACCGTACGGGTCTGGCGGCACTGGCCGATCAGGTACCAGCCGCCCTGATAAGGGACTACCAGCTCGGGGTCGAGCACCGGGTCCACCGCGAACGTCGCGCTCGCCTCGGCGCCGTAGCGCAGTCGCACCCCCGCGCCCCGCTGCATGGCCTGCGCCAGCACGCCGAGCACCGCGTCGGGCACCGGCTCGGCGCCGCTCGCCAGCGCGCCCGCCAGCGTCAGGCGCAGCAGCGGCCGCAGGTGGATCGGCAGCAGCGCCGGCAGCTTCGCGGCCAGCGCGCGCACCGCGACAGCCCCAGCCGGCCCGGTCGCGGCCTGCTCCAGCGCGCGAGCCAGCAGGTACGCCTCCGGCAGGCCAAACGACCGCGCGCCCGGCCCGTCGTCGGACACGAACCGGTAGCCGCCGCGCCGCGTCAGCGGTAGGCCCATCTCGTAGCGGATCGTGTTAAGGTCGGCTTGCAGCGTCCGCTCCGCCACCGCGAAGTGGTCGGCCAGCGCCCGACGCGTGCAGCCAGGATGCGTCGCGATGTACTCGACGATGGCCCAGACCCGGCGGAAACGGTCCGCCACTAACCGCTTGCGAGGCGGGGCTGTACGCATCGCGTGCCCTCGGTGGCGCCGCCGGGCTCGGCGCCCGTCGCGCGGATCGGACGGCGGAGACGAAGACGCCCCCGACACCGGCCGGGGGCGCATGGAGCTGTTATCAGCGCTGGTACGCGAGGAGGGACTCGAACCCTCGGCCTCTACCTCCGCAGGGTAGCGCTCTATCCGCTGAGCTACTCGCGCTCGGACAAGCAGGAGTATACCAGGCCCATGCCGCTCCGAACAAGAAACCGATTACCGGCGCCAGCGCCCGGGCAGCCGCGGCGTCCCGCCCCCAGCGCGCTCCCGCCTCGCGGCGAGCCTGCCCTCCAGACGATCCGCCGGTCGGCTCGACGCGCCACACCGAGGGACGCCGCCCATAGCAAACCCGACACCCGACGCCGGCGCCAGCGCCCCGTCCGGCCGCCGTTCCGGCGCCCGGCAAGGCCATGATTCCCGTCGCCGACACGGCGCCCAAGCGCTCCTTCCCCTGGGTCACGGCGACACTCGCCCTGGCCTGCGTCCTGGTGTTCGCCTACGAGCTGCTGCTCGGGCCGCGGCTCGACCTCTTCGTGCGCCAGTGGGGCGCCACGCCCACCCTCGTGCTGGCTGCGCTGAACGGCGATCCCCGCGTGCCCCACGCCGTGCTCTGGACGCTGCTCACGTCCCAGTTCATCCATGCTGGTTGGGCGCACCTGCTCGGCAACCTGCTGTACCTCTGGGTGTTCGGCCGCGCCGTCGAGGACCGGCTAGGCCCCCTGCTCTACCTTGCGCTCTACCTCGCCTGGGGCGTCGGCGCCGCGCTCGTGCAGATCGTCCTCGGCGGCCCCTCGGCCGCGCCGCTCGTCGGCGCGTCGGGCGCCATTTCCGGCGTGCTCGGCGCCTATCTCGTCCTCTTCCCCGGCGCCTGGGTCTCCCTGCTCGTGCCGCTGTTCGTTTTCTTCTGGGTGTTCGACGTGCCCGCGGTCCTGGTGCTCGGCTTCTGGTTCGTCGAGCAGCTCCTGAGCGGCGCCGCCACCATTACCCGCGCCAGCCACCTGAGCAGCGGCGTCGCCGTTTGGGCGCACGTCGGCGGCTTCCTACTCGGCGCCCTCACCGGGCTAACCGCGCCCGGCCCCCCGCGCGCCCCCACGGCCGCCCGCCATCCAGCCCCGCGCCGCGCCCCCCAGCGCGGCCCGTTCTGGCTCGGCGCCAGCCTGGTGGCCACCGCCGCTAACGCCGTCGCCCTGCTCGTCGCCGTCCGCGTACTGCTGGTCCTCCTGACCAGCGCGCCGCGTAGCCTCCTCGCGCCGCTGGTCCGGGCCATCGTCGCGCTGACGGCCCCCCTCGTCGAGCCGTTCGTAGGCGTCCTCCCCGCCGTCCGGCTGGACGGCCGCGTGCTCGAGCTATACGCGGTCGCCGCCGCCCTCGCCTACTGGGCCGCCGGCGCCCTCCTCGCCTCGCTGCTCGAGACCGCGCCGCCGCATCGAGAGAGCTAACCACAGCTGGCTCAGAAGCTCCGCCGTGGTCAGGCCACCCTGCCACGGGTACCAGTAGGGCGCCTCTCCCAACCCTGGAAGCCGCTAGGATGCCCCGCCAACCGGCCGGTCAGGTGCGTTCCTGACGGGGGCGCTCGGGTCCGGCAGTGCCGGCACGGCCGGGATCGTCGGCGCCTGGGGCGCGGCGGGCCGCGGAGCCGCGGCCGGCACCTCCACGCGCTCCAGCCGCGGCCCGGCGATGTCCTTCCGCTTCGCCACCACCCGGTAGCTGAAGGCCAGACCCCCGGTGCCCCCCTGAGCCTCGCGCACTTCGAAGGCACCAGCGCCCTTGTTGCTCACGTAGAGCCCCTTGGTGTCGCCCTCGGGGGTTAGGAACACGTGGTAGTTCCCGCCGTGTACCAGCGCCGCGAAGTCCCGGTCAAGTTGCACGCTGGCCCGGCCATTCGCCAGTTGCTCTTGGCCGAAGTCTTCGAACCACGACTCGGGCGACTCGACACAGTACAGCCGCCGGTAGGAGCCGTCCGGGTGCGGCACCGCCGCTGACTTCGGCCCGCCCAGCACGGTGAAGGCGCCGTTCACCTGCACCGGGCCGTCGAAGCGGGCCGCGAAGCCATTGGCCGGCCCGGTGCCGTAGACGCCGGTGCCGCTGCTGGAGGCGCCGAACACCCCGATGCTGCTGTTGCTGGTCCCGAGCACCCCCACGTTGCCATTGGACGAGCCGTACACGCCAGTCCCGCTGTTCGAGGTGCCAATCGCTGCGTAGCTGGTGGGCGAGGTCGCGTAGAGGCCGTACTGGCTGAGCGAGTTGGCATACACTCCGACGCTGCTCGCCGACGTGCCGAGCACGCCGACGTTGCCGTTAGAGCTACCCTGGCAGCCCACGCCGGTGTTGGATTGGCCCACGACCCCCGTTGCACTGGAGCTGGAGAGGCCATACACGCCGGCCGACTGCCCTGGGGCTGCCAGAGCCCGAGAGTTCGCATCGGCGACGCCGAGAACGCCAATGCCCGGGGCCGCACCGCTCCGCCCAGAATTGCCCCGCACGCCGACCCCCGACCCCGCGTCCCCGCGCACGCCCCCCGAAGTCGCGGCGATGGACTGCCCAAACACCCCCGCCACCGTAGCGTCCGAGGCGCTGGTCTGCCCCGCCACCCCCCGCCCAGAATTCGAGGTCCCGACAAGGGCATCGCCGGTCTGGGTGGTACCTATTACACCCGTGCCACTCCCGAGATGGACAATGTGTAGCACGTCCGAGCTGCCCGTCGATGTCACCGCCTGCATGCATGTGACGCTGGAGTCGATCTCCATCGCTTGAAATGTGAACGGGTCGGGCGTATGCGTCAGTATGGTCTTGCCGGTACTCGTGTTGTTTTGGCCCACTATGAGGGCGCTGCCGTCGGTCGCACTGGCTACCCGCTCGCCGGCCTTTGTGAGCACGCCCGCGATCACCGCCGCTACCCCCGCCAGCACCCCCCGCCGCGCGACATGCCCGCCTGTCCGCGGTCCCAGCGCCTGCTGCGCGTCCATCGCTCTCCCCTCCCTTGTGCGGCCGTGTTCCGGACCGCTGTCGCGCTCAGGATGCGCGACCACGAGGTTTCTGTCAATACGCGCGTACCCTGCTGCGCTCGACCGCGCCGCTGCCGCCCGTCGAACCTGCCTGGACAGCGCCTACCGTAGCTAGATAGCCCGCCCGGGCGCTGAGAAGCCCGGAGCCGTTGGACGGCCTGCGAGGGCTACCGGATGACCTCTGTCGCCTGCAGCAGCACCTGCTGGGGAATGGTGAGGCCAAGCGCCTGCGCGGTCCTGAGGTTGATGACAAGCTCGAACTCGCGCGGCTGTTCGACCGGCAGATCGGCGGGCTTGGCCCCTCGCAGAATGCGGTCCACAAAGTAGGCTGCCCGCTCCATCTGATCCACGAAGTTCGGCCCGTAGGCCATCAGCCCCCCGGCAGCCGCAAACCCAGGATCGCCCGAGATCGTGGGCAAGCCGCTCTGGATGGATAGCTCGACTAGGCGGTCTCGACTCCGGGCAATCAAGGCGTCGAGAATCACGACGATCCCGTCGAGATGTCCCTCAACAGCCTTCTGATAGGCCCGGTCCAGATCCCCAGGCGTGCGGACGCCCAGGCTCAACAGCTCAATCCCTCCGGTCTCTGCCCCGATGAGCGTTTCGCCATACTCGCGGGCCATGGCCGGGTCCCCACGGTTAAAGATGGCACCCACGCGCTCCGCGCCAGGCACTGCCTCCTTGAGTAGTTGCAGTCGCTTGCCAGCCAGCTCCGGCGCCATCTCGGACACACCTGTGATATTGCCGCCCGGGTGCGCGAAGCTCTCCACCAGCCTGGTGCCGACCGGATCAGCGTGAGAGGCAAAGACAATCGGGATCGTCTGGGTGGCCTCCGTCATCGCTCGGGCCGCCGGCTCGCCGCTCGTCACGATTACCGCCGGCCGCAATCCGACGAGTTCAGCCGCCAGGTCCGGGAGTCGCTCCACCTGCCCGTCGCCTAACCGCCGCTCGATGGTGAGGTTCTGCCCCTCAATCCAGCCCCGCTCCTGCAGGGCGTGCTGGAGCGCTTCCAGGCGGGGGCCGACGAGTGTGAGACTCTGCGGGCTGAGATAGCCGATCTGGTAGACCATCGCCGCCGGGGGCGCCTGCCCCGGCAGCCGCCCACACCCCGCGAGCAGCCCCAACCCGGCCGCTCCCGCTCCCCACACGAATCGGCGGCGACTCACTCGCATGGCCATCCGTCCCACCAGCGTGCTCACATCGGCAAATGCCGTAGCTATGATACACATCAGCAGCGCGCCCAGACTATCGCCGGCTTGACCCCGGGACCGCTAGCCCGTAGCGTCTCGCCTGCCCTCCCACCGTCGCTCGACGGTGAAGACCCGCCCGCTCTTGGCCGCGCACCACAGCCGCTCGCGCGCCAGGTGAGCAGCCACGGTCTGGCAGCAGCTTCCGTCTGCCCACCCGCGGCGAACGTGGTGTTTCGTACTTGGCTGGGGGCCGCACCCCCGGTCGGCCGCCTGGTCAACCGGGCTGCAACCCCCAGTAGCGTGCGAACAGGCGCATGGGTCAGGAAGCAGATCCCGCCGCACCGGCTGGCGGGGAGGGGGAGTCTAGCGGACTTCTTTGATAACAGCGGGGCGCCGAGCCAGCGGCTTGGGGAATGCTCGCCATTGGGGTGGTTCCACCAGGCGCGGCCGAGCCGGCCCTCGGGATTTACAAGCTCCAGCGGGTCAGGCTCGGCCGCACCTGGCGAACGTGGCAGAGGAGTGAGCGCGCCCCGTCCGGGGCTTAATCGCCCACGTGTTTAATGGCGTCGCTGACGGCTCCGAGTGCCCCGCTGACGCCCGCGCCAGCCGTCGCCGCTGTCTTCGCTGCCTCGACCTTGCCCCCGGCCTGCTCGAGCCGCTCCGGGCCCCAGGCCTGCCGGATCAGCGGCCAGAACTCGGTCTCTTCCATCTCGATGTGCTGCGCGAGCGCCTGGTGCAGCTGCTCGACCATGCTCAGGAACTGGGCGTCACGCGAGTCGAGGCGGCCGATCTCGTCCATCATGCTCGTGGCCTGCTGGACCATCTGTTCGTGGCGCCGGTGCCAGGCAGAAAGCATGGGCGCGCGATCGCCGACGTCCTTCACGGCCGGATCGTACACGAACCGTTCCTCGATCTGCTCGTGCGCCGTTAGCTCCGGCCGTAGCTTGGCCCACAGTGCGCCCCGTTGATCGGGACTTGCCCCCTCGATCTTCTGGAAGGCGGCCTTCGCGTCCACGTGCATCTGCCTGAGAATTTCTAGCGCGTCCAGGGTTGCCTCCTCGTCTCAGTGCGCGCGACCCGCCGCGGGCATAGTACCTGCCCGCTCCCGGCGTGCCGGCGCAGCAGCGTCGGCAACATGGGTGCAGGACCTGTGCCGGCCAGTACCGGCGCGGTTGCCACAGGCCTTGAGCGCGTCGGAGCGCGACCAGCGAGGGTAGGGCAAGGCATTGGCCTCGGCCGCCCCACCGTGGGGACTGCTGCCCCCAATGCCGGCGAGCCCGAGATAGGCCGGGGCTCGTCCCCTGCTGCCCAACTAACCCTGCCCGGCGGATCATCCTGATAACCGTCGGAAGGCCAGGCTCCCGCGCTCGGCGGGAGCTTGCGCGCCGCCCCGCCCCATCAACGGGCAGGATGGCCGACGCAGCGCCATCTGGCTGATACAGGGGTCATACCAAATCCGGGGGTGGCGTTCCCTTACGCCCTCTCCCTCTGGGAGAGGGTCGGGTTGAGGGCCCGCCTCCGTCGGCGAACCCCAGGGCCGGATCGGATATCAGTGGGTAGCCAATTCGCGGCCGAGCCCACCAACCGCCAAGCAGTCGGGGATTGCGAGGTCAAGAGCGCCGCAAGACCGCCCCGATCCTGCCGCAGCGACGGCGGCCAGCAAAAAAGCCCTTCGGCGTACCGAAGGGCTGGGGCGGAGGGGGAGGGATTCGAACCCTCGGCCCAGGGATTACCCAGGCTCCCGCTTAGCAGGCGGGTGCACTAGACCACTATGCGACCCCTCCAGGGTCGACTCTGCGCTTGAGCGGCGGCGGCGGAGGGGGAGGGATTCGAACCCCCGGGACTTGCGTCCTGCGGTTTTCAAGACCGCCGCATTAAACCGCTCTGCCACCCCTCCAGGCCCACGGGGGCTGCGTCGTCTGAGAGTATACCGGACCCGCCGCCGCTGGCTCAACCGCTGGCCGCTACTCAACTGGCCCCGCGCGTTGCTATCCCCCGCCTGCGCCGGACGACCGCCCCCCGCCAATAGCTTCCTCTTTTAGACAGGCCGCGAGGCGCGCCGGAGAGCGCCCGCCGCCCGGCGCGACGTGGTCGCCGGCATTCCCCGTACACGCCTCCCCTCGCGCCCGCCGCCCGCGCCCGGCCCGGGGCCTCCCCCGCCGGCCCGGCCCGCGGCAGGAGAGCCGGGGAGTATCGTACGGGGCAAACGATGCGACCTTCCGCGCCCGACCAGCACGCGCCAACCCGCGCCCGGCCTAGCACTTAACCATCCGGTAAAGGAGCATCGTTTGACCGTTCCTCGGATAAACTCATACGCCCGCGAGTGGCCCCGCGCGGCGGGCTCACGCGGGCGGCAGGTGCCAGGCCCGCCCGTTCAGCTGTTCCCGCGAGAGGTTCAAGTGTACCTGCCGGCCCACGACCGACCGCACCGCGTCGATTGGCAGGTAGAGCTGGTTCGCATTCTGGAGGCCCCCGCCCACCTGGACGTAGTGGAGCCCGTGGCGCTCCAGCACCCCCTCGACCTCCCCTACGAACTGTCCGAGGTCGATGTGATTCGCCGGGTCGACGTGGTGCGCGTAAACAGCATAGCCGGGCTGGATCGCGGCGGGATCAACGGCCATCTCTTCGTCACCGTGGGGCCGACTGCGCCGTGCGCCCCCGCCCGTTCGCGGGACGCGGCACGGCTGCCCGAACTATGAGTATACTGAATGCGCAGGCCCGTGCGCGGCGGTGCGCTCGGCCGACTCGATGCGGGAGGGTGAGCCATGACTCAGGCTGCTGCGGGGCTTGAGGACGTCGTCGCTGGCGTCTCCGAAATCTGCTTCCTCGACGGCATCCAGGGCCGTCTACTGTACCGCGGCTACGATGTCCACGATCTCGTCGCGCACTCCACTTTCGAAGAGGTCGCCTATCTTCTCTGGCACGGCGACCTGCCCACCCGGGCCCAGCTCGCGGCCCTCAACGAGCAGCTGGCGGCCGAGCGGTCCCTGCCGCCCGCCGTGGTCGACGTGATGCGCGCCTTCCCACGCGACGCCACCCCGATGGACGTGCTGCGGACGGCCGTCTCCGCGCTCGCCATGTGGGACCCTGAGCTGCCCGACGACTCGCGCGAGGCCAACCTGCGCAAGGCCGTGCGGCTCACGGCGCGCATCCCCACCATCGTCGCGGCCACCCACCGCCTGCGCGAGAACCAGCCGCTGGTCGCCCCCGACCCGAAGCTGAACACCGCCCAAAACCTGCTGTACATGCTCCACGGCAAGCGGTCGTCGGAGTTGAACGAGCACACCATGGACGTGGCGCTCATCCTCCACGCCGACCACGAGCTGAACGCCTCCACCTTCGCCGCCCGCGTGACAGCCGCGACCCTGGCGCGCATCTACGACGCTATCACGTCCGCCATCGGTGCGCTCTCCGGACCACTCCACGGTGGCGCGAACGAGCAGGTGATGCGCATGCTCCTGCGCATCCAGACCCCCGACCGTGTGGACAGCTACCTGCAAGAGGCCCTGGCTCGCAAAGAGAAGATCATGGGCTTCGGCCACCGCGTGTACCGCACCGAGGACCCCCGGGCCACGCACCTGCGCCAGCTCTCTAAGCAGCAGGGCGAGCTAGCGGGCCAGCCCCAGTGGTGGCAGATGTCGCGGCAGATCGAGGAGAGCCTGCTCAAGTCCAAGGGTCTCTACACAAACGTGGACTTCTACTCGGCGTCCACCTACTACCTGATGGGCATCCCGATCGACCTGTTCACGCCCGTCTTCGCCTGCAGCCGCATCTCCGGCTGGACGGCGCACGTGCTGGAGCAGTACGCCAACAACCGCCTCATCCGCCCGCGTGCCGAATACGTCGGACCCACCAACCGCGAGTACGTGCCCATTGACAAGCGGTAGCGTGCCGTGTGGGCGTCACACACAAGCCCCCGGTTCAGCAACCGGGGGCTTGTCGGTGCCTCGCGCGCAAGCGCCGGCACTAGACCGGGAGATGCGCGGCGGCCGCGGCGCGGGGCGCCGCCGGCCCGACCGGCGCCGTGGAGCGGCCGCGGCGTGGCCCGACCAGACGCGCAACGTCGTCGACCTGGGCGCGCATCCACGCCTGCACGTCCTCGCGCTCGATGCCCAGCCGCAGCGCCGCCGCCCGCGCCTCGCGCTCTGCCCGCGGCATCAGCAGCGCGCGCTCGAGCGTCTCCGCCGTGCCCTCCACGTCGGCGGGCGCGACCGACAGCGCCCAGCCCGCCAGCTGGTTGTGCGCGCCCGCGCCCTCGGACAACACCAATACCCCCGCGCGCTCATTGACGATCGGCCCCTCTTTGGCAACAAGGTTCATCCCGTCGAGCACCGGGTTCACCAGCAGCACGTCGTACAGCGTCATGCCCGCCAGCGCCTGTAGGTAATGGTTCTCGTAGAACACCTCGATCGGCTGCCAGCCCGGCCGGCCGTGGCGCGCGTTGATGCGCTCCACCAGCGCCATCACCTGCTCGCGGTACCGCCGGTACGCGGGTACCTTCTCGCGCGTCGGCACCAGGAAGGCCAGGAAGCGCACCCGGCCGCGCAGCTCGGGCCGCCGCCGCAGCAAGCGGTCGAACGCCTCGAAGCCGCGCACGATGTTCTTGCTCGGGTCCATGCGGTCCACCCGCACGATCGTGCGCTCGCCCGCCAGCGCCGCCAGCCGGGCGACGTGGCGCCGCGCCTCGGCGGACCGCACCACGCGCCTCAGCCGCGCCGGGTCCACCGAGATCGGGTAGGCCCGGACGGCGACCTCGCGTCCTCGGTAGCGCAGCAGGCCCGCGCCCGCATCCACTTCGACGCCCGGCAGGTTGTCGTAGGCCGTCGCCAGGAAGTTGGTCACGTCCCGCTCGGTCTGCAAGCCGACGATGTCATTGGCTACCATGCTCTCGCATATCGCGCGGCGCATCACTTGCGGCAGCAGTTGCCAGTAGCGCGGCTCCGGCCAAGGGATGTGCGTGAAGTGCTGCAGCACCGCGTCCGGCACCCGCTCGCGGATGCGTGCGGCCGCCAGGTAGAGATGATAGTCTTGCAGCATCACGGCTGCGTCGCCGCCCCGCTCCAGCTCGGCCACCACGGCGTCTGCGAACGCGGCGTTGGCGGGCACGTAGCCGCTCTCCCAGGCGTCCCACATGCGCGCGTCGATCTTCGGCTCGTACGGCGCGTTCCAGAGATAATGTTGCAGGAACCAGATCACCCGATTGGCAAAGACCTCGTAGTACTTGCGGTAGACGTCGCGCGGTAGCACGACAAATCCCTGAGAGAACCATTCGTCCGAGGCGGTAAGCCCTTCCGCCGCGGCCCGACGGTCGCCCTCGGTCATCGCGCAGGCGATCCACCGTACGGGCCGCTGGCCCCGCACGGCTTCCAGGGCCGTCACCACGCCGCCGCTCCCGCGTGTAGGGCGCAAGCGGCCGTCGCGCGTCACGTCATAGGTGACCGGTCCGCGGTTGCTGACCAGTAGCAGTCGCTCGCCGGACGGGGCGTCGTCGGTGAAGGTGGTCGTCGTCGTATCCTCAGTAGCCATCTGCCCCCCGCTGCCGTGCCGGCCCCGGATCACAGAGGCCTTACGAGACCGGACGGTCGGCCGCCCCGCGCTTTGCAAGAAGCGTACCATATCTACGGCATCCCCGGTCCTGGCACGCTTCGTGCAAACATCTTGCGTGATTGCCTCGCCGAGGAGGCAAACGCTGTGCTCGAGCGACTATTGACTGCTGATCGAATGTCCCAGCGCCCAGCCGCCAACCGCGCCCACCCGAACGGCGCGCGCGATCTTGCGGCTGAGAGCGTCTCGCTTAGATCGACTCTGGACCTGCTCGCGGACGGGGTCGCCGCCTTCGCCGCGGCGCCGGACCTACCGGCGCTGGGGCAGGCGATCGCGCGCCGGTTGGCGCGTGCCGCTGTGGCTGAACAGGCTACCGTCTGGCTCGTTGATTCGGGAGATAACGCGCGCTTGACGCGCGCCGGGGCGTGGCCCGAAACTGCGGACGCGCCGCCGACCGAAAGGCTCGCCCTCACCGACGCCCCCTATGCTGCGGAGGCGTTCGCTCGCGGGGTGGCGCTCTTCACTTTCGCAAGGGCCGGGTCCGCCGCGGTGGGGCTGAGCAACGGGCACGACGTGCCGATATGGGTCGTGCCGCTGATCGCCGGCCCGCGTCGAGTGGGCCTGGCCTACCTCGTGGCCGTCCGGCCCGCCGCGGCGGACGTTCTCCTGAGCCGTGTGCTCGCCCTTCTCGGCGCCCAGGCGGCCCAGGCGGCGGTCGCCCTTGCGGCGCCGCTGGCGGCACGGCGCGAGGACGCCGAGTTCCTTGCCGTGGCTGCGCACGATCTCAAGAACATCGCCACATCTATCAAGGGGTACACGCAGCTCCTACGGCGACACTTGCCGGTTGATGTCGCGCCGCGGGCCGACCGCTGGACGGGGATCGTGGAGGAGCAGGTCGGCACGCTGGTCGGAACGCTCACTGCCCTTGTGGACCTCGGCCGCCTGCACGGCGGCAGAGTGGCGCTCGAGCGAGAACAAGTAGACTTGCGCCAGATCGTCGAGGCCGTCGCCGCTGAGCTGCCGCGCACGGATGCACCGTCGCTCCACCTGCGCTTGCCGCCCTCGGCCGTGCCGGGGACCTGGGACGCCGGGCGCCTACGGCGTGCGCTCGCCGCAGCGCTCGATGGCCTGCGTTGCAGCGTGGCGCCCGAAGGCGGCAGCCTTCCGATTGAAGTCGTGGAAGCGGGCGACATCGCCCAGGTTTGGGTGGGCGCGCCGCCGGCGGATGAGTCCTGGCCGCGCGAGGGCGAGTGGGCCGCTGACGCCGATGCAACACTCTATCTGCTGCGCGGAGTAGTGGAGTGCCACGGTGGCACCGTAGGTTACCGGCGCACCCCCGACGGCGCCCCGCTACTGCGGGTCACCCTGCCGCTCCGTCCCGCCGCGTCCTGAGGCCGGCCGAGGGTTCGCGGCAGCGCTGGGCAGCACGTAGAAAGGCGGGGCCAGGGCACGGAGGCAACGTGCGTGCCCCGGCCCTCAGCGCGCGTCCACGGTCGCGGCGCCCGGGCGCGCTAGCGTGGGGCCATCGCTGCCCAGCAATCGCGCAAACTCGGCCGGAACCAGCATCTGCCCGTCGTCGGGTAAGAACACTCGGTCGTGCGTGGCACAGTAGTAGGCCGCGTGCCAGACGCCCCGGGCCTGTCGATAGCAGTGCAGCAGTTGGAGCTGGTCTCCACCCAGGACGACTTCAACCACGGTCCCAATACAGAGTGGCAGTGCCAAACACAGCAGGGTGAGGCCGCTGGCTAGCCAGAGCAGCACTCCGACCAGTCCCGCCAGCGCGATATAGCGGCCGGGGATCTCACTTAGGTGGGGCGGAGCCAATTGATCCAAGAGGAATTGCGCCTGCGCCGTGTCGGTCGCCCATCGCACATGCTGCGCGCGGTGAAGGCGGCTGATCTTGATTACGCTAAAGCTATCGCCGCACAAGGGGCAGCAGGGCCTGGCCATTCCATCCTCCGATAGTCAACAAGCCACGTTGCCAGGGCAGCCGCGCAATACCAAGACCCCTTCTATTATGTTCTTCAGATTATGTCGATATGCTCTCCTTGAAACGCAGTTGGCATCTCTGCTCGGCATAATAGATAACGATCCCCGAGTAAAAACGTTACAGCACCCGTCTGACCGCAGTAGACGGCGAATCCGTCCGGTCCTTGCTATGCCATCTCCGGTTATGTTGATAGACGAATGAATCGACCTCACTGGAATCTGCTGGTGGCGCACTTCGAGAGGATTACCAACCTGCCGGCCCGGGATAATGTGTACGCTCGGTTTCGCCGAGCGTACACATTATCCCGGGCCGTACTTGGCAGGAATGCTCGCCTGGCGCCGGAGGTTTGGGGTGTTCCTAGGCCTCTTGTTGCTTGGCCGCGAAATAGGCGTCGGTCAGCAGGCCGCGCTCGTGTAGCGCAGCTAGCGTTTCGGGAAATACTAGCATTCCGTCTGCTGGCGAGCCTTCGGCGTTTACGTGAGCACGATAGATCCGCTCACTGATCAGCATGCCGGCCTGCTGCATCTCCGCGGGACTCGCTCCAATGATATTGATGACCTGACCATGGCTGTCTTCGAGGCGCAATGTGGCGTAGCGAGGACCATCGCGCACTAGAATTCGTCGAATCGCCGGATACCGCATAAATTTGGCAATACGTTTCCGGAAGATCAGGCAGGTTCTGTACGTGATACTAGCTACATAGTCTTCGCAGATGCACAGTTCAGTCATGTTATCGGCAAGCCCGTGCAGCCGCAGTAGCGGCTCGTCGCGCATGGTACGGGTGTCTCCAGGAGCTGACAAGCTGGTGGCCGGTCTCCAAGATGGGTTACAGCATAAATTGTCGTAAGCGTTCACCTCCCCCTTTAGGAGACGCCGCGGCGGGCTTGCTCCAGGAGGGGCAACGCGCTAGAACAGCGGCATGATCGAGACGACGTTGCCGCTGGCGCCCAACCTGTGGGCGACGGGGCCGGCGCCCGACCTCTTGGAGAACGCTGCCCTGTGGGAACAGAATGCCGCCCTGCGTGTCGAGAATGCGGCCTTGCACGCGCGAGTCCAGGAGCTGGAAGCCCGGCTGGGCCAGAACTCAGCGAACTCCTCCCGGCCGCCTTCCTCGGATTCCCCGCAGGCCCCGGTGCGCCCGAAAGCGCCGCCCTCCGGCCGGAAGCGGGGCGGCCAACCGGGACATCGAGGGGCGTTCCGCGCGTTGCTGCCGATCGAACAGGTGGACAAGGTCGTGGTGGTCGTGCCGGAGCGGTGCCAGCATCGTCAGCAGCCGTTTCCTGAACCCGCCGGCCGCCCCCGTGGGCGGGTGTGGCGACATCAAGTAGTGGAACTGCTCCCACTGGCGGTGCGCGTGACTGAGTACCAGATGATGGTGCGGCGGTGTGCCCATTGTAGCCGCCGCACGCGCGACAGTCTGCCGGCGACCGTTCGGCGCACGGCTCACCGCGGTGGTGGCGTTGCTGAGTGGCCGGTATCGGTTGAGCCGCCGGGAAGTGTGGCAGCTACTGCAGGACCTGTGGAAGGGCCGGGTGACCCTCGGTGCGGTGGTGCGCCAAGAGCAGACGCAGAGTGCCGCCCTGGCGCCGGTAGTGGCGGAAGCCCAGGCCGTGGTACAAGAAGCGGCCGTGGTCAAGGTGGATCAGACCGGCTGGCGGGAAGCGCAGCAGCGGGCGTGGCGGTGGACGGCCGTGACCGCCACGCTGACGGTGTTGCGGATTGACCGCGCCCGCAGTGGGGCCGCAGTGGCGGCGCTGCTGGGGCCCGAATTCAGGGGCGTGGTCGGGTCGGATCGCTGATCGGCCTACAACCGGTTCCCCCCCGACCGCCGCGCCCATATGTTACGCGCCCCTCAAAGGCGACTCCCAGGCGCTGATCGACCGCGGCGGAGCCGCGGCACCGGTTGGTCGCTGGGGCCTGGCGGAGATCGAGCGCCTTTTCGCGCTCTGCACCGCTTCCGAGCCGGCGAGTGCGACCGAAAGGCGTTGCAGCGGCGATTGATCCCGCTCCAAGCGCGGCTGGGGCGGCTGCTGCGGCGTGGGCAGGAAAGCTCAGACGGCAAGGCCGGGGGTTGTGCCGGGAGGTGACGAAGTGGTGGGCGGCGCTGTGGACCGTTGCGCGGGTGGAAGGCGTCGAGCCGCCCAACAACGGGGCGGAGCGGGCCTTGCGGCCGGCGGTGCTGTGGCGCAAGGGCAGCGTCGGGGCGCACAGCGAGGCGGGGAGTCGGTTCGCCGCGCGGCTCCTGACGGGGGTAGGCTCCTGCCGTGAGCAAGGACGGCACTTGGTAGACTTCCTGGTGGCGGCAGGCGAGGCAGCAGTCCAAGGCACCGCAGTCCCATCGCTCCTCCCTGCACCGCAGACGCAGTGAACACGTCCCACCAACCCTCAGGGCTGATGACCGACCTGGTCGCCTCTGGTTTCCCACGAACGACACGGGAAGGGGGCCAAACCGATGGCCGATCTCGTCTACACCGCCAATATCTCCGTCGACGGCTACACGGAGGACCCTGACGGTCGGCTCGACTGGTCCGCACCGGATGAGGAGTTCTTTTCCTTCGTCACTGAGCTCGAGAGGCCTGCCGGGACGTACCTGTACGGACGCCGGATGTACGAGACCATGCTCTACTGGGAGCGCGCCGTCCCGGACGAAGGGTATGTCCGAGAATTCGCCGAGATGTGGCGGGACGCGGACAAGGTGGTGTACTCACGCAGCCTCGAGTCGGTATCCAGTGCCCGGACGAGGCTCGAGCACGACTTCGACCCCGAGGCCGTGCGGCGCCTGAAGGCGGCTGCGGCTCGGCGCCTCACCATCGGCGGCGCGAATCTCGCTGGGCAGGCCCTCGCTGCCGGCCTCGTAGATGAACTCCGCCTGTTGACATGGCCCGTCGTGCTTGGGGGCGGCAAGCCGTGCCTCCTCGAAGGCGTAAGCCTGTCCCTTCGTCTGGTGGAAACCCGGCGGTTCGCCAGCGGCGTCGTGTACCTCCGGTACCGACTGGACTCCGGCCTAAGGACCTAGTCGACCTCGGCCGGATGCATAGGCCTCGGTCCCGCGGCCTCAGTCGCTCAGGCCGCGTGAACGCTTACAAAGCGTCCAGGGGATGGCAGCGCAGGCGCCGCGCGGAACAGCTATGTCACGGAAAGCAGCAGACCCAAGTGAACAATGCGCGAGCCTGGCAGGGCCTCGCCCAGCCGATGAGAGGTCGATTAACTTCGCCTTTGGCGCCGCGGCTCACTCGGGCGCGCCCGCGAATCGTCGGCGCGCTTCGCGGTCGATGCAATAGCGGAGCACCACGCGGCCCAACAGGTCGCACTTGCCGTCGGCCGGGAACAGCAAGAAGTCGAAGTCCGAGCAGACGCGGCGCTGCATCGCACGCAGGGGGGTCGGCAAGCCGGACGCGGCGCCGGGCCGCAGGCGCAAACCAACAGCCTGCCGCGCGGGAAGCTGCGCCAGCGCGATCTCGCCAATCTGCTCCCAGGCTACGTTCACCGCCGGCCCGAGCGCACGCGTCAACCGCAGATGCTCCATACCCGGCGCGATGAGGCGCGCAGTGGCTAGAAGCCGCAGCGCGCCAATGACCGCGGAGCCAAGGACCGCACAGACCGCGACCAGTACCACCACGCGGAGGACCGGAGACGCCGCGCTGGGCACGACTGCCGCCAGCACGAGCGCGATCCCCACCTGGCCGACGAGCACGACCCAGGCCACCCCCGTGGCCAGCCGTGGTACGCCCCGATAGCTTCTTAGCTCCGGATTCGTCGCGCCGTACGCGGTCCAGCAGTCGGGAAACGGGGGCGCCCCGGCTTCAGTCGTGGCCATGTAGTCCTCTGCGCCCGCGTGGAGCGCGCCCGCGCGTGCCTAACTGCTGAGGTAGTCGGCGAGCGCCTGGCGCAGCAGCACCCGCGCACGGTGCAGGCGGGACTTGAGCGCGGCCTCGCCGATGTCCAATGCCGCAGCCGCCTCGCGCGCTGAGAGACACTCGACGTCACGCAGGATTACCGCCGCGCGCAGATCCGACGCCAGCTCTTGCAGCGCCCGCTCGAGCTGATCCCGCAGCTCGGCCGCCAACGCTGGGTCACGAACGCGCGTCGCCCAATCGTCGAGCGGCTCACTCGTCTCGGTCAGTATATCCAGATACTCGTGCGGCGGCCGGGCGCGCACGCGGCGGAGGGCTGCGTTCACGGTGATGCGATACAGCCAGGTCGCCGGCTTGGCCTCGCCGCGGTAATCCCCCAGGTGGTGGTAGGCGCTCACGAAGGCTTCTTGCACCGCGTCTTCCGCGTCAGGGGGCGACGCCGTGATGCGCAGCGCGATGCTGTAGAGACGGTCCGCGTATTCCGCCACGACCTGCTCGAACTCGGTCCGATCGAGCGGCGGGTGCTCCGGTGTAGCCATCGTGTGTCCCTCGCGGTAGCGCGTTGCCCGTGACACCGCGGTACCGCTCTGGCAGGCCCCGTGCCAGCAGCCGTCCGGGCGGCGGGCCGCCTCGCGGCGCGCCACACGCCGCGTCCGGCCGCACCTACCCGACCGGAATGATCTCCACCCGGTAATCCGTAACTTCCGCCTCCCAGCGCGCCCCCTCGATGTAAGCCAGAACCTTGGCCAGCATCTGCTCCGCATGCCGCCCGTCGTTGCTCACGCAACTAAAGCCCAACGTCGCCAGCTGCCGGTGATCCTGCGTGTCGACCTCAGCAGCTGCGACGTTGAACTGGTTGCGCACCCGCGCGAGTACCGACTTGACCACCTGGCGCTTGTCCTTCAGCGACTCGCTCGCTGGCAGACTGAGTACCACGTGCAGCACACCAACTATCATCTCTCCCCGCGTACGGCCGCCTGCCGCGGCCCCGCGAGCCCACAAGGATCATAGCACGGGGGTAGGGCCCTGTCTATTCGAGCCAGGCCCGCGAACGACGCCCATGTGGTTAGCGCCGACCTGCCGCGCCGTGCCGGTCGCCTTCCCGGCAGGCGCAATTGTGCGCCGTTCGTTACGTGCCGCGCTTGCCCTCGCGGCCGTGCGGCGATAACGTGCGGCAGTCGACCCGGCGCGGCAGCAGCCCCGTCGGCTGCTCGCACCGCCCCGCCTGGTATCATCTCGGTGGGCTTGGCCGGGTCCCGCGACGCGCGGCCCTATCCCGCCCTACAGTGACTACGCGCGATGAGGCAGAGCGGATGTTTCCCGAGTACACGCTGCGCGAGCTGATGATCGTGGCCGCCGCCCGCGAGATCCACGACGGCGAGGTCGTCTTCACGGGCATGCGTTTGCCCCTGCTGGCTTTCTGCGTGGCCAAGAGCCTGCACGCGCCAGGCGCCATCGGCCTCTTCGAGGTCGGCATCGTGCGTGATACGCCGCCGCCCGAGCTGCTCTACACCATGTCCGACCCGCCGAACAACCGCGACGCCGTCTGGTGTACCGGCATGCTCGACGTCATGGCGCTGCTCGCCCGCGGCTACGCCGACATGGCCTTCATCGGCGCCGCCGAGGTCGATCGCTACGGCAATGTGAACACCTCGTACATCGGCGATTGGCGCCACCCGCGCATCAAGCTGCCCGGCAGCGGCGGCGCGGCCGACCTCGCGTCCCTCGCGCGGCGCACGACGGTCATCGTCGATCACGACCGCCGTCGTCTGCCCGCCCGCGTCGAATACATTACGTCGCCGGGCTACGGCGACGGCCCGGGCTGGCGCGAGCGCGTGGGGCTGCCGCGCGGCGGGCCGGCGGCTATCGTCACCAGCATGGGCGTCCTCGGCTTCGATCCGGCGACCCGGGAGGCCGTCCTGCGCTCCCACCATCCAGGGACAACCGTCGCGGAGGTGCAGGCCAACACCGGGTGGGACCTGCGCGCGGTCCCGGACCTGGCCGAGACGCCGCCGCCCACCGCCGACGAGCTAGCCGTCATCCGGGCCTACGATCCTGAGGGCCACTGGCGGACTTAACCACCCTCCTTCGTCCCTACCTGCGCTAGTACCACGTCCACCGCCTCGCGCAGTGTCGCCACCCGCGCGTCGGCGGTGGCGCAGGCGCTGTACGCGCGCTCCAGCAGCACGGTGTAGCACCCGGCCGCGCGCCCGGCCTCGATGTCGCGCCAGCGATCGCCGATCACGAAGGAGTCGACCAGGCTCACGTCCCAGCGCGCCGCGGCATCGTGCAGCATTCCTGGCAGCGGCTTGCGGCAGGCGCAGCCGTCCGCATCATCGTGCGGGCAGACGTACACGTCGTCCACGGGCACCGCCGCCCGCAGCGCGTCGTGCATGGCGGCGATCACCTCGCGCGCGATCGTCCCACGTGCCACCTCCGGCTGGTTGGTGAACACCACGCACACGAGCCCGGCCGCGCGGAGCCGCGCCACCTGCGCCGCGGCCTCCGGCAGCACGCGAAACTCGGCCAGCGTCGTCACCGCGTACGCCGCCCCGTCGCGGACGTGTGTCTCGACCAGCACGCCATCGCGATCCAGAAATGCGGCCCGCCTCGCCATCGCCCACCCCCGCGCCCTGTGCCATGGGGCCACCGCGACTCTACCACCCCGCGCCGCGCGCCCACCATCGCGGCGCGCCGGCCGGCCCAATTCGATGCACCGACGCCGTTCCTTGACGCCCGCTGCGGGGCGTGGGATAACAGGAGCATCGTGGACGGCCGCGGCTTCGAGCGGCCAGGTCGCTGGAGGGTGCAGACCAATGGTCGCCGTCGCGCGTCCCCTGCCGGCGCAGCCGGCGCTCCCCACCTGGGTGCGGCCGTGGCTGCGCACGAAGATCTACATCGGCGGCGCCATCGTCCTCGGGCTCATCCTGCTCGGACTGTTCGGCCCGCTCCTGGCCCCTTACGATCCCAACGCCCAGCAGCTCCGGGAATCGCTCCAGGCGCCACAAGGCCTGGGCGGCGCCCACTGGCTCGGCACCGACAACCTCGGCCGCGACATCTTCAGCCGTTTGCTGTACGGCGCGCGCGTGTCGCTGATTATCGCCTTCACCGTCGTCATCATCTCCGGCGCCGTCGGCGTGACGCTCGGCGCCATCTCGGGGTACTTTGGCGGCCGCGTCGATTTCTTCATTCAGAAGCTCGTCGAGGTGATCTGGGCGTTCCCGTCGCTGCTGCTCGCCATCGCGATCATGGCCTACCTCGGCCAGGGGCTGCAGAACCTCATCCTCGCGCTGGTCGCCCAGCGGTGGATCAGCTATTGCCGCGTGGTCCGCGGCGAGGCGCTTGGGCTGCGTCACCGCGAGTTCGTGACGGCAGCGCAGGTAGTGGGCGCTGGGCACGCGCGCATCATCGCCCACCACATCATCCCCAATATCATCCCGTCCAGCCTGGTGATCGGCACGTTCGCGATGGCTACGGCGATCATCGCCGAGGCGAGCTTGAGCTTCCTAGGGCTGGGCGTACCGCCCGACGTGCCCACCTGGGGGACGATGCTCGGCGACGGCCGCAACTACATCAGCACGGCGCCCTGGCTCACCATCTTCCCGGGCCTGGCGATCTTCACCGTGGTGCTCGGCATCAACCTGCTGGGCGACGGCCTCCGCGACGTGCTCGACCCGCGCCGCAAGAAAGCCGCCGCCGACCTGTAGCATCGATCACCCGGCTGGCGGGTGAGACTTCGTCCCACCCGCCAGCCGCTTAGAGAATGCCCGCCAGCCGCCCTTTGTGCTGGTAGTGCTCCCAGATCTTGGCCGCACGGTAGTCCGAGCGCCCGTAGCTGTCCTTCAGCTGGGCCACCTCGTCCTGTGTGATCGGCAGCAGCGGGCCGAGGCTGCTGGCATAGAGCAGGCTGCGGGCGTTCTCCTCGAGGTCCAGGCAGTCCATCAGCAGCTCTTCCACGCTCCGCGACACCACACAGGTGCCGTGGCCGCGCAGCAGGCAGACGCGGTTCTGACCCAGCGTCTCGGCCATCGCCCGGCCCTGCTCCTCGGTCCGGATGTGCGTCGTGTCCGGATGGATCGGTACGCCATTCGCGAAGCGATAGGCGAAGTTGCGCACCGGCAGAAACGGCCGATCGACGACGGTGAACAGGGTGGACATCGTCGGGTGACCGTGGCACACCGCGACGGCGTCCGGGCGCGCCTTGTAGACGCTGGTGTGCAGCGCCGTCTCCGACGGCGCCGGCCCCTTCCCCTCCAGCACGTTGTCGTTCAGGTCGACCACGAGGATGTCGTCGGCCGTCAGGCCCGCACGGCTGGTATCGCGCGGCTGGATCAGCACGCGATCCGTGCCCGGGACGCGGGCGCTGATGTGGCCGCTGAAGTCCATGATCTCCTGCATGACCATGATGCGCGTGCAGTCGGCAAGCTGCTGGCGTAGGCGCTGAACGTCGGCTTCGGACATGCGACCTCTCTTCTCCCGACCGCGTGGGTGGCCGGGTCGTGCGTCCGTCGAAACGGACAGGTAGGTGTGGTCAGTATGGCGGACGGCGGCCGGCCCGACAAGTCAGCGACTCGCCCCGGGTGGCCCCCGCGTTCTTGCAGCACGCGGCAACAGCCTGCTGGGTAGCGCCCATAGAGCCACTCGTGGGCGCGTTAGTTTATCCGAGGAACGGTCAAACGATGCTCCTTAACCGGGTGGTTAACTGCTAGGCCGGGCGCGGGCCTGCGCGTGCTGGTCGGGCGCGGAAGGTCGCATCGTTTGCCCCGTACGATACTCCCCCGGGGGCCTGCCGCGGGCCGGGCCGGCGGGGAAACCCCGGGCCGGGCGCGGGCGGCGGGCGCGGGGGAGGCGTGTACGGGCCGGGACGGCGACCACGTCGCGCCGGACGGCGGGCGCTCTCCTGCGCGCCTCGCGGCCTTTCTAACGAGGAAGCTATTGACGGGGGGCTCGCGTCCGGCGCAGGCGGGTGATACACGATGCAGCCGGGCGGTTGGCCGACCGGGACGGGCCCTCACCCCGGCCCTCTCCCAGGGGGACAGGGGGGGGGACGAGGGAAGGCGCCCTCACCCCGGCCCTCTCCCAGGGGGACAGGGGGAGGGACGGACCTCACCCCGCTGCCCCCCTCTCTCGTAGGAGAGGGGGAGGACGGGAAGCGCGTGCCGGATTCGCTGGGACGCCGGGCCGGGTGGCGACCGGGCAGGGCGCTGCTTGCTGCGCCCCTACACAAGAAGGCATTGGGGAGGGGCAGTCGTCCGGGGGTGGTGGGGCCGTGCGATGGACCGCAAAACGTCGGCGGACACTCGCCCGCTCCGCGCCCGATGCCGCGATTCGCCGCGAGGGCCGGCGCGTGGTACACCGGGCTGGCCGTCGCAGCCGCGGGTGGTGGATTCGATGGCGGACGTATTGATCCGCCAGCGCGGGCGTGCCGATGAACGCTGGCCGTCGCAGCCGCGGGCGGTGGGTTCGGTGGCGGGCCGCGTCCCGGCCCCGAGCCCGCATTAGACGCCGGCAGTCGCAGCCGCCAACGCTGGTTTCGATGGCGGGCCGGAAGCTAACGCGGGCTGGCGCGGCGGCTCTTATCGGCGAGTCGCAGCCGCGGGCGGTGGATTGGATGGCGGGCCGGCGGGTACTCCAGAATCGTGCGTGCCGCGCCGAGTCGTAATGCCGCCGACGCTGGTTTCGATGACGGGCCGGCCTGGGAGGGAGACGTGGACGACGAGCCACGGTTCGTGGAGCTAGCCGATGGGATCCACACCATGCTCAGCCCCGAGCTGATGTCGAACTGCACGGTCATCGCCTCGGCCGAAGGCGTGCTGGTGGTCGACGCGCCGTACACGCGCGCGCTCGCCGAGGCGGTGCAGAGGTATGCCCGCCGGCTCACCTCGGCGCCCATCCGCTGGGTGGTCAGCAGCCACTACCACGGCGACCACATCCTGCACCTGGGCACCTTCGCCCCACCCGCCGTGGTGATCGGCCACGCGCGCAACCGCGCGAACATCGCCCTGTACGGCGAGAGCGAGCGTGCGCACTTCAGCCGCCATCGGCCCGAGCTAGCCGCCGAGTACGCCGCGGTGCCGATCGTCCTGCCCGACCTGACCTACTCGGACGTGCTGACGCTGTACCTTGGCAGCCGCGAGGTGCGCCTATGGCACCCAGGCCCCGCGCACACCACCGGCGACACCGTGCTATTCCTCCCCGCCGAGCGCCTCGCCGTCGTGGCCGACCTGCTATTCACCCGCGTCTTCCCCGTGGCGCGCAGCGCGAACCTGCAAGGCTGGATCGCGGCCCTGGACCATCTACAGGCGATGGAGCTAGACACGGTCGTCCCGGGCCACGGCCCGATCAGCACGCGCCAGGAGCTAGGCGCCATGCGCGATTACCTGGCGGCAGTGCGGGACGCTGTGATCCCCTACGTGCGCGATGGCCTGCCCCTCGACCGCGCGCTCGCCGAGATCCGGCTCGACGGTTACGGCGACTGGCCGCACCCTGAGCGCCTGGCGCAAGCCATTGAGCGCGCCCATGGGGAGCTGACCTAACCCCCCAGCCTCCCTTCCCTCCGAAGGAAGGGGGGAGCCGGCTATGCGAACGGCCAGCTCTCCCCTCCCGTCAGATAGGGGGCCGAGGGGTAGGTTCATCGTCCCCGTTGACGCGCGCGCGCCGCGCGGCCTAGCATGAAGTACGGCGGACCAACGCCCGCCTGATCCGGGCGGCGCGCGGGGAACAACGAGGGAGTACGGCCATGGGTGAGCTGGTCGCGGTGATGGCGGCGAGTCACGCGCCCAACCTGCTGCTAGAGCTGGGCAAGGAGTGGGACGACTTCATGGACCTCCACTACTCCATGATGCCCAGCGGCGACGCCCAGCGGCCCACCGCGGAGTTCGGCGAGCGCTTCGCCGCCGACGTGCGGCGCACGTTCGGGCTGCTGCGCGAGGTGCTGGACGCGGCCCGGCCCGACGCGCTCATCCTGGTGGCGAATGACCAGTTCGTCAACTTCTTCTACAACAACGTGCCCACCTTCTGCCTCGGCGTGGGCACCGAGACGCGCGGGCAGTTCTCGAAGCACACCTTCGCCTATCCGTGCCACGAGCCCCTCGCGCGGCAGCTTCTGGCGAGGCTCATCGACGAGGGCTTCGACCTGGCCTTCTCGGAGAAGCTAGAGCTGGAGCACACCCAGGTCGTGCCGCTGCACTTCGTGCTGCCGCCGGGCGGGCCGACGCCGCTGATCCCGCTGTTCGTGAACACCTGGGTGGCCCCCCAGCCGACGCCCCGCCGCTGCCACGCGCTCGGCGCCGCGATCGCCCGGGCGATCGCGGCAAGCGACGCTCGCGTGGCGATGCTGGCTACCGGCGGCCTCTCGCACTTCCCTGGCCGCCCGAAGATCGGCCAGGTCGACGTGGACTTCGACCGGCCCTTGCTCGACACGCTCGCCCGCGGGGAGGGCCGCGCGTTCGTCGACTACACTGTGGCTCAGCTTGCCGAGGTAGGCAACGAGGAGTTCCTGAACTGGATGGTCGCGCTGGGCGCGGCCGGCGACGCTACGGCGACCGTGTACTACGAGCCCGACCGCGTGGCGACCGGCATCGGCTTCGCCGTCTGGCACGTCGGCGCCGGCCGCCTCGCTGCCGCTCGATCCTCCAATCTCTACGGCCTGCTGCCCGCCTGACCGGCCGCGAGGGAGAGCTGATGAGCCGCTACGAGCTGAACCGCATCCTGTTCGACCTGAAGATGCAGGACGCGCTGGTGGCCGAGATGCGCGCCGACCCGGAGCGCGTGCTGGCCCGCTACGACCTCACCCCCGAGGAGCGCGCCGCGCTCGCCACCCGCGACCCGCGCCAGCTACGCCCGCTCGGCGCCCACGGCATGCTGGCGCTCTACGCGCTGCGCCTGCGCCCTGAGTACGACGACAACGCTTACTGGACGCAGAAGTAGCGCAGAGCAGCCTCTGGGACCTATCTCGCACGGCCATCTGCCCTTGCCGCCCGCCCGGCGCCCTCTTACGATAAGGGCATGCCAGCCCGACATGCGCTTTCTTGCCGCCTTGGCCCCGCGCTGGCCGCTCTCGCGCTCCTACTGCTGCTCGCCTGCCAGCAGCGCCCCAGCCCCGACCTGGCGGCTCAAGCCTACCTGGCCGCCTGGGAGCGCGCCGACTACGCGGCGATGTACGCCGCCCTGAACGCCGCCGCACAGGCCAGCATCTCCCCCGAGCGCTTCGCCGCGCGCTACCAGGAAGCGGCATCTGCCGCGGCGCTGCGCCATCTCACGGCCACGCTCGGCGCCCGCACGCCCGACCCCGACGATCGCCACGCGCGCTTCGCCATGACCGCCCGCTGGGACACCACGCGCGTGGGCGCCTTCGCCCAGGAGCTTTCCCTACCGCTCGTCTGGGAGGGCGAGCGCTGGGCCATTGAGTGGCAGCCGGCCCTCCTGCTTGCGGGCCTGACCGACACCGATAGCGTGCGCTACGTCCCCGAGGCAGCGCCGCGCGGCGCCATCGTCGACCGGGCGGGCGAGACGCTCGCCGCGCCGGGGCTCGAGCGCGACTACCCGGACGGCGCCCTCGCGGCACACGCTCTCGGTTACGTGGCACGCCCAGCCACGAGCGCTGCGGGGGACGACGCAGTCGTGGCGCCGACCGACACGGCCGACGCGCCGGCGGCGGAGCACGGCGCGGCCGGCCTGGAGCGTTGGGGCGAGCAATACCTGACCGGAACACCCGGCGGGCGGCTCGTCATCGCCGGCGCGGACAGCGCCGAGCGGACGCGCGTGGCCGAGCGCCCGCCCGTCCCCGGCGCCACACTCGAGCTTACCCTCGACGCGACGCTCCAGCGGCGCGCGGAGGCGCTGCTCGACGGCCACGTCGGCGCGCTGGTCGCGCTCGATCCCCGCGACGGCACGGTGCTGGCCCTGGCTAGCCGCCCGACGTTCACGCCCGCCGCGCTCAGCGCCGGCGAGCCCGCATCCGAGAGCGCGCTGCAAGACCGCGCGACGCAGGGGCTCTACCCGGCGGCGTCCGTGTTCAAGGTGGTCGTCATGGGCAGCGCCCTGGAAGGCGGCGAGTCCGACCCGGCCGCCCAGTTCCGCTGCACCGGCCTGTGGACCGGCTTGGGTGACGGCAGCGCCCTGGAGGACTCGATCGCCGGCGGGCACGGCGTCGTCACGCTTGCTGATGGGTTCGTGCAGTCGTGCAACACGGTGTTCTACGAGCTGGGCAAGCGCCTGAACGCCGTGGACCCGCTGCTGCTGCCGCGCGTGGCGCGCGCCTACGGGTTCGGCGCACCCACGGGCCTGGTCGGGCTGGACGAGGCGGCGGGCACCGTGCCCGATCCGCGCACGCCCCGCGACGCCGTCGAGCTAGCCATCGGCCACGGCGGCCTGGAGGTCACGCCGCTCCAGATCGCGCACCTCTTCGCCGCGCTGGCGACCGACGGCACCCTTCGCACGCCAGTGCTCGTGCGGCGCGTGGTGGCGGCGGATGGGCGCGTGCTGCGCGCGCAGTCGAGCGAGGCGCAGGGCACCCTGCCGCTGAGCGACGAGCACCGCGCGGCCATCCAGGCGGCGATGCGCGGCGTCGTGGCCGACCCGCGCGGGACGGCGGCCGCCGCCTTCCGTGGCTTCGCCGTGCCCGCGGCGGGCAAGACTGGCTCCGCCGAGGAGGGGCCGCCGCCGCTCCACGCCTGGTTCGCCGGCTACGCGCCGGCCGCCGCGCCCGAGATCGTCGCGGTGGCCTTCGTGGAGCACGGAGGGGGCGGCGGGGAGGTGGCCGCGCCGCTCGTGCGCGGCCTGCTGGAAACGTACTTCGCCGGCCAGTAGCCGGCGGGCTCCCTACCGCGGGAATTTGCAGGCGTTGAGCCAACAGGGTTCGCCTACCGAGACGCGCCCTCACCCCAACCCTCTCCCAGGGGGAGAGGGAGCAAGGGAGCTCCACCGGCGGATTCGATTTCAGTGCCCCAACTTGACAGCTCTGCCGCGAGCTCCGGAGCAGTGACCGCGGGTTGTTACAGAGACTCACGGCCGGGGAAGCTGGTGACGTCAAGGTTGAGCTGCCTAAGCCGCCAATGGTCGCCCGCGTGTTGCACGCTGGACAGCGATAGCGGAGTAATCTCCAGGTGCCAGAAGGTGGGGGGCTGAGCGTCGAGCGCACGGAGCAGCGCGGCCCGGATCACTGCCGCGTCCGCAATGACGAGCACCTGCCCGGCGAGCGCCGCTTGCGCGTCCATCCAGCGAGCGACGCGCGCCGCAAGCGCGCGGAGTGATTCCCCGCCCGGCGGTGCAGCGTCCGGGTCCGTACACCAGGCCCGGAACCCCGCGGGATCGTCCGCGACGACAGACGAGATAGTCCGCCCGCTCCAGGCTCCCGCTGACCACGCACGCAAGTCGCCACAGGAGGTCGCCGTCAGGCCGAGCGCGGTGGCCGTCTCGGCCGCCCGTCGTTCGGGTCCCCGCCAGATGGCGTTCAAGGCGCCCAAACGTGCGGCTAGGCGATCGCCCAGGTCGGAGGCAACCGGTTCGATGCCCTCATCCGCGGGAAACCGCTGGCGCCGCTGGGCCGCCGTCGGCGCGTGCGCGAGCAGGTGCAACCGCATCATGGCGTACCACAGGCTCCGCCCGCGAGGCGCGGAGGCGACATGGGTTTGTGGCGCGCCGCCGTAGATGGTACACTCGCGGTGCATGTTGCCCGGAAGCCGGTGCGAGCCCGGCACGGTCGCGCCACTGTAACGCAGTCGTACAACACTGCGGAGTCAGACCTGGGCCATGCGCAACGCCTCGAGGGACGCACGATCCCGAAGGAGGATCTCTGCATGGTTACCGCCTCTGCTTTCCCTCGCACCGCTCCCCAGCCGGTCGCCATCCCGCTGCGCGAGTGGCTACCGTGGGCGATCTTCGCCGGCGTCATGCTGCTGTTCTTGCTCTACATCGTCGGCTGTGAGCAGGGCGCCACGTCGGTCGTCAGCGGCCACTACGTGCACGAGTGGGTACACGACGCCCGCCACCTGCTCGGCTTCCCCTGCCACTAGAGAGGAGGGCCGGCATGGTTCGCGCTCTCCTGATTCGTGGCATGCTCGTTGGCCTGTTCGCCGGAGTCCTGGGGTTTGGCTTCGCGTCGGTGTTCGGGGAGCCCCAGGAGAATGCCGCCATGGCGTTCGAGTCGTACGTTGAGTATACGGTACACCACGAGGCCCCCGAGGCGGGGCTGGTCAGCCGGCAGTTGCAAAGCTCGGCGGGCCTGGGCACCGGCACCTTGATCTATGGCGTAGCGCTGGGCGGGATGTTCGCGCTCGCGTTCGCGGCCGCTTATGGCCGGCTAGGGGCGCTCGGCGCCCGAGGCACCGCCGCTCTCCTGGGCGGTCTGGGTGGCACGGCAGTATATCTCGTCCCGTTCGTCAAGTATCCTCCCAACCCGCCGTCGATTGGCGATCCCGACACTATCCAGTACCGCACGGCGGTGTACCTGGTGCTGGTACTCGTGTCCGTGACGGCGATGGTTGGGGCGATCATGCTGCAGCGTCGGCTGGTGGGCCGTCTGGGGGGCTGGAATGCCACGCTGCTGGCCGGTGGCGCCTATCTGGGGGTGATAGGCGTGTGCTACGCGGCCTTGCCGGGCATCAACGAAGTGCCGCAACAAGCGATCCCCGCGGTTGTCGAGGCGGTGACCGATGCCGACGTCACCTTTCCGCCCACCGTGCTCTGGGCGTTCCGAATGGCATCGCTCGGCATCCAGGTGGTCATGTGGGGCACGCTCGCACTGGTGTTTGGCGCGGTAGCACGACGGCAGCTCGAACCCACCGGCAGGACGGGAGGCGACGGTCGTGTACTCGGTGCCGCAGCACCCCTTACGCACCTTTAGCCATTAGCGGGCGCAGCGCGGGCCGGGCGGCTGGGCAAGCCCTGGGTCGTACTCGCGCCGGGGGAGCTGAACGCTTACGATTCGACTTGGACACCTCACTCGCTACGTGAGGTTTAAAGGTCAGACGCAGGAATAGGGTAGCTACCCGACGGACTGCTCGACGAAATGGGTGACTACCGCGCGCTCGGCCTTCTCGCGCGCGATGCCGCGCTCGGCCAGGCGCGGCGCGAGGTCCGCCAGGATCTGGTCCTTGTCGGCCAGCAGCTTGTAGCGTTTGAAGCGATCCTCGTGGGGGGGCAGGCCCAGTGCCTCGCCCAGCAGCGTCACCCAGTTGTCGATCGTGAACGGGTAGTTCCCCTCTTCCTGGCAGATCTCTCGCTGACAGGAGTGGTAAATCGTCACGACCGTGTCCACCCCGGCGGCCGTCGCCTGGTCCATGAGCTGCCGCACCAACTCCAGGTATGGCGCCCGTCCCCCCACGCCGGCGATCTCGCTCGCCGAGCAGTGCCGCCCGAGCGCCTCCAGGGCCGGTAGCTCCGCCCGCTCGATCCCCGGGATCGCCTCCAGGATGCGCGTGACCATCGCCGCGTCCTGGTCGCGCTGCGCCGTGCCAGTGTGCGCGTGCAGCGCCACCCGCCGCCGCACCGGCCGCACGAACCGCAGCCGGTCCATCCGCTCCACCACGAACTCGCTGAAGTGCTGGAGCGGGGCGGAGTCCGGCCGCTGCGCGGGGATCATCTTGTCCAGGAAGAAGGTGCAGGAGGGGCACCAGGTCACGATCTTGCTCGGCGTGAACGTGTTGAGCTTGCGGAGCGTGGAGCCGGTCAGGCGGTCGCCGGCGACCGTCTCGCCGCGCCGCGCGTGGCCGATGCCGCAGCAGTTGGCTGGCCCGCCCAGCGTGGCGAAGTCCTCGCCGAGGTAGGTCATCAGGTCGATCACCGTCTCGGCCAGGTGCATGGTGCGCAGCACGTTGCAGCCCAGGTACAGCACGTACTCGGCCGGGGCGGCGTCGGCGGGCAGGTTCGTGAGCCACGCGCGCTCGGGGGAGTCGCGCAACAGGTCCGCCAGCACCAGCAGGTCGCCGTAGTAGCGCGCGTAGTAGTCGCGCCCGTCCGCCGCCATCGCTCCTCCCGATGCTGAGTGCCGAGCAGGCTTCCCGCTCACCACGCAGCACTCCGCACTCGTCAGGCCTCTAGCTCCCGCCGCAGGTCGTCCTCCGTCCCCTTCTCGGTCGACTCGCAGTACACCTCGATCTCCAGCCCATCGGGGTCCTTCACGTAGACGCTCTTCGAGCCCTGATGCCAGTTCATCCCGACGACGTTCGCGCCGCTGGCCCGGGCGTTCTTGTAGAGCGCCTTGAGCTGGTCAAAGTTGGGCAGCTTGAGGGCGACGTGGTACATGCCCACGCGCTTGTCCTCCGGCGGCGGCGCGTCGTCCCCGATCTGGAAGATGGCCAGGTCGTGGTGCTGCTGGCCGCAGGTGAAGAAGATCGCGCGGCCAGGCACCCGCTCGCGTATCTGCAAGCCCAGCACGTCGCGGTAGAACGGCTCCGAGCGCTCGATGTTGCGCACGCGCAGCACCACGTGGCCCAGGCTCTGGATGGCAAAGGTCCGCGTCTCGGTGGCAGCCACGGCGATTCTCCCTCCACGATCGGGGCCAGCGCTGCTGGCCCACGCGGCACGGCGGTTCCGAGGCACAGTATAGCGCGCCTACTCCACCCGCAACGCCCGCTCGGTGCGCGGGTCGAACAGGTGGAACTGCTGCTCGCGTACCACCAGGCGCACCGTCTCGTCCACGCGCAGCGCCGCCTCGGCGGGCAGGCGTGCGGTGACCGTGCCCTCGCCCGTGTCGACGTAGGCGAACGACTCGCTCCCCAGCCGCTCCACGAGGTCCACGCGCCCGACGAGCGCCCCGCCCGCATCCCCCGCGCCGTCGAGCGCCAGGTGCTCGGGGCGAAGACCCACCAGCACGTCGCGCGCGTCCAGGCCGTCCACGGCCGCCGCCTGGGCGGGCGCGAGCGGCAGGCGCAGCCCCATGGCGACCACCGTTAGCTCGCCGTCGTCGCGCTCCAGCCGGCCCGGTAGCACGTTCATGGCCGGGCTGCCGATGAAGCGGGCCACGAACAGGTTGGCCGGCCGGTCGTACACGGCCCGCGGCGTATCAAGCTGCTGCAGTACGCCGGCGTTCAACACCGCCAGGCGGTCGCCCATCGTCATCGCCTCGACCTGGTCGTGCGTCACGTAGATGACCGTCGTCTGCAACCGCTCTTGCAGACGGATCAGCTCGGCGCGCGTCTGCACGCGGAGCTGCGCGTCGAGGTTGCTCAGCGGCTCGTCCATCAGGAACACTTGCGGCTCGCGCACGATGGCGCGGCCGAGCGCCACGCGCTGCCGCTGCCCCCCCGACAGCTCGCGCGGCTTGCGCCCGAGTAGCGCCTCCAGCCCCAGGCTGGCCGCTGCCGCGCGCACGCTGCGGTCCACCTCGTCGCGCTTCAGGTGGCGCAGGCGCAGCGCGTAGGCCAAGTTGTCGTAGACGGTCATGTGGGGGTAGAGCGCGTAGCTCTGGAAGACCATCGCCACATCGCGCCGCGCGGGCGGCAGGTCGTTCACCACGCGGCCGCCGATCGTCAGCGTGCCGCTGGTGATTTCCTCCAGCCCGGCGACGATGCGCAGCGCCGTGGACTTCCCGCAGCCCGACGGCCCGACCAGCACCAGGAACTCGCGGTCGCGCACCAGCAGGTCGAGATCGTGGAGCACGAGCGTGCCGCCAAAGCGCTTCGTGACGTGCGAGAACTCGACGTCCGCCACAGGTCTATCCTCTGCTAGCGCACCGCGTTCAGACCGGACGAGGAGGGGTACCTCGGGGGACGCCCCCCACCCCCCGGCCTGCCAAGACCCTACCGCGCCGCGGCGCGCGCCTGCTCGATCTGCGCCTGGTAGCGGGCGAGGGAGGGCTGCACCGGCTGCTTGTTCGTCACGATATCACGAAAAGCGTCGCTCAGGATGCGCTCGACCTCGCCCCAGTACACAACATTGGGGCGCGCGCGCGCCTGCCGGAGCGCCGCCTGCACGGCCGCGAAGAACGGCTGCTGCCAGTCGGCCACCGCGCCGAAGGCGTCGTCGCGCATCGGCGGCCAGGCGAGCCGCTGCACCAGCGCTTCCTGCACCGGCCGCGACATCAGGAACCGCGCGAACTGGAGCGCCAGGTCGCGGTGCGGCGTCCCTTTCGGGATGCCGATCACCTCGCCTCCCAGCACGTGGACCTCGCCCGCCGGCCCCGCCCAGCCCGAGTACGCACCCACGTCCGGCTTGCGGTACTGCTTCACGATCACGTCCGCGCCGAACGGCCAGTTCTGTCCCAGGTACGCCGTCTCGCTCGCCAGGTAGGTGTTGATCGTGTCGAACTTGGCCGTTTGGTAGACCGGCGAGAGGTACGGTTCGAGCTGCTGCAGGAACTCGAACGCCCGCGCCGAGCCCGGTGTCCCGAGGTCGAGCGGGTCGCCGTCGCCCTGCCAGAGGAACTCCGTCACCACCACACCAACCGGCCCGCCCGGCACCCCCTGGATCACCACCCGCCCGAACTTCTCGCGCCGCTCGAACTCCCGTCCGACCGCTAACAATTCGTCCCAGGTGTGGGGCGGCGTGAGGCCGTACCGCGCGAAGTGCTGCTCCAGCCAGTAGGTAATCTGCACGTTCGGTCGGTAGGGCAGGAAGTACAGGCGCCCGTCGAACTCCAGCACCGGCCGCAGCGCCTGCGGCGTCTCGGCGGGAATCAGGTCGGCGTAGGGGGTTAGGTCCTCGACCAGCCCCTTCGCCACCAGCGGCGCGAGCTGGTTGTTGTCCTGCGTGAACAGGTCGATGCTCACCGCGCCGGCCTGCACCTGCGCGTCGAGCTGGCGCACGAGGTCGGCCGCCTCCATCTGCACCGGCACGACCGTCACTCCCGTCTGCTGCTCGAACGGCGCCAGCACCACCTCGCGCACGACGCGCCACTCGCTCTCGGCCAGCCCCATCACCACCCGCAGGCTGCTCGCGTCGGCGCCCGGCGGCGGCAGCACGTCCTCCGCCGACCCGCTGCACGCGGCGAGCAGCAGGCCCGCGCCCAGGCCCAGCACGAACCGGCGCCCGTAGCGCGGCGCCCCGGCCCCGGCCGCGCCGGCCCCTGACGCCGAGCCGATTGCGCCATAGCGCGGAGGCTCGTCCCCCGCCCGGCCGCCGCCCGCGACCGCTCGCCACCCGGTAGAGCGCCGTGCGGCCCAGCCCCCCTGCCGGCTCATCCCTTCACCGCTCCGCCGAGCGTGCCCGCGCGGATGTAGCGCTGCAGCAGCAGCGTCAGCACCAGCACCGGCACGGTGAGCACCACCGAGAACGTGGCCACGTCGAACACGCTGCCGCGGTTCGCGAAATAGTAGGTCATCAGCGGCAGCGTGCGCTCGGCCAACAGCAGGTAGATGGCGTAGAGGAGGTCGTTCCACGAGTCGAGCCAGGCGAAGATCGCCGCCACGGCGATGCCCGGCAGCGCCAGCGGCAGCACGACGCTCCAGAGCGTGCCCAGCCGCCCGTTGCCGTCCACCCACGATGCCTCCTCCAAGTCGCGCGGGATCACCTCGAACGTGCCGACGAGGATCCAGGCGACGAACGGCAGGTTGCGAATCAGGTGGGCGAGAATCAGGCCGATGTCGGTGTCGATCAGCCCCGCCCGCAGGAAGGTCACGGCGATCGGCGTGGCGATGATGACCTCGGGGAACATGCGCGTGAACAGCAGCGCCAGCACCACGCCGTACCGCCAGCCGCGCGGCAGCCGCGCGATGACGTAGGCGGCCGGCGCGGCGATGACCACCGCGAGCACGGCCGTCCCTGTCGCCACTACGAGGCTTTTGCGCAGCGGCGGCCAGATCACCTCCGGCTTCAGGATGTCCGCCCAGTGCTCGACCGTCGGGTGCCAGATCCAGAACGGCGGGTGCTGCACCAGGATGTCCTCAGGCCCGCTGATCGACACCTTGAACAGGATGGCGAGCGGCGCTACCGCCAGCAGGCCGAACAGCGCCGCCAGCGCGTAGAAGCCCACGCGCCCTGGCGACCACGCCGCCGCTCTCATGCCGCCTCCCGCCGCCGCTCGACCAGCCAGAAGTAGCCCGCCACGAAGACGACGATCATCAGCAGCAGCACGGTCGCCGCCGCGGCGGCCGTGTTGACGTTGCCGAAGAAGTATTCGAAGTACACGTAGGTGGACATGACCGGCACCGAGCGGCCGGCCAGCACCAGCGCGATGTCGAAGATGCGGAAGGCGTCGATGGCGCGCAGGATGACGGCCATCGTGATCGCCGGCATGAGCAGCGGCAGCGTGTGGTCGCGGAACTGGCGCCAGGCGCTCGCGCCGTCCACGCTCGCGGCCTCGTACACGTCGCGCGGGATCGCCTCGAGCCCCGCCAGCAGGATCAGCACGACGATCGGCGTCGTCTTCCACATGTCGGCCAGCGCGATGACGAACATCCCCTTCGGTCCGCTCTGCGGCCAGTAGATCGGCGCGTCGATCAGCCCGCCACGGAACAGCAGCTCATTGAGATAGCCGTTCACACCGACGATGTAGATCATCGCCGCGCCCGCGACGAGGGTGGGCACGCCCATCGGCACGAGCACCAGGGTGCGGAACAGGCCGCGCAGCGGAAACGTGCGCGCCAGCATCAGGGCGATGGCCAGGCCGACGATCAGCTCCAGCGCGACGCCGATCAGCGCGATGCCGATGGTGTTCAGCACCGCCAGGCCGAAGTCGGGCCGCGCGAAGAGATCGTCGTAGTTGGCGAGCGTCGGGAAGGCGCCGCTAAACCGCGCGGTGAAGCCCAGCGCGATCGACTGGAGGACGGGCAGCAGGGTGAAGCCGAGGATGTAGGCGGCCAGCGGCACGACCAGCGCCACGTCGAGCCAGTGGCGGCGCCAGCCGCGCCGCAGGCGCGCGGGCAGCGCGGGGCGGGGCGCGGCGAGCGGAGCCGGCGCGCGCGGCAGCGCCGCCGGGCCGGCGCCCGGCGCCGCTGTCGGCCGCGACACCTCCATCCACGACCCCTCTCCTGGGGTACAGCCGCTCCCCACGGGGGCGTGGGGGTGTCCCCCGCTCCCTACTGTGCCCCCTTAGTCGCGCGGGAACGACGACCGCACCGCCCAGGTGCTATCCGGGAACGCCTGCCGCAGCAGGCCCCAGTAGTGCTGGAGCTGCTCCCGGTCGTGGGTCACGTTATAGCCCACGAGCGCCCGCCAGTACACGATCTCGGGCGCGAAGGTGCCCACCGTGTAGCGCTCGACCGCCCCGCCGAGCACTTCCATCGCCTCCTCGCCGCGCGCCGTGGCGAACAGGCCCTTTGCATAGGCCAGCGTGAGCATCGGCAGGAAGTCCTCGGCGGGCAGGTAGCCGACCTCGCGGTGGACCTCGCGGCCCCGCCCGTCGCTAATCACGAACGTCGGCGTCCAGAGCGGCACCAGCTCGCGCGCCTGCGCGGCCTCGGCCGTCTCCGCGAGGTTGAGCTTCACGGGTATGAAGTGGGTGTCCACGAACTGGCTGATCGACGGCTGGGGATACACCACGGTATCCATCGCTTTGCAGCCGCCTCAGGTCGTGCGCCACAGGTCCACGAGCACGAGCTTCTGCGCCGCGCGCGCCTCCTCGCGCGCCGCGGCTAGGTCGTGCCGCCAGGCTACCGCTTCCTGGACCATCACGCGCCTCCTCTTCCCGCGCGCCAGGGCGACCCCACGGCCGCCCCGGCTAGCCGCGCGGACTATCGGTGGCGATCTCCCCCGGGTCCACGTTCCATTCGGCGTGCAGCAGCCGCGCCCGCTTCGCGCGCACCCGCACCAGCCGCAGCCACCACAGCCCGTAGATCACGAGCGCGATCAGCACGACCACCCCCATCACGAGCCAGGGCCAGTTCAGCGCCAGGTTCATGATGAGGTTGCGGCCGGATGGGTACGCTAGCACGACGAACAACGTCAGCCCGATCTTGAACGCCACCGTGATGCCGAGCATGAGCCAGGCGGCGAGCTTGTCATCATGGTCTTCCATACGCCCTCCTGGCCCCGCTCACGCTGCATCGGCGGCAAGAACCGTACCCCGTCAGCCCGCTGCCGGCTGCCCGCCGGACATGACCGAACACCGCTGGAGCGAACCCGCTTGAGGCGCCGTCAGCCCCCTGCCGGTCCCCCGCCTGATGCTACCGCGCGCCGAGTGCCGGTGCCAACGAAGCACGCCGCCCTGCTGGCGCGCTCGGCTGTCGTGCCGGAGGGCGTTGTGCATGCACAGCACCCCTCGGCCCGCACACTCTACTACGTCGCCGCGGAGGCGCCGGATGGGAGCGGGCAATATTGCCCCTGGCTCTCGATGCGGAACGTCGTGTTAAAGCGGCTGCGGAAGTTCTCCTGCGCGACGATGGCCGCCAGCTCCACGAGCTGGGCCTCGTCGTAGTACTGCTGGAGGCGCGCGAACAGCTCGTCGGTAACGTTGGGCGGCGTAACCGTCATGGCCTCGGCCAGCTCCAGCGCGACCTTCTCCTCGGGGCTGAACAGGTCGCTGTCGCGGAAGTGGGGAATCGCCGCGATCTTCTCGTCGGAGGCGCCCTCTCGGCTGCTACCAGCAGCGTTGCTGTCCATTCAGAAGGGGCAGCCGACGAGCTGTGCCGCCCGCACGTTCATCAGCTTGCGAAGCTGCTGCGAGATGCGGCCCGCGTTGGTGATGCCCGCGTCGAGCGCGCGGGCGCCCTCCTGAATCGTCGGCGCGTGGCCGTAGATGCCCGTGCCCGGGTATACGTAGCCGTGCTGCGCCAGGTCCCGCTCCATGAGATTGCGCGTGAACGGCGTGGCTGCCTCGATGTCCACCGGTCGGATGCGTGGCATGCTGCCTCCTCCGTCGCGGTACTGCTCACCGTGGAGGATAGGCCCCACCGGGGCGGGCGTCAAGCGCCCCGGCCACCTGGCGGGAGCACGCGCGGCCGCGCCGCCGGCGGCCGCGCATGACGCCGGCGTGGCCCCGTCGCTCCGGGCCGTGCCGCACCCGTTGTCGCCAGGGCTGCCGCAGCCGGCAGCGGCGCCGCCGGCGACGCCCCATTCGCGGCCGCGCCGGTGCGCGGCGTGTAGTAGCGCCGGAGCCAGCGGCTCAAGCCGTCCAGCCCGGGGAAGAGCACGCGCTCGGTGATGTTGGCCTGGTCCAGCTTATCGCGCACCTCCCACTTCACGTCGGCCGGAATGATCAGGCGCCGGAACAGCCTGGGGTGGTCCGTCAGCCATTCGTGCAGCGCCGCCGTGGGGCTGGACATGAGCGAGAACAGCGCGTACTGGTTTACGATCCGCTCGTCCAGCGACGGCGGCTCCAGGAACACCACGAACGGCGTGGGGGCGAGCGCGTCAAGCTCGGGCAGCGAGCCCGCCACGTCGGCCAGCATCTCCGTCGTGAAGGCGTTGGCGCCCTCGCCCGCCAGCGCGTCCTTCAGCCCGTCGGGCAGCGCCTGGTTGACCGCCACGTAGTCGATGCACCAGATCGTGCTGTCCAGATGGTAGTAGGCCAGGTCGTCGGTGGCGAAGTGCATGGCGACGTACGGCGAGTAGGTCCAATCGAGCAGCCGCGTCGGCAGGCCGTGGTGCTGGCCCCGCGCCAGCCAGTTCCATACCGAGTCGCCGGGCACGGCGTCCCGCCCCGCGTACTTGCGGAAGTTCCGCAGCAGGTACGCCTCCAGGCGGGCCACGTCGCCGCCCAGCCGCGCGAGCCCCGTGGTGAGATCGAACGCGGTGCCCGGCACGCCGCGGAACGCCCAGTTGGAGCGGTAGCGGCACAGCGCCGGGTTCCAGGCCCCCTCGTACACCAGGTCCGTCAGCTCGTTCCAGCTCGCGACGCGAATGTCGTCCACGCCCGTCTCGCCCGTCGCCATGCCCGCCGTCGTGCGGCGTGGCCCGCCGTGGTGCAGGGGCCATGCCAGCCGCAGCTCACTCGCAGGCGCCAACGCGGTACACTGAGAAAGCCGCCGCCACACGCGGCACACGGAGTGCAAGCATGGGCCTGCTCGACGGACGGACGGCGCTGATCTTCGGCGTGGCCAACGACCGCAGCCTGGCCTGGGCCATCGCCCAGGCCTTCGCGGCGCAGGGCGCGACGCTCGCCTTCACCTACGCCAGCGACGCCCTAGAGCGCCGCGTGCGGCCGCTCGCCGAGCGCGTTGGCGCTACGTTCGTCGAGCGCTGCGACGTCCAGGACGACGCCGAGCTAGACGGCGTCGTCCAGCGCTTCGCGGCCTCCCACGAGCGGCTCGACGTGCTCGTCCACGCCGTCGCCTTTGCCAAGCGCGAGGAGCTGGCCGGCCGCTACCTCGACACCTCGCGCGCCGGTTTCCAGCTCGCGATGGACGTCAGCGTCTACTCGCTCGTCGCCCTCGCTCAGCGCGCGGCGCCCCTCATGCGCGGCCCCAACCCGAGCATCCTCACCCTCACCTACGACGGCGCGCGCCGCACCTACCCGAACTACAACGTCATGGGGGCGGCCAAGGCCGCGCTAGAGGCCAGCGTGCGCTACCTGGCTCGCGATCTGGGGCCGGACGGCATCCGCGTGAACGCCATCTCGGCCGGCCCCGTGCGCACGCTCGCGTCGTCCGGCATCCGCGACTTCCACTGGATCCTCGACCACATCGCCGAGCGCGCTCCGCTGCGGCGCAACATCGGTCCCGCCGACGTGGGCGACGCCGCCGTTTACCTCGCGTCCGACCTGGCCCGCAACGTGACGGGCGACGTGCTCTACGTGGATGCCGGTTACCACATCCTGGGCGCCGAGGTAGCCGCTGCTGACCGCGCCCGGATCGCGGCCGAGGACTAGCCCGTGAGCTACCACCACGGCGCCACGAGCGACGAGTACGAGCTAGCGAACGGCCTCGCCATCCCGCTCAGCGGCAACGAGGGCGACTTCGTCGAGCAGTGGGCGAACGCGATCCTCGGCGCCGTCGTCGTCCGCGCGCGCGGCAGCGCCACCGACTGGCGCGCGCTCACCCAGCAGGTGCAGCAGGCGCTGGCCGCCGAGATCGCCCACCTCGAGGCGACCGCGCCGATCGAGCTACGCGAGGCCCTCCTCGCCTACCTGCTCCGCGCCGCCGTCATCGACACCTTCCAGAGCCTCCTCGACCAGACTTACCCCGACTGGCGTGCCGAGCTACAGGCCGATCGCGAGCCCTGATCCCCGCGTCGCCCGCGGCTGCCCGCCCTCGGTGGCCGAGCGTAAATCCGCGCGGTGTCTACGACGCTACTTGTGCGCCCGGCAGCTCTTACCGCGGTACTTGAGGGCGAGCAGCAAGATGACCACGATCGCGATCAGGCTGCCGACCTCGAGCGCGACGAAGACGTCCGAGCCAATAATCCAGGCGTGAATCAGCAGCAAGCCGGCCGCCACTAGCCAGATGGCGAACGAGCGCAGGCTGAGCCCGGCCGAGCGGTAAGCTCTCCTCCCGCACCGTACCCGGCAAGGCGGGGCGCTGGTCGGTAGGCAGACCGAGAGGACCGCGCGCGGCGGCGAACGCGACTGCCCTGGCCTCGCGCTCAAGGCTGGTAGGGGCCGAGGCGCGCGAGGGCGGCGTCGCGGAAGCGCGCGTCCATCAGCGTGGTCACGTCGACGCCGGGCGGGAGCAGCCCGTGCTCGGCGTACCAGGCCGCCTGGTCGGCGATGCTGGCGACGTTGATCGTCCCATCGGGATCGATCGTGGACATGCCGATCCGGTCGTACAGCGCGGGATCCTTGACGGTGGTGTTCTCGGTCAGGATGCGCACCACGTCGGCCTTCCCCTCGCCGTGTCGGAACGCCGTGTTGTAGTCGCGAGCGCCGCGGAGGTACGCGACCATCCAGCGCCGCGCCACGTCCGGCTGCTCCTCGATGAAGCTGGGCGCGTAGCTGAGCAGCGCCGGCGTCACCCCGGGCAGGTGCATGCCCGTCCCCTGCCACTTGACGGCGACGCCGCGCTCGGCCGCGAGGGTCGCCAACGGCTCCGTCATGTAGGCCGCCTCGATGTTCCCGTTGCCGAGCGCGGCAACCATGTCCGGGAAGGGCATCTCGACCAGCTCCACGTCGGCCAGCGTCAGCCCCCCGAGCTGCAACCCGCGCTCCAGCGAGTAGTCGTTCACGCTGCCGCGGCCCGGCACGGCGACCGTGCGGCCGCGCAGGTCGGGCCAGTCCCGCACCTGGCCGCTGTCTATCAAGTCCTTGCGCACGACGGTCCAGCCCGAGTTGCCGTCGGGCTCGTTGCGGCTGAGCGACGCCACCATCTTGACGCCGATGCCGCGCTGCGCGGCGTTCACATAGGCTGGGCTAAAGCCGCCGCCCGACGTCTGGATCTGTCCCGTCGCCAGCAGGGGTATGGCGCGCGCGCCGGTGTCGATGGTCGTGAACTCGGGCGTGATGCCCTCTTCCGCGAAGTAGCCACGCGCCAGCGCGATGTAGATGCCCGACTCGGCCAGGATGCCCAACACCGCCGTGCGGACCGTAACGGGCTCCGCCCCCGGCGCGGGCTCCGCCACCGCCGCGGCCGTAGCCCCCGATGCCGGCGCGCTGGCCGCGGCCGCCGTGGGAGCCGCGCTCTGGCTCTCCCCGGCAGTTGGGGCTGAGGAACCCGTGCCGCCCGCCGCGCAGCCGCCCGCGAGCAGCAGCGCGGCAAGAAGCACAAGACCCGCGGGCCTGCTTCGTGGCATGATCGCCTCCCCAGTGGCCGCAAGTGCTTAGCAGCCAGTCAGGCAGGGTGGTGAGCCTGGCTGTGCCAAGCCGACACACCTAGTAGCCGAGGTGTACGACCAGCGCGACGAAACCGGCGGCGAACACCCACAGCGCGACGAAGCCGTGGCCCCGGACGGTCACGTCGATGGCAATGCCGAGACTGACGACCGCCAGAAACGCCGCGACCGCAGCCGCCGCCCGGAGCGCCCCGGCAACGGGCGAGCGCGCCCGCTTGGGCGTGGTCAGCGGGTCGCAAACGTCGCACTCCCAGACCCAGGCCCCCGAGTCGGACACCCGTTCGCCGCAGTGGCGCGTGCAGTACACCTGGCGGCAGGTGTCGCAGCGCGTCGCCGCCTCGCGGAAGCAGTACGGAAAGCTGCACCGCATATGGGCCCGCCGTGCCGTCCGCCGAACGATGGCGCCGTCACGGGCCGCGTCGCCCCTGCCGCGCGCTCGTGCCAGGCGCTACCGCTGGCGCACTGCCCTTCGCGCAACCGCCGCTCGCTCGCCGCGCTAGCCGGCTCCGGCCTCTCCGGCCGCGCGCTCGCGATAGACCGCCGCCGCTTCCAGGATCGACGCCGTGATGGCCGGGTAGGCGCCGCAGCGGCAGAGGTTCGTCATCCAGTGCCCGATCTCGTCGTGCGTCGGCGCGGGGTGCGCCGCCAGCAGCGCCTTCGCCAGCATCAACTGCCCCGCCGTGCAGTAGCCGCACTGCGCCCCCACGTTGCGCGCGAACGCCTCTTGCAGCGGGTCGAGCCGGTCGCCCTCGGCCAGCCCCTCGACGGTCGTGACCGCCTTGCCCTGCGCCTCGAACGCCAGGTAGGTACACGAGCTAATCGGCTGGCCGTCCACGAGCACCGTGCAGGCGCCGCAGACCTCCGACTCGCACGACCGCTTCGCGCCCGTGAGCCCCGCCCGCTCGCGCAGCAGGTCGAGCAGCACCTCCTCGACGGGCACCGTGCCGCGCCAGGGCCGACCGTTCAGCGTGAACGTCAAGTCGACCGTCTGCAGCGTCTCCAGCGCCTCGGGCACCGCGGCGTCGCGCGCCTCAAGCATGCTGGCTCTCCCTATCGCTCCCGGCCGCCTGGGCCAGCGCCCGCCCCAGCAGCACGCCGGCCAGGTACACCTTGTACTCGGCCGAGCCCAGCAGGTCGTCCACCGGCTCCAGCCGCTCGGCCAGGTACGGCCGCGCCCCCGCCACCACCTGCTGCGCCTCGGCCAGCGGCAGCCCGCGGAGCCGCGCCTCCAGCTCCTCCAGCCGCACCGCCTTCGGTCCGACGCAGCCCACCGCCAGCCGCGCTGCGCCGAGCCGCCCGTCGTCCCGCTCCACCGCGGCCGCCACGTTCAGCGTCGGCCGATAGAACTGCTCGACCCGCAGGTAGGCGTGCCCCCAACCCGCCGGCAGCGGCGGCACCCGGATCTCCGTCAGCAGCTCGTCGGGCGCGAGCGCCGTCTCGTAAGTGCCCACCAGGAACTCGGCTAGCGGCAGCTCGCGCGTCGCGGCCCCACCGACGCGCACCGTCGCCTCGTGGACCAGCAGCGCGGTCGCCACGTCGGCGTGCGGGTCGGCAAAGCACAGGTTCCCGCCGACCGTGCCCTGGTTCCGCACCCGCACGTTGCCCACCTGCGACTCGGCGTAGGCGAACAGCGGCAGCCGCTCGCGCACCAGCGGGTCGGTCTCCAGCCGGCGGTGGACGACCGTGGCGCCGATGCGCACGGCGCCCTCCTCCCAGGCGACCACGTCCAGCCCGGGGATGCGCTTCACGTTTACGAGGTAGTCGGCCTCCAGGAGGCCCTGCCGCAGCAGCAGCAACAGCTCGGCGCCACCCGCGTAAACGCGCGCCCGCTCGCCCAGCCGGCCCAGCTCGGCGCTGGCCTCCGCCACCGTCGCGGGATCGAGCACGCGAAACGGCCTAAGCACCCCTCACCCCCCTGCCCCCCTCTCCCCCGCAAGGGGAAAGGGGGAGGACGCCGGGGCTGGTTCCGCCGGCAATCCCTCGCCCCCTACGGGGGGAGTGACGCTCGCAGTATTCCGCGTCACAGGTTGGGGGCGGGGGTCCGCCGCTAGCTCCGCCGCGACGTTGCGCGCGAACTGCTGCACCACGTCCTTCGCCTTGCGCTTGATGGCGAACTGCCCCAGCGCGGCAATCTTGCCGAGGACCTGGACGTCGGCCGTGACGTTGAGCACGGTGGAGTCCGGCGTCGGGCCGCGCAAGGTCACCGCGAGCGCCACCTGCTGCGAGGCGCCGAGCCGCTTGTCCTGGCCGCTCGCCCGCAAGCGGATGCCCTCCCGCGGCCGCGCCTCCTCCACTGCCACGTCGAGGTCGAAGTTGGCCTTGTACGGCCCGATCGCGTCGACGAAACGCGCCTTGTAGCGCTTGCCCGGCTCGATCTCCTCGACCGCCGTGCAGCCCGGCAGGCAGGCGGCCACGCGCTGCACCTGCCACAGAAAGTCCCAGGCCGCCGCTACCGAGACGGGGACCTGCACCTGCTCCTCGAACCGCACCGCACACCTCGCGCTCGATTGCCGGCCCGCCCCGGCAGCGCGCGGGCCGCCGCCGCCTGCCACTCCCAGTCGCGCGGAGCGCCACACAGTCGGCGGCGGCCCATTATACGCGAGATCGGCCCGGGGGCGTCTCGCGCTGCGCCCGCGGCCGGTCAGCGCCGCGCCGGGCGCGTCCGACCAGGCGGCGCGGCCGGCGCGGCGGCGGTGAGGTCCCACGCCGCGAGGGCGCAGGTCGCCGTGACCAGGACGGCCGAGCTAACGCACCAGGGGCACAGCGCGCCGATGACGCGTAGCTCCAGGTACGTCAGGTAGGCCGAGTACAGCGTACCCGCCAGCGCGAGCCCGAATAGCACCAGCGGCACGGCGGTCGCGACGCGCGGCCCGCGCCAGGTCCGCCAGGCGCTTAACCCGAGCAGCGCCAGGTACAGGGCCAGCCCCAGCAGCGCCACGGGCACGCCGGCAACCGTGGCGAAGCGGCTCGCCTGGACCGTCTCGCAGCCCCCCGCGCCGGCGCACAGTGCGAGCGCGCCGCTATAGTGGACCCAGACGAGATAACCCGACACCGCCACGCCCAGCGTGGCGAACGCGACCATCGCCCACCCGCGCCACCGCGACGCCACTCCCGCCGCCGGCGCGCTGGCCGCCGCCCGCGCCCGCGCGCTCATCGCTGCCCCTCCGGCGCGGCCCCGGGAACGCGGCGGCGGCCACGCGGCTTGCTCGCACCGCCGCTCATGGCTGCGCCTGCGCGGGCTGGCGCGCGGCCGCCGCCTGCGCCTCGATCAGCTGGCTGAGCTGCTGGAACACGGGCACGCCTTCCAGCTTCTGTCCATTCACGAACAGCGTCGGCGTCACCCGCACGCCCTGCTGCCGTCCCGCCTCCGTCTCCGCCTTCACCTGCGCGGCGTAGCGGTCGGAGTCCAGGCAGGCGTTGAACGCGGGCTGGTCGAGCCCCAGGTCGGCGGCAAACTGCTTCAGGTGGTCCTTGCTGAACGCGCCGCGGTTCTCGCCGGCCTGCTCGGCATAGAGCTTGTCGTGGTAGTCCCAGAAGCGGCCCTGCTCGTCCGCGCAGTCGGCCGCCTCGGCCGCCCAGACCGACTCCTGCCCCAGAAAGGCCAGGTTGTGCCACACCAGCTTGGCCGTGCCATCCTGAATGTAGGTCGCGTCGAGCTGCTGGCCCGCCCCAACTGTGAAGGCGCGGCAGGCGGGGCACTGGAAGTCCGCCCACTCGTCGATCGTGACCGGTGCCGCCGGATCCCCCTTCACCTTCCCGGCGGTCGTCACCGCGGCCCCCGTCGGCGCCGACTGCGCCTGTCCCAGCAGGATCAGGCCGCCCACGACGGCCACGGCCACCACGACCACCCCGGCGATCCACCAGCCCCGTCGTTGCGGCCGTCCCGTCGCGCGGGCGCGCGCCCGCCGGCGGCCCCGCTCCAGTGCGTTGCGCTTCATGACTGCTACTCCTCATGCATCCCAACCGGCACTGCCAGCTTTGGCTGGCGGCCGGGTCCTATCCGTGTTCGTGCGTGGCGCGCGGCTCCGCCGCGGTAGCACCGCGTCCCGGGAGCGCGGCCGCATGCCCCGCGCCAGCGTGAGACGCGGCCGGTTCGCCCGCCCGGCTATGACGCGCGCGGCGCACGCGGCGCGGGCGGGCCTAGCCGACGAGGTTGGGGGGATGCTGAGGAGGGCGCACGGCCCGTGAGGGAGGGATGTGGTCACGGGGCGCGCCGACGGTAGCGAGGGGCATCAGGCCGACGAGCGCGAGCGGCTCGGGCGCTGGCGCCGCCTCGGCGACGCTCGCCAGCGCGACGACGGGGCGCGGCGGCACCGCCCGCAGCTCGCACGCCGGCCCGGGCAGGCCCTGGCCGGCAGCCGCGAACGCTGCGGCCGCCGTGGGGGCCTGAGGCGCCGCCGGGTCCGCGCCGCAGCCGTTCGCCCAGAGCCCGACTGCCGCCGCGACGACCGCGACGAGCGCCAGCGCCGCGAGCGCGCGCCGCCAGCCGGCGCGGCCACGGACGCCGCCGGGCCATTGGCGAATACCTGACACCGTCGCGTCCCTCTGATGTAGCTGCGGGGCTACCGCCGCTTTCACGGCCCCGGGCCATACGGTAGGGCGGGGACTCGGGGCGCGGAACACGGCAAACTCCACTCCCCGCCGCTCAGGTCGCTCATCGCGGCAATCGCATTGGTAGCGGCTGCCTAGATGGAGTATACCGCCGCTCAGTCGGGCCGAACGGCGATTTCCCACGTGCCGCCGGGCCGGCGCCACGCCCGAGCGGTACCGTGCGCTGCCTGGCACGATGCCGGACGATCGGGCTGGCCGGACGGTTGATTTAGACGTCATTGAGATGCCTGAGGCCAGCCAGCTGGCGGGATACTGTCCGTAAGTGCGACCGAACGCGGTTGCTTATGACGAGCGCGTGCCAGCCAGTCACACACGCGTCGTCCCGGCAACTGAGGCCGGTCGCCCGGTGCCCCGCCGGCCTGACCGGTTGTCACCTCTAGCACACAACATCTTGTGGTGGTACAGTATCTGCATCCACTAAATATTGTTGGAGACGTGCGGCGAGCGGGGGTGCCGCCCTGGTGACGGCGGGCGATCGGCGGTGGCGGAGACGATCAGATGAGCGCGGACCGCAAGCCACGGCGCCCCGCGCCGCGACGACCCGGCGCGATCTTGGGAGAAGGGGAGCGCACCATGGCAGTCTCGTACGACCAGCTCAAAGACGGCGAGCTACTGCGGCCGCCGGCCGACCTATCGGAGCCGGCGCTAACCGTCAACGGCACGAAGGTGCTGGAGCGCCGCTACCTCCATCGCATCGACAACCGCGTCGTCGAGACGCCCGGCGGCGGCTTCTGGCGGGTGGCCGAGGAGGTCGCCCGCGGCGGCGCCTCCTGGATCGACCAGGCCGGCCTGGAGGCTCGCACGCGCGAGTACTACCGCGCTATGGCGAGCCTGGAGTTCCTCCCCAACTCGCCCACCCTCATGAACGCCGGCAAGCGCAACGGCCTCCAGTACTCGGCCTGCTACGTGCTGCCCGTCGAGGACTCGATGGACGGGATCTTCGAGTCGGTCAAGCGCGCCGCACTTATACACAAGTCAGGCGGCGGGTGCATCGCCGGCGACGCGCGCGTCTGGACAACCTTCTGTGGCATCGAGCCGATCGAGGTACTGGTGAACCGCGCCACGGCCGACGGAAGAGGCAGCGTGCGACACGGCGCGGGCATGGCATACGACGTGCGGGATCTCGGCATCCAGACGCTGTCCATGAACCCGTTCACGGGCGAGACAGGACTCCGCCAGGTTACGCACGTCTGGCGCTTCGACGTGCCGGCCGAGAAGCAGGTGGCGGTCAGCATGCGGGAAGGCGTGGTCGTCCAGACTAGCGACTGGCACCCGTTCATGGTGCTGCGCGGCACCGAGCTGGTAGAGGTGCCAGCGGGCGCCCTCGTTCCAGGTGACGTGGTGCTCGGGCCCGACCGCCCGGACTCCTACTGGCCCTGGAGTGAGACGCGCACGGTCGGATCCCTCGCGATTGATCCGGAGCTTGCCTGGCTGATCGGCTTTACGCTGGGGGACGGCTCGTTTGGCTACGTACCCGCGCTGCGCCAGTATCGGGTGCGCTGGTTCTCGGGAGCCAGCGACGTCTTGGAGAGGGTACGGACAGTCCTCGCCCGAGCGGGCATCCAGGTATCCATTGAGCGTGATGCGCGTGGCGTACTGTCGGTCAGCACCTTAACACAGCGGTTTGTCCACGACCTGCTAGAGGCCTGTGGCCTGGAGAAGATCGGCCCGAAGGATGACCTCATCCGAATTCCCGAGATCATCGCGAAGTCGCCGCTATCCGTGGTCCGTGCGTTCGTCGCCGGCCTACTGGACAGCGATGGCTACGTCGATCTGGATGGCAGCCCGTCATACACGACGGCAAGCGAAGCGATGGCCGAGGACCTGGCCGCGCTCATGGGGCTACTGGGCTATCAGCCTACAGTTCGGGCCAAGGCTCCCCACGGTAAGGGGCGACGGACTACTTACACCGTCCAGCTTTGCTCACTGCCCCAGGTCGACGAGCTGGCCGGCGACATTGGCCCCTACCTGAATAACGCGCAGCGCCGCGAGCGGCTGCACAGCACCAGCCGCAAGCAGACCGCGCTGCGCCTGTCCTTCCACCTGTGGCGGGACCGCCTGGCGACGCTAGGGGTAGTGAAGGCGCGGGGCGACGAGGTTGGCGGGCCAGGACCCTGCGCCGCCGAGTTGAACCGCTGGTCGTGCAACGTCGGCGGTCGCGTTCGCCGCGACGACCTGCGAGCTATCGCGGCTCAGGTTACGCCGCGTGATCCGGGCCTGGGTCGTCTCCTCACCAGGCTGGCCGCGAACGGGCAGGAAGTCGCGCGGGTCGAGCGGGCGGCGGTCGCCAAGCCGTACTACGATCTAACGGTCGAGGGCTGGAACACCTACGCGGCCGGTCGTTCCGGGCTGGCGATGGTCCATAACACGGGGTTTGCCTTTTCCCGCCTACGACCGAGCGGCGACATCGTCGGCTCGACGGGCGGCGTGGCTTCCGGCCCGGTGAGCTTCATGGAAGTGTTCAACGGCGCCACCGAGTCCGTCAAGCAGGGCGGCACGCGCCGGGGCGCCAACATGGGGATCCTGCGCATCGACCACCCCGACGTGCTGCAGTTCATCGACTGCAAGCGCGTGCTGCGCGACGGGCCGCGGGCGGCCTACGAGGCGGTCGCCGGCCAGCTCGCCCCGGCGGCGCGTGATGCGCTGCGCAAGAGCCTGCTGGAGACGCAGATCTCTAACTTCAACATCTCGCTGGCCGTCACCGACCGCTTCATGGAGGCGCTCGCCGCCGATGGCGAGTACGAGCTGATCCATCCGCGTTCGGGTGACGTCGTGAAGCGCCTGCGCGCCCGTGACGTGTTCGATCGGATGGTGCAGGCCGCCTGGGAGACGGGTGACCCTGGCGTGGTCTTCATTGACCGGATCAACGCGGGCCCCGCGAATCCGGTGCCCGAGATGGGGCCAGTGGAGGCGACCAATCCTTGCGGAGAGCAACCGCTATATCCGAACGAGGCATGTAACCTCGGGAGCATCAACCTCGCCCGGTTCGTGCGGCCGGGCGGGGTGCAGGTGTACCGCCATGGCCGCGGCGTGGCGGGCGTCGAGGCTATCGACTGGGAGCGTCTGGAGCGGACAGTTCGCACCGCGATCCGCTTCCTCGACGACGTCATCACGGTCAATCCTTATCCGGACACGCACATTGACCGGGCGGTAAAGGCCAACCGCCGCGTGGGCCTCGGCGTGATGGGCTGGGCGGACCTGCTCATCGACCTGGAAATCCCCTACGACAGCGAGGAGGCGCTGCGCCTCGGCACCGAGGTCATGCGCCGGCTGAATGAGTGGGCGCACGACGAGTCGTGCCGCCTGGCCGAGGAGCGCGGGCCGTTCCCCAACTGGCCGAAGAGCATCTATAAGGATGGTCGCCCCCAACGCAACGCGACGGTCACCACCATCGCGCCCACCGGCACGATCAGCATCATCGCCGGCTGCTCGTCCGGCATCGAGCCGCTGTTCGCGCTCGTCTTCGACCGCAAGGGGTCCCTCGACGGCCAGCTCAGCCTCGAGGTCTACGAGCGCTTCACGGAGGTCGCCAAGCGCGAGGGCTTCTGGACGGAAGATCTCGCCCGCCAGGTCCACCAGCACGGCACGGTGCGCGGCCTGGACAGCGTACCCGAGAAGTGGCAGCGCGTGTTCGGCACGGCCCACGACATCCACCCCGATTGGCACGTGCGCATGCAGGGCGCCTTCCAGCAGCACACCGACAACGCCGTCTCCAAGACCATCAACCTGCCCCACGACGCCGTGCCGACCGACGTCGAGCGCGCCTACACGCTCGCCTACGAGGCCGGCTGCAACGGCATCACCGTCTACCGCGACGGCTCGAAGCTGGGCGTGCTGCACGCGGGCAGCGGCGGCGGGACCGAGGCCGCGGCCGCCGACGGCCGGACCATGCTCGAGCGCCCGAAGGCGATGGATGGCGTGACCTACTCCGTGGAGACGCCGCTCGGCACCGCGTACATCACCGTGAACCACGACGCCGAGCAGGAGCCCCGCGAGGTCTTCGTCAACCAGGGCAAAGCCGGCTCCGACATCGCGCCGCTCTCCGAGGCCATCGGCAAGCTGGCGTCGATCGTCCTGCGCGTGCCCTCGCCCATGCCGCCCCGCGAACGCCTGGCGGAGATCACGCGCCGGCTGCGCGGCATCGGCGGCAGCACCTCGCTGGGCTTCGGCCCCGAGCGCACGCGCTCGTTGCCCGACGCCCTCGCGAAGGTGTTAGAGGAGTACCTGGACCGACCGCGCCCCGCGTCCCAGGCGGCGCCCACCCAGCCGGCACCGGCCCCGCAGGCCCCCGCCACGAGCGGCGCGACGATGCTGCCGATCGTCGGCGCCGCGCTGAACGGCAACGGCCACGCGAACGGGCACGCGCGGCTGCGCGGCCCGCGCATCACCGGCGACCTCTGCCCGGACTGCGGCACCGCCCTGGTCTATGAGGAGGGCTGCAGCAAATGCATGGGCTGCGGCTACGCCCGCTGCTAAGCTAGCCCGGCGATAGACACGCGGCAGGGACCTGGCGATCGCCAGGTCCCTGCCGCGTGTCCGGCCAGCTGCCGTCACCCGGCTAGCCGCTTTCCCGCCGCACCGCCCTGCGCGCGGCGTCCTCCCGGCCCTTGCGCGGACGCCCCACGTCGAGCGTTTACACCCCGCACACACTCGGCTCATGCCCCGAGCACATGCGCTTGCTAGAATTCGAGCAGGCGACGGATGCTGGCGCGGGGCACCGCGGCCGGCCCCGCGCTTGTACCGCCGGCACAGCGCGCGGACCAGCGGACCGCTTGGCCTCAGCTCCCATAGCCAGCCGCGGCGATAGCTTTGTGCTGCAAGACCAGTGCCTTTCGGGCTGCTTGAACAAAGACTTGTTGGTATATTCAAAGATCGTTAGCCTAGGAGTGAGGGCCACGGGGCTGAGTCCGGATCGGAGGCTACGAGATGAGCGCGCCGGAGAGCGCGGCGGTCGCTGATCGCCACTACACCACGCTGGGCGTGGCGCGAGCCACGGGCATTCCCGCCACGACCATCCTCGCCTGGGAGCGCCGCTACGGGGTGCCCCAGCCCGAGCGCGGCCCGGATGGCCGCCGGCGCTACTCCGCGGCCGACGTCGAGCTGCTGCTCGCCATGCGCGCCCGCACGGCCGACGGCGTTCGCGCCGAGACGGCCGCCCGGGAGGTGCTCGCCGAGCCGGGCGCCCTGCACGCGCCGCGGCCATCGCCCGTGTACCTCCCGACCGACGTGAAGGAGATCCACTGCCTCCACTGCGGCGCGACCAGCGGCGAGCTGTACATCCAGCACGTGGCGCACGGCGTGCAGACACGCTTCGTGCGCGCCCCCGGCGCGCCGCCGCCCCGCCGCGGGCCGGGGGCCAAGCCGCGCTGCGGCCGCTGCGACGGCGCGCTGTTCGCGGAGCCGCTCGAGCAGCGCAGCCTGCCCCCATTCCCTGACCGGCCGAGCGCGCGGCCCCGGCGAGGCGCCGCCTAGGCGCCCCGGCCCGTCGTCATCGCGGCACTGACCGCGCCCACCGGCCCGGGGCACCGGCGCCGCCAATCGGTCGCGCCCGCCGCTGCGTCCGCGCGCCGCCGCGCCGCGTGGTAGGCTGGTACGAGGCGCCGAGCACCACGCGCCGGCGCGCGAGGCGTTCGGCGAGTGGTGGGGCACGGCAAGGAGGTGCCATGATGCGCGTGCTGGTCACCGGCGGAACCGGCTTCATCGGCGGCGCCATCGTCCGCGCGTTGCGCGCCCTCGGCTCGGATCACGACGTGCGCTGCCTCTCGCGCCGCGCCGGCTCGCCCTCGGCCGCTGCCGGTGGCGTGCCGGCCATAGCGGGCGACGTGCGCGACCCGTCATCCCTGCGCCGCGCCGTGGACGGCATGGACGCCGTCGTTCACTGCGTGCAGTTTCCCAACCACCCGGTCGAGAACCCCCGCCGCGGCTACACGTACGCCGCCATCGACGGCCAGGGCACCGTCAACCTGGCGGCGGCCTGCCGCGACGCGGGCGTCCGCCGCCTGCTCTACCTGAGCGGCGCCGGGGTGCGCCCCGGCCGCACCGAGCCCTGGTTCCGCGCGAAAGAGATCGCCGAGCGCGCCGTTCGCGACAGCGGTTGCGAATGGGTCATCTTCCGGCCGTCCTGGGTCTACGGCGCGCGGGACCGCAGCCTGAACCGGTTCGTCCAGATGGTGCGCTGGCTGCCCGTCGTGCCGGTAATCGGCAGCGGCCAGACGCGCGTGCAGCCGGTGCTCGTGGACGACGTGGCGCGCGTCGTGGCTCTGGCCGTGGGCCAGCCGCGGGCCGCGGGCCAGGTGTTCGAGCTAGGCGGCCCGGAGCGGCTGTCGATGGACGAGATCCTCCGCACGGTACAGCGCGTCCTCGGCCGCCACCAGCCGCTGGTCCACGTGCCCGTCGCGCTCGTCAAGCTCCAGGCCGCGCTCCTCGCGCGGCTCCCGAACCCGCCGCTCAGCCCCGCGGCGATCGACTTCATCCTGATGGACGAGACGGTCGATCCGCGGCCGGCGGAAGCACTGTTCGGCGTTACCTTCCGCGGCCTGGAGGCGGGCCTGCGCACCTATCTCGGCGCGCCCGGCAACCAGCGCCACCCCGCCGCGGGCACCGCCTAGAGCGCGTCGCACGTCCCTGCGTTCTCGCTCCGCGCCACGGCGGCCGCGCTCGCCGCATTCCGGCGTCACGGGCCGTTCGCAGCGCCAGGCACCGCCGTCCCGGTCGGCATCCGCGGCGCGCTACAATGCCATGAGGAGGCGCACATGGCGAAGGCCCCCGGGCGGAATGCGCCCTGTCCCTGTGGCAGCGGCCGCAAGTACAAGAACTGCTGCTTGCCCGCCGACGAGGCCCGGGAGCGCCAGGCTCGGGCCGCCGCTACAGCCCCGTCGACGGTATCGGTCTGGGACGTCCCCGACGAAGCCGACGACGACCTCGACGACGACCTCCTTCCGCCGCTCGGGCCCCCGCCGGACGACGCGCTCCTAGCAGCGCAGAACGCCCTCTGGGAGCGCTTCGAGGGCGCCGACTACGAGACGCAGATCGTCCTGTTCCAGGAAGCGCTCAAGAGCGAGGCCCTCGACGGCGACCTCGCGTTCGAGATGCTCGGCGAGATCCAGGGCGAGGCCCAGGCGCGCGGCGAGCTGGCGCGCTTCGACGCGCTGCTCGAGCAGCTCGCCCGCGAGGCGCCGGGGTTCTACGCGCAAGATGCCGCCTACTACGCCGCCTGGTCGGTCGAGAACGCCCTGGCCACGGGCAACCTGGGCCGCATCCCCGCCGCCCTGGAGCCGTTCGCCCGCGACCCGGCCGAGGGCCTCGAGGAGCTGTTCCGCGTCGCCGACCAGCTTCTCTACTACGACCAGACGGCGCCGCTACTCGCCACGCTCCAGCGCGGCTGGGAGCCGCTGAACGCGGCGCCGCTCGTCCTGCAAGACGCGATCGATACCTACGCCGACCTGATGCTCGACCTCATCGTCGTGGAGTATGCCCGCACCGACGACGCACGGCCCGACGATCCGGCCCTCGTCCGGCAGCTCGCCGCCTACGTCCCCGCGGAGGGCGTAGCCTTCTACCAGCAGAACATCGCGGCGCTGCTCGGCACGCTGGGCCGCGCCTGGCACGCGCGCGACTTCGAGTCGCCGCCGCGCGACGAGCCACGCGAGCGCCGTATCGGCCTGCTCGGCTGGGAGTGGGCGGGCACGCTGTGGCGCGAGCACGGGGTACCGCTGGGGCGGGCGGCGCTCGCGGCGCAGGCGCTGGTCGAGTACCAGATCGCGGGCGCGGCGAAGGGGAAGAGCGCGCAGGCCCTGCTCGTGCCCGCGCGCCGGCGGCTGGAGCGCTTCCTGAAGGACCAGCTCGACGTGCTCGACTACCGCGAATATCGGGCCGGTGCGCTGGTCGAGCTACTGCCGCTGTACCTGGCGTTTCTGACGGCCCGCGGCCTGCTCGACGCCCGCGCCGCCGCGCGGGCGCTCGCCGAGCTGCGCCCCGTCCACGACGAGTTTCTGCGCAAGCTCGCGGCCGACCGCGACGACCCCGCCATCGCCGCCGCGGTCCACGAACGCTGGCCGAGCGAGTAGCCCGGCGCGCGAGAGTCTCGGTCCTCCTCGGCGCCCGCGCTAGCCGCTGCCCTCCTCGGAGCTGCCCAGGCGCGCCGCGAGCTTGGCGCCTCGCGCCACCAGCCCCGCCTCCCAGCCGCGCAGCCGCCCCAGCGGCGGCGCCCCACCCACGCCCTCGGTTTCCTGCCGCGCCAGCGTCTGCCAGCGGCCGCCCGGCGCGTCCTGGCGCTCAAGCGCCACGCCCGCCGCCCACGCGTCGGCCGCCCCGTCGAAGTCCAGGCCGCGCGCCCAGCGGTACAGCGCGCGCTCGCGCCCAAACAGCGCCCAGCGCACCACTCGCAGCGTCACATCGCCCGCGCAGTCCCAGACCGCCACCACCGCGATCGCCCCACGCCCCAGCGAGATTCTCGGCTCCGCCATGCCGCGGTCGTCCGCCAGGGCCCGCGAGCCGGGGTCGCGCCCTAGTGCGAGGTCGTGCCGTTGGGAACCGGCCGGTCGGCGGCCCGCAGGTCCGCCGCCATCGCTCGCCCGCTCTGGAACTCCAGATAGTAGCGGCTCGCCATCGGGCCGTGCTCACCCTGGTACTTGCTGTGCAGGCCTGCGCTGCCGTAGGGCTTGAGCACCGGCGAGCTCATGCGCATGAAGTTAATCTGCACGATCTTCATGCCAGGGTAGATCAGGATGGGAAACTTCGTCACGTTGCTCAACTCGAGCGTCAGGTGACCGTGCCACCCCGGATCGACGAAGCCGGCCGTCGCATGCACCTGCAAGCCCAGCCGCGCCAGCGAGCTTTTGCCCTCCAGCCGCGCCACCAGGTCGTCGGGCAGCGTGATCGACTCGTAGGTATTGGCGAGCAGCACTTCCAGCGGATGCACGGCGAACGACTCGCCGTAGGGCACCTCGTGCGGCTCCATGAGTTCGTCGACCGGCGCCTTCACGTCGATGTACGGCCGGTGCGAGTTCCGGAACAGCAGCAGCTTGTTGCCCAGGTGCAGATCGACGCTGGACGGTTGAACGCAGTCGCGCTCTAGCGGCTCGATGGCGATGCGGCCGGCCTCGATCTCGCGCAGGATGTCGCGGTCGCTCAGAATCATGGCTGCTGCCCCCTCGTACTCCGCCAGACAAGCCCGCCTGGCTCAGGGTTGCCCCGCGCGTGCGGCAGCCAGCGAGCATGCGGGTTCGTGATCAATCGGTCACCCTGCCGCCGGCACGCCCTCGTCCGGCGGGCCTCCAGGCCCCCGGGGTGTTTCCGGAGTATAGCAACGGCGCGCTGCGAAGGCTCTAGGGCCGCAACCGCTTCGTAACGCGGCCGTAGTCCCGGGCGACCGCGCACGCCGCGCGGGCGGGGCCTGTACAATGACAACCGGCCGACACGCCCGGGCGTCCGCCGCGCCAGGCCCGCGTCGCGCGTCGCCCCCGGCGCCGCGATTCCCGATCGAAGGAGTATCGCCAATGGTCGCGCCCACCGACCACGAGAGCCTGAAGACGCTGCTGGCGACCGGCACGCGGATCCTCTACGAGCACGGCCTGGTCGACGCCTTCGGCCACCTCAGCGTCCGCCTGCCGGGCAGCGATCAGTTCCTCATCAACCCACGGCAAAGCCCCGCGCTGCTGCGGCCCGACACCGTGCTCACCATGACCCTCGACGGCGAGGTGGTCGAGGGCACCATGCGCGCGAACAGCGAGTGGCACATCCACGCCAGCATCTACCGGGCGCGTCCGGACGTGCGGAGCGTCGTCCACGCCCACACCGACATGAGCATCGTTTTCAGCATGAGCCCTGTCGGCCTGCGCCCCATCTTCGGCAACATGAGCGCTCAGTTCGGCGCCGAGCCGCTCCCCGTTTACCCGTATCCCCGCCTGATCACCGACCGCGAGAAGGGCGACCGCGTGGCGCAGACGCTGGGCAGCCGCACGGCCGTCCTGCTGCGCGGCCACGGCTGCGCCGTGACCGGCGGTGCGATCCAGCAGACCGTCATCCGACTGATCGAGCTAGAGCGCAACGGCCGCTTCCTGCAAGCGATCCTGGCGCAGAATCGCGGTGAGCCGCGCTACTGGTCGGCCGCGGAGATCGCCGAGTGGGGCGAGGGGCAAGCTCAGGCCATCGGCAGCGACCGCTACTGGGAGTACCTGACCAGCCGCCCGCCACGCTGAAACCAAACGCGTACGGTTGACATCGGGCGGGGGGAGTTGTGGTATAATTGTGCCAGTGGTTAATAGGGTCGCGCCGCGCGCTGCGCCGAAGTGGTTCCGCTCTGGCATCGCTGTCAGACAGACACCTCTCCAGACAGCTCACGATCGACGCCCTTGGCCAACTTTCGCTCCCAAGGGAGACACGCGTGAGCTTCGCCGACAAGACCCTGACCTGCCGCGAGTGCGGCCAGCCGTTCACCTTCACGCAAGGTGAGCAGGATTTCTACGCCCAGAAGGGCTTCACGAACGAGCCGGGGCGCTGCCCCGAGTGCCGCTCCGCGCGCAAGGCCCGCACGGGCGGCGGCGGGATGGCGTACGACAGCGACCGCGGGTACGGCGGTGGCAGCGGCTATCAGCGCGCGCCGCGCCAGATGTACGAGGCGGTCTGCTCGCAGTGCGGCGGGGTGGCTCAGGTGCCCTTCCAGCCGCGCACCGACAAGCCGGTCTACTGCTCCAACTGCTTCGAGCAGCAGCGCAGCTACCGCTAGCCCCGACTCATAACCGCAAGGCGGGCGGCGAAGACAATTGTCTTCGCCGCCCGCCTTCTTGCGTGTCGCTACCGAGCCAAGCCGACCCTTCGGGACATGGGACAGCAAAAGGGGCGGCAGGTGGCGAGCCTGCCGCCCCGACGCATTCGGCGCTCTCGGCGTCTATCGGCAACCCCGCATCACCCCTTTCGGCCCCCACTCGAGGCGCAAGCTCTGCCCGCATAGTAGGCCCCCCATCCCCATTGCCTCTAGCGCCCGGCCATCACGAGCCGGTCACAGCTCGGGCGCTCGCCGTTACGTGGACAGAAGTGCCACTTTCCGCCGCGCGGCTCCTGGTCGCGCCCATTTCGCCCGCCGCCAGCGGCTCTGCCCGAGCCAGCGATCCACGGGAGGAGCGTGTGATGGCTCCTGCGGCGTTCACGCCCCGGCCGCCGGCCGGCCCGACCACCGGCGGCCCGCCGGCCGGCGCGCGCGTGCTCGCGCGCTGGGCCGGTCGCGGCCGCCCTTGACGCCGCCGCAAGCGGCGGGTATCCTGTTCAGAGGTATGACATCATATCTCTGAACGGTGAGCCGCCACCCGCGACCGGATGTGCTGATGGTCCGCGCTGCCCGCCCCCGAGCCTTCCAGGCCATTGTCGAGCAGGTGCGAGCCGACGTGTTCGCCGGCCGCCGCCGCCCCGGCGACCGCCTCCCGCCCGAGCCGGTGCTGGCCGAGCAGTTCGGCGTCAGCCGCCTGGGCGTGCGTGAGGCGCTGCGCGTGCTGGAGCTGCAGGGGCTCGTCGAGGTGCGCCACGGGTACGCGGGCGGCGCCTTCGTCGCCGAGCCGAACGGCGCGGCGCTCCTGGGCGCGCTCGAGGACTCGCTGCGCCAGGGCCAGGTCGGCGCCGACGAGCTGTACCAGGCGCGCGTGCTCGTCGAGCCTGCTATCGCCCGCCTCGCCGTCGACCAGGACGCCGACGGGCTGGCCGGGCGGCTGGCCGACAACGTGGCTGCCGCCGAGCGCGCGCTGGCCGACGGCGCCGCGGTGTCAGCGCTCAACCGCGCGTTCCACCGCATCCTGGCCGAGCACGCCGGCAACCGCGTCCTGGCGCTCGTGATGCAAGCGCTGCAAGAGCTGCTGGAAACGCTCGACGAGCGCCGCCCGAACACGCCGGTCGTGTCGGCGCGCGCGCTCCAGGAGCACCGCCGGCTCCTCGACGCGGTGCGCGCTCACGACGGCGCCCAGGCGGAGCGCCTGATGCGCGACCACCTAACGCACCTCGAAGGCCGCGTCCGTAACGACATGGCGCCGCGCCCGCCTGCCCGGATCCCCTCCCTGTCGGCGCGCCGCCCCGAGCGTGCGGCCGCCGCGCCGTCCCATCGGACGACTCATCACGCATAGTGTCGCACAGAAAGGAGCGTGCCCCTCATGGCGATGGCGACGAAGGTAAAGCCCATTCAAGACCTGCGCGACTGGCTGGACCGCGTCGAGGCGATGGGCGAGCTGGTACGGGTCGATAAGCCCGTCGACTGGAACGAAGAGATGGGCGCCATCACCTACCTGGTGGCGAAGCAAAACCCGTCGCCGGCGGTCCTGTTCAACCAGATTCGCGGCTACGAGAACAGCCCTATCGGCGCGCGCTCGCTGTGGAACCTGCTCGGGCCCAGCTTCAAGCGCATCGCCCTCACGCATGAGGAGCCGGTCGATCTGCCGCGCCTGGAGCTGATCCGCCGCGTCAAGGAGAAGATGAACCAGCGCATCCCCCCGCGAGAGATCGAAGCGGGCCAGGCGCCCGTCTACGAGAACACGAAGACTGGCGCCGAGGTGGACCTGAGCCAGCTCCCGATCCCCAAGCACTGGCCGCTCGACGGCGGGCGCTACGCCGGCACCGCCGACTGCGTCATCACGCGCGACCCCGACAGCGGCTACCTGAACCTCGGCACCTACCGCATGATGCTCCAGGGCGACCGCGAGGTGGGCCTGTACTTGTCGCCGGGCAAGGATGCCCGCCTGCACATCACCCGCGCCTGGCAGCGCGGCGAGACCGTGCCGGTGGCCGCCGCCTGGGGCGTCGATCCGCTCTTCATGGTCGTCGGCTCCCAGACCTTCCCGAAGAACGTCTCGGAGTACGAGTTCGCCGGCGGTATCAAGGGCGAGGCGATCCCCGTCGTGCGCGGCAAGACCACCGACCTGCTGATCCCGGCGAACGCCGAGTTCGTGATCGAGGGCGAGATCCGGCCCAACTCCGTGAAGACCGAGGGGCCGTTCGGCGAGTTCCCCGGCTACTACGGGCGCCCCGAGGCGGGCTGCCCGCTGGTGAACGTCACCGCCGTCCACTACCGCACGCGCCCGATCCTCACCAACGCGCTGATGGCCGACTACCCCTCCTGCGAGCAGAGCGCCTTCTTCGGTGTAGCCCGCTCGGCCCGCATCTGGAACGACCTGGAGAAGCTGGGCGTGCCCGGCATCGTCGGCGTCTACTCCCACCCGGCGAGCGCGGGCGGCTTCGGCATGACGATCATCAGCCTGGAGCAGCGCTACGCCGGCCATGCGGCCCAGGTGCTCGCGCTGGCCGCCCAGGTGCCCGGCGGCGCCTACTACACGAAGTGGATCATCGCCGTCGACGAGGACATCGACCCCACCGACATGGACCAGGTGATCTGGGCGATGGGGAGCCGCAGCAACCCCATCGAGGACATCGACGTGCTGCGCAACACCTGGAGCACCTGGCTCGACCCGACCCAGAACCCGCCCGAGGAGCGGCCCTACGGCTCGAAGGCGCTCATCAACGCCTGCAAGGAGCACCGCTACCTGCCGGTGTTCAGCAAGCGCACGACGCTGCGCGAGAGCGTGTACAACAGCGTGGCGAGCCGCTGGCAGGAGCTAGGGCTGCCGGGCGAGGTGCCGACGGTGCGCGCCTTCGAGGCCGACCAGAAGGTGGTGTACCACGAGGTCGGCGGCTTCGAGCCGGGCAAGCAGCCCGGCGAGGAGAAGAGCGTGCCGCAGGGGGACGGCGTCCCGAACCTGCTTGGCGGCGAGCCGACCGTCAAAGAGCGCGAGGAGTTCGGCGGCGCCCCCTCCATGGGCTAGTGCGAAAGGGGGGTGGGGAATTCCCCACCCCCCACCTTGTCCTAGCCCGCGTAGCGGAAGCCGGTTTCCTGGAGGGTGAGCGGCTGGCCCGCCTCGCGCAGCCCGGCGGCCACCACTTCCCCCACGACCAGCGTGTGGTCGCCCGTCGCCTGCTCGCTCACCACTCGGCACTCGACGTAGCCGAGCGCGGCGGCCAGCAGCGGCGCCCCCGTCTCGCCCGCGCGGTACTCCGTCTGCTGCAGCTTGTCGGGCACGTTCCGCGACTTGCGCCCGAGCAGCCCGGCCAGCTCCCGTTGGCCGGCCGCCAGCACGTTCACTGCAAAGTGGCCGCCCGCGCGAATGAGCTGGAGCGTCCGGGCGTCGTTCTCGACGGCCACCGCCACGAGTGGCGGCTCGAACGAGACTTGGGTCAGCCAGTTCGCCGTCATGCCGCTCGCCACCGTCCCGTCCGTCGCCGTGACCGCGTACAGCCCGTACGGGAACAGCCGCAGCACCGTTTTCTTCGCCGCCTCGTCCATCACGCTGCCTCCCTGCCGGCCTGTCGCATTATACGGGCCCGTCAGAGCGCTGGTCGCCCAACACGTCAACCGCCGCGCCGGAGGACGGCGGCCGGCCGCGGGCGGATAGCTCCCGCCGCGCCGGCGCCGCGCGGGCGCTGGCAAGCTACTGGCCGAAGCGCGGGATCACGCGCGGCGAGGGCGCGGCTGGCGGCTGGGCCGGCGCGGGGGTAGCAGGCGCCGGCGCGACAGTGGCCGCGCGCGGCGTCGGCGCGGCCGGCGCGGCGGGGGCCGGCGGGCGCGTGGGCGCGGCGGGCGGCGACGTGGGTGTGGCCGCTTCGTCCCCGAAGCGTGGTGCCGGGCGCGACGCGGCGGTCGGCGTGGCGACGGGCACGGGCGCGCTCGTGGCCGGCGGCGCGGCGGGAGCCGGACGGAGCGTCGCCCGCGGGCGGACGACCGGCGTGCGCGTCATCGTCGGCGCGTTCGCCCATACGCCCCGCTTCGCGCTCCAGGCCTCCTGCTCGGCGGCCAGCAAGTCCTGCTCGTAGCGTGTGTCGGGCGGCTGCACGGCCGTCTGGATCAGCCCTTCCTCCAGCAGCGTCCGGTTCACCATCTCGCCGTCCACGTAGACGTAGCGGGGCAACTGCCCATTCTCGTCCACGTCGGTCACGTCCTGCTCCAGCTCAACCTCTTTGCCCTCGACCAGCTCGGCGTTACGCTGCGCGGCGGCCGCGCCGCCCGGCGCGCTCGGCCGACCAAAGGCGCCGGCGCTCGGCGCTTGCACGCCGAGATAGCGCACCGTCAGTCCGTTCTCGATCAGGACGCTCTGCCCGTCCCACACACGTAGCACGTGCGCCTTCTGATGGTTGATGAACGCCGCGGGCGCCCGCGTGGCCGTGGGCTCGGCCGTGGGCGGCGGGTCGGTCGGCTCGGGGAGCGGCAGCGGGGTGCGACGCGGCTGCGGCTCGGTGGGCCAGGGCGCGGGCGTGCTCGGCTCCCGCGGCGGCGCGATGGGCTGGCACGCCAGCCCAAGCAGGGCTCCGCCCAGCGCCAGCCCGAGCAGCGCGCCCCACCAGCGCGCCGCGCCCCGCTCACCTCGCCACGCTATCTGCCTGCCCACGCTCCTCAGCATAGTCGCCGCTGGCACCTAGCTTCAATGCATTCGCCCTCACGCCTGGACCACCAGAGGCGTGTCGCGGGACAGCGCGTACCGGCCACGGTGCCCCGGTCGTTTGCGGGCACCGGCCGACCGTTGACAGCGCGCCGCGAAACCATGAAGAATGCCCCAACTCATCTCCGCGCCCCATGGGCGCCCGACTGCCGACCGTGCTGGAGAACGCCATGCCAACCTTCTCGCGCCTCGCCCCGTTGCTGGCCGTGTTGCTCGCCGCCTGCGCGGCTCCGGCCGCCTCGCCAGCCGCGCCGTCCCAGCCGGCCGCGGCGCCGCCAAGCGCGTCGGCGCCCACGAGCGCGGCCGCAGCCGCCGCTCCGCCCACCGCCGCGCCCACGCCCGCCGCGGTCGAAAGCGTGAAGGTGGCGTTCAACCCGCAGCTGCCGGCGGCGCCGATCCTCGTCGCCAGCGAGAAGGGCTACTTCCGCGAGCAGGGTATCGAGATCGAGATGGAGCGCGCCGAGAACGCGGCGGTCGTCTTCCAGGCGCTGGCGTCCGGTGAGGTCGACGTGGGCCGCGGGGCCATCGCGGCGGGCACCTTCAACGCGCTGAGCCGCGGCGTGTCCATGCCGATCGTCGCCACGGGCCACGCGGAGCCGCCCAGCGGCGGGCGCACCGGCAATCCGGTGCTCGTCCGCAAGGCGCTGTGGGACAGCGGGCAGGTGCGGAGCGTGCCCGACCTGCGCGGCCACTCCGTGGCCATCAACGGGCCGGCGGGCGGCGGCGAGTACACGCTGGGCGCGGTGCTGAGCAAGAACGGCATGACCTTCGACGACGTGAACGTCGTCTACATGCCGTTCCCGGACATGGTGACGGCGCTGGGCGGCGGCTCCATCGACGCGGCCGCCAGCATCATCGAGCCGCAGGCCACCACGGCGCTTCGCCGTGGCTTCGCCGAGATTCTCGATCCCGCCCCCCGCCCCGGCAACCAGACGACGGTGATCTTCTACGCCCAGCCGTTCATCGACCAGCGGTCGGATCTCGCGCGCCGCTGGATGGTCGCCTACCTGAAGGGCATCCGCGACCTGACGGGCGACGGCTGGCGGCAGCCCGAGAACCTGGCGATCATGAGCAAGACCACCGGGCTGCCGACCGACCTCATCGAGGAGTCGGTCGCGCCCTACTGGGACCCTGATGGCCGCTTGAACCGCGAGGACCTCGCCGATCAGCAGCGGTTCTACATGGAGCGCGGCGAGCTGCAGTACCGCGACCTCATCCCGATCGACTCGCTCGTGGACGAGAGCTGGCTCGACGCGGCCATCCGCGTCCTTGGCCCCGCGCCGCGCTAGGCACTAGGGGATAGGGAAGCGGTAGAGTCGCGCCGCGTTCTCGGCGAGGATCTGGCGCTTCACGGCCTCCGAGACGTCCGTGCGCTCGCGGACGCTGCTGGCGGCGCGTGGCCAGATGCCGTCCCAGTGGGGGTAGTCGGAGGCGAACAAGACCCGGTCGGCGCCCGCCCACTCGACGGCCTGCGGCAGCAGTGCGTCCTCGGGGTCGAAGCTGACGTAGCAATGGCGGCGGAAGCGGGCGCTCGGCCGCTCGCGCACGCCCGGCAGCAGGTGCGGCAGCTTCTCGTAGTGTTCGTCGAGCCGCTCCAGCCAGTAGGGCAGCCAGCCACAGCCGGATTCGAGGAACACGAACGGCAGGTCGGGGAAGCGCTCCGGCAGGTCGCTGGTAAGCACGGTGGCGCAGGCAAGCATCTGCTCGAAGGGGTGGGAGACGGTGTGCGTCAGGAAGTAGTTGTCGAAGCGGTCCACGCCGGCCGTGGGCAGGCGCACCCCCGTCGCCTGGTGGAACAGGATCGGCGCCTGCAAGCGCTCGGCTGTCGCGTAGAACGGATAGTAGTCGGGATGATCCAGCCGCCGGCCCTGCACGGGCTCGGGCGCCAGCACCACCCCCCGAAAGCCTAGCGTGCCGACCGCGCGCTCTAGCTCCGCGACCGCCAGGCGAACGTCACAGAGGTTGACAGCGGCCACGCCGAACAGACGGTCCGGGGCCGCGGCACAGTAGCCGGCCAGCCAGTTGTTGTAGGCGCGGCAGAGCGCCGTGCCCAGCGGGCCGTCGGGGATCGCGGCCAGGTGCAGGCCCGCCGACGGGAAGAGGACCGCCGCCCGGATGCGCTCGACGTCCATGTCGGGCAGCCGCTGGAGCGGGTCGCGGCCGCCGGGGCGCACGCCGCTGCCGAATGCCGACATGTCCGTCGGCACGCCGCGCCCCGGCCCCTCCTGGATCGCCCAGACGCGCCCCTCGGCCTGCAAGCGGCGCGCGGCCTCCCGAAAGGCCGGCTCCACGTCGTCGGTGTAGATCGACCACGGCTCCGCGACGTGCGCGTCGGCGTCCAGCGCCCAATCGCGAGCGACCATGCTGGCGCTAGCTCCGCCCGGCGGGCGCCAGGTACTGCTCGGTGCGGCCGCCCATCGGGATGACGCGCGTGCGCTCGTAGCCGCGCTCGACCTGCGCCATGATGACCTCGTCGGGCTGGCTCAGATCGACCGGCTCCGCGATCACCGCCCAGCTCGTCTTGCCCGTGAGCCAGAACGCCTCGGTGCGGTTGCCCTCGGGGTCGAAGAAGTAGCAGCCGATGGCGCTCACGTGGCTCACTACCTCGTGCAGCCGACAGCCCCACGCCTCCAGCCCGCGCCAGACGGCCCGCACGTCGTCCAGCGTGTCGACGCGCAGGGAGATCTGGTTGATCAGCTTGTCGGTGCTCTCGGGATCGCCGCGCATGAGGGCGATCTCGTGGTCGGTGGCCTCGGGATCGCTGCTCAGGAACACCGCGCCCCAGCCCATGTTCTGCTTCGTCACGGTCATGCCGAGAAAGTCCCGGTAGAACGCCGTCATGCGGTCCAGGTCGCGCACGTAGATCCCCACGTGCCCCAGCTTTGTCACCCGCGGCATAGCAGCTCCCTCCGTGGTCAGCGCTCCGGCTCTCGTGGGCGCAGTGTAGCACGCCTCAGGGCTGGATGGCTTCCAGGAACCAGTCGTCGGGCAGCTCGCGGCCCAGCCCGCAGCCGCGCGCACCCTGGTAGGCGCGGGCGCCGAGCGCCGCGAACTGGATGCCCACCCCGAAGTTGTTCATGAACAACGTCAGCTCCTCAGGATGCTCGCGCCCCGGCACGTTGCCCGCGAGCACGTCGGCCAGGTCCGGGTACCGGCCCCAGGCGATGCCGCGGCCGCGCTGCGTCTGGGCGAGCGCCTCCTGGCCGGTGGGGGTGTGGTGGTCGATGTCGGCTTGGCGCGTATGGGTGACCACGCGGTCGGCGCGCGCCAGCGCGGCGTCGCTCATCTCGAACTCGCGGATGAACCCGACGTGCATGCCCGGCAGCAGCCACGCCGCGTCCACGACCGGCGTCGCGCTGTTCGTTGCCGTCAGCACGATGTCCGCGCCCTCCACGGCCGCGCGGGCGTCGTCCACCGCCTCGATGGGCACGCCCAGGCGTGCCGCCATCTCCGCCGCGAACGCGGTGCGGCGCGCGGCCGTCGGGCTGTAGACCCGCACGCGCTCCAGCTCGCGCACCGCCGCCAGCCCCAGCAGCTGCGAGGCGGCCTGCGCGCCCGCGCCGATCAGTCCCACCGTGCGGGCGTCGGGCCGCGCCATCGCCCGCGTGGCGAGCGCGCTGCTCGCGCCCACGCGCAGCCGCTGGATGATCCCGTCGGGTAGGACGGCGAGCAGGCTACCGTTCTCCAGGCTGAACAGCAGAACCAGCCCAAGAAACCGCCCGCCCGGCGCCGCCGGCACCTTCACGCGCCGCGTCACCCCGTCGGTCGTCTCCGCCCGCAGCACGTCCGAGGTGAGGCGGATCGCCATCACGCCCAGCGACTGCCCACCACCCTCGACGGTCTTCAAACAGTAGCTACTGCCCGGCAGCGGCCCGGGCAGGTAGGTCTGCGACTGCGGCCGGTTCACCGCCCGGCCGGCCGGCAGGTCGCGGTACACGGGCTCCAGCGCCGCCAGCGCGCCGGGCATGTCGAGCACCTGCTCGACGTCCTCGTTCGTGAGCAACAACGTCATCGAACCACCACCAAATGGGGGATAGGGGGCAGGGGTTGGGGGTTAGGGAACGAGGAAGAGTCGCTATCCCCCAACCCCTGTCCCCTATCCCCTGCTAATTGCCCGCACGCCGCTTGCACGTCGCGGCCGCGGCTGCGACGCACGCTGCACGCCACGCCCCGCTCGCGGAGGAGCGCGGCAAACGCGGCGATGCGCGCGGGCGGGCTGCCCTGGAAGGCCGCGTCGGTGGGATTGTAGGGGATCAGGTTCACGTGCGCGATGCGGCGGGGCAGCAGCGCCGCCAGCCGCGCGGCGTCGGCAGCCGTGTCGTTCACGCCCGCCAGCATCACGTACTCGAAGCTCACGCGCCGCCCGCTGCGCTGGGCGTACTCGCGCGCCGCCGCTAGTACTTGGGCGATCGGGTAGCGCGCGTTGATGGGCATGAGCGCCGTGCGCTTGGCGTCGTCGGCCGCGTGCAGCGACACCGCCAGCCGAATGCCGAGGTCTTCGCGCGCAAGCTGCCGCATGCGGTCGGGCAGCCCGCTCGTGCTTAGGGTGATGCGGCGCGGGCTGAGCCCCAGCCCCTCCGGCGCCAGCAGCAGGCGGATCGCGCGCACGACGGCCGCGTAGTTCGCCAGCGGCTCGCCCATGCCCATGAACACCACGTTGGGCGCCGCGTGGCCCTCGCCGGCCTGCTCGACCTGGTCGACGATCTCGCCAGCGCTCAGGTTGCGCAGCAGCCCCAGCCGCCCCGTGGCGCAGAACGCGCAGGCCAGCGCGCAGCCCGCTTGCGACGACACGCAGACCGTCACGCGCCCCTCGTCCGGGATGTGGACCGTCTCGATCTCGCGGCCATCGCGCAGCCCCAGCAGGTACTTCGCCGTGCCGTCGCGCGACTGCGCCCGCCGCACGACCACGCTGGGCGCCAGCGCGTAGCGCTCGGCCAGCCGCGCCCGCAGCGCCGCCGGCAGCGTGCGCACCGCGTCCCATTCTCTTGCGCCCTCGACGTGCAGAGCGTGAAACACCTGCCGCGCCCGATACGCCGGCTGGCCCAGATCGGCCATCACCGCCGCCCACTCCGCGGGCAGCAGGTCGAGCGCCAGGGGCAACTGGCCATCGGAGGTCATGAGAGTAGGCTCCTGCAAGCGCGACGAGAACGCGCGAATTGGTAATGCATGTAAATTGTACCCGATGGCTGCGGCCGGTCCGCCGCCTCAGATGCCCTTGGGATAAAGCCCCATCGCGGACCACTTAAGCCATCCTTTGGTAGCAATGCTGGCTGTCACCCTTTGGAACTCGCAGCGCAGCACCTGCTCAATTTTGAGCACAGCATCGCACAAATGGCGAGCAGTGGTTTCGAATATATCTTCGCATAGCATGTCGAATAGTTGCGTCAGCGCCGTCTTGATATGCACCAATATGATGCTATCGCGCCAAGATCTTGGATCATCTTGTGGATCGTACATCAACCAGTATTTGTTGAAATTGGACTATGCATCTCGAAGAGAATAATGTTGATTCGGACCGCCCCATACCTGATCTGCGGTTCCTTCGTCCTGCCCATCCTCTTCTCAATAGCACAGCTCGCAGATCTCGTAGTCAGCCCGTTTCAGCAGAGTGGGGTATCCACAGCAGGGGCAGCAATGCCGCCTGCCAATGCTCAGCCAGAACTCATCTCCGTGGCGGCGGTTATCACGATAGTGTTTGAGCCACTCCCGTTCAGCAGTCATCGCGTTCACCAGATCGAGTCGTTCGTTCGCTACGTCACTGTAGCCTCCAGGCGGAGTATACTGTCAGTCCGCCGGCCGAGGAACGGGCGCGGGGCGGCGGGCGTTGAGCCAGACGCTGGTGGCGTAGATCGCCAGGACGCCGAGCGGCACGGCGACGAAAGCCTCGCCGACGCCAACGACGCCGGCCACGCCGCCGGTGAGCAGCGGGCCGAGGAGGGTACCCAGGTCACTGGCCGCGTTGTAGCTGGCTGAACAGGCGCCGCGGCTGAGCGTGGTGCGGTCGGACGCCTTCGCCAGCCCCAGGGTGTTCGCCATCATCATCACGCCGCGCGCGCCGCCGAAGGCGACCTGGAGCGTGCCGAGCAGGATCACGTTCGTGGTGAGCGGCACGACGGCGAGCGCGAGGATCTGCGCCGCCAGCCCGCCGGCCGCCACGCGGCGGTGGCCGAAGCGCGCCGAGAGCCAGCCCGCGCCCAGGCGCGACACCACCTGGGTGCCCGAGAACGCCCCGCGCATCACGCCCAGCTCGGCGAGCGTGACCCCGGCGGCCAACAGGTAGAGGGGGAACAGCGCGTACTGCATGCCGAACAGGAACTGCAGCAGGAAGCCCTCGATCAGCACGATCAGCAGCAGGGGCTCGCCCAGCGCGCGCAGCTGCAGCCCCAGGCTGACCGATCGTGCCGCGGCTCGGCGCACGGGCGGCTCGACGGCGAGCAGCGTGACGACGATCGCCAACAGTGGGTAGCACGCGACGCCGACGAACGCCGCAGCGAAGCCGAACTGGTTGGCAAGAAAGCCGGCGGTGACGTTCCCCAGCGCGAAGCCGCTCGAGTTGGCCGCCGTGAAGTAGGCCGTCGCCCGCTCCCGTCCGCGGTCGCCGGACAGGCTATCGAGAAACTGGGCGAGGTTGACGGTCGAGCCGAGCCCGTAGCCAAAGCCGCTTACCAGTCGCAGCGCGGCCAGCGCCCAGCCGTCGTGGAACAACGGGAACGCGGCAACCGCGACGCACTGAAGCAGCAGCCCGATCACAAGCAGCCGCCGCACCCAGCCGGGCCGATACCAGCGGCCGCCGGGCAGGCGCGAGGCCAGCCCGGCCAGCGCGTAAAGAGCGACAAACGCGCCGATGGCCGGCACCGAGAGCCCGTTGTCCTTCAGGTACGGCGTGAGCACGACGCCCAGCCCGCCCTCGCCCGTCGCGATGGCGGCGGCAATAACGTAGCCGAGCGTCGTCCCCTGGAGCCGCACCGCCGCGGCGCTCAGGCGGGCAGCGGCGCCGCCTCGACGCGCGCGCACAGCGCCTCGACGCTGTCCGGCGGGGCGAAGACGAAGCCGTGGCCCGGCGCGATCTGGCGAATTCCGAGCGGGGCAAGGCGGCCGTAGATGCCCTCGCGCAGCTCACGGCTGGGCACCGAGCCGACCGTCATCGGCGCAGCCGCCGCCAAGAGGTCGGCCGGTGCAATCCCCGTCGGGTCGAGCCGCTGGCCGAACAGGTCGGAGCTAAACAGCACGCCGTGGCGCTCCTCGAACGCCACGAGCCCCTCCCACAGGTGCATCTCCCAGGACACGAGCACGAAGCGCAGGCCGTGGCTGCCGAGGTCGAGGCGGTCGCCGTCCTTCACCACGAGCGGATCCGGGCTGAGCCCGAAACCAGTGATTTGGCGCGCGGCGACGGCGGCGGCGACCGGCCGCGCCGCGGCGCAGCGGCTCACGAACGCGGCCAGCGCTCCCGCCTCGTCGCTCTCAAAGTGGGGCACCACGAGGTAGCGCAGCCGTGCCGGATCGAGCACCTCGCCGAGCGCGTGCCACAGCGCCTCGAAGCCGCCCACCGCGCCGGTCGAGACGAGCGCCGGCTCGTCGGCCGCCACAAGGTATTGGTTGAAGCCAATCCCGCGCGCCGCCTCGTAGAAGCGGAACTGGTGGATGCCGGGCGCGATCTCCACGTGACTGTACATGGCACTCCTCACCGGCGGTGGTGCTGCGGCTTGTCGTGGGGCCTCGGGATGCTATTGTAGGCCATCCCGGCGCTCGCCGGCCCCAGTCCGCACGGCTCGCGGTAGCCTGTCCGATCAAGAGATACGCGGCTCAATAGTGGTAGCGGGCCTGGAGAAAGTCGATACGCTCCCCGCGGACCAGGTAGACGAGGCGGTGTTCCTGGGTCAGGCGCCGCGACCACACGCCGGCCCCCAGGTACATTAGCGGCTCGGGCCTGCCGATACCTCGGAACGGATCGCGAACCACGGCCTCGACGAGATCGAAGACGCGCAGGGCAGTCTTGCGATCTGTCTCGACCCAGTAGCGCAAGTCCTCCCGAAACTCGGGCTGAAAGATGGTGACACGCTCGACTGGGGCCACTCGGCCTGCTGGCGGATGCGCGGGCTTGTCGTCGCGCTTAATTCGGCGCGCCAAGCCCAACGTCCCGACGCAGGTCGGCCACGCTCTGCGGCTCCTCCTGGCCTTGCAGGGCGCGGTTCAGCGCGGCGAGCAGGCGGGCGGCGTTCCGGGGCGAGCGCAACAGGTGCGCGGTCTCTTGAAGACTCGCAAGCTCGTCAGCCGCAATCAGCGCCACGTCCGCGGCGCCGCGCCGCGTGATGATGATCGTCTCGCGATCCGCAGTCGCGCGGTCGCACAGGCGCGCGAAGTTTGCGCGGGCCTCCGTATAGGTCGTCTGTATCGCCATGACGCCTCCACCCTCTGTACGGGATTACTGTACAGCTCCCCGCACTTGGCGGCAAGGGGCGGCGCGCTTGCGTGCGCGGCGCTATCTTGACACCCGTTCCGCAGGGCGGGATACTGGGGCCGCGCACCTAGCGCCCCGGAGGACGGCCATGATCACGCTCAAGGGCATCGACCACATCGTGCTGCCGGTGGCGGACGTCGACCGCGCGCTGGCGTTCTACCACGGCGTCCTGGGCCTCGCGGTCGAGCGCGAGGCGGAGTTCCGCGCCGGCCAGATCGGCTTCCCCTCGGTCCGCCTCCACGATCAGTTCGTCATCGACTTGCCGCCGCGCCCCACCGGCGAGCCGGCGCCGACCGGTCGCAACCTGGACCACTTCTGCCTGGTCGCCGACACGGACGACCTCGCGCCCATCGTGGCCGAGCTCGAGCGTCACGGCGTCCCGATCGCGCGCGGTCCGGTCGAGCGGTGGGGGGCGCAGGGCATGGCCCTGTCGATCTACTTCCACGACCCGGATGGCAACCAGATCGAGATCCGCACCTATGCGCCCGCGGCGCGCGCCGAGGCCGAGCGCCGCCTGGCCGCACGCGTCCGTTGACCCGCGGCCCGGCCATACCGTAGACTGCCGCATTGGACGGACGCGCGCACGAGGATAACCGCGCCGTGGCACGCATCCTGCTCAGGCTTGCCATTACGGCGCTCGCGGTGGGGCTGGCCGCCGTGCTCTTTCCGGGGCTGGTACGCGTCGACAACGGCGAAGGCGCGGTCCTGTTCGCGCTGGTGCTGGGTCTACTGAATGCGTTCGTCCGCCCCGTACTCTTGATCCTGACACTCCCGCTCACGCTGGTGACGTTGGGCCTGTTCATCGTCGTCGTCAATGCGATCGTCTTCTGGATGGCCACTCTCTTGCCAGTCGGGGTCCACGTGGAGGGATTCGGCGGCGCGCTCGTCGGCGCGCTCACGGTGAGTGTCGTAAGCTTTGTCGCGAGCCGCTTCGTCAAGTAGCCGCCGCGCGATTCAGAGGTTCAATGAAAGTCCTCAAATTGCTCTATCCCGGAATGCACCTGAAACGGTGGGTTCTGGTGCTCATGGCCGGCCTGCTGGTCCTCGTCCTCGGCGCGGCCTACGTCCTGGTGGAGATCTACCGCTCGGCGCCCCTCCCTGAGGAGGCGTTCTGGGTCACGCTCCAATTCCTGCCCCGCCCCCTGCGCGCGCTCCTGTTCGTGCTCGGCGGTGTCGGGCTGATCGGCTGGGCGCTGTGGAAGCTCAACCGCTCGCTCATCGACGCGCTCGCCCCAGGGCAGAGCGACATCGTGGAGACGATCTACAACTTCCGCGCGCGCCAGCGTGGCCCGAAGGTCGTGGCCATCGGCGGCGGCACGGGGCTGTCGATGCTCCTGCGCGGACTGAAGGACTACACCAGCAACATCACCGCGATCGTCACGGTAGCCGACGACGGCGGCAGCTCGGGCCGCCTGCGCCGCGAGCTGGGCGTGCTGCCGCCCGGCGACTTCCGCAACTGTCTGGTGGCGCTGGCCGACGTCGAGCCGCTGATGGGCAAGCTCTTCCAGTACCGCTTCAACAGTGGCTCGGCGCTCGACGGCCACAGTTTCGGCAACCTGTTCATCGTCGCCATGATGGGCGTCACGGGCAGCTTCGAGCGGGCCCTGCGGGAGTCCACCCGTGTGCTGGCGGTGCGCGGCCAGGTGCTGCCCTCGACCCTGGAGAACGTGAACCTCTGTGCCGAGATGGAGGACGAGGCGCTCGTGGTGGTGGGCGAATCGAAGATTACGGAGACGGGTAGCAAGATTCGCCGCCTCTCCCTCCAGCCCGAGCACCCGCCCGCCTACCCGGAGGCGATCAAGGCGATCCTGGAGGCCGACTTGATCGTGCTCGGGCCGGGCAGCCTGTACACCAGCTTGCTGCCCAATTTGCTGGTCGACGGCATCTACCGCGCGCTGCTCGCGTCGAGCGCGCTCCGTGTTTACGTCTGCAACGTGGCGACGCAGCGCGGGGAGACGGACGGCTACGGGGTGGCCGAGCACGTGGCCGCGTTGCGCCGCCACCTGCCCGAGGACCCGTTCCACTACGTACTGGCCAACAGCCGCACCGACGTGACGATCCCGGAGCGCTATCCCTCGACCACCGTCTCGGCGCCCGCTCCCGCCAAGGCCACGGACTATCACGTCGTGATGGCCGACGTGGTGGACCCCGAGGCGCCGCTGCGGCACGACTCGACGAAGCTGGCCCAGGCGCTCATTGGCCTGTACTATGAGAAGGCATCGGCCCCGCCGGCCCCCCCGCCGGCCGCGAATGCAGCCGGCGAGCCCGCGGGCCTGCTATAATCACGGCCGTCAGCTATCAGCTACCGAGTAGCCACGGTACGTCGGGCTGAGAGTTGCTGGCACACCGCGGACAGCGAGTTCGGAGAACGCCCGTGCAGTTCCTGGCCCCGTACGTTCAGATCGTGCAGATCATCCTGTCCATCGCGCTGATCGCCGTGGTGCTGCTCCAGGCGCGCGGCACTGGTTTCTCGGCCACGTTTAGCTCCGATAGCTCGATCTACCGCACACGGCGCGGGATCGAGCGCACGCTCTTCCAATTCACCATCGGCCTGGCCATCGTCTGGGTGCTCGTCTCCATCGTCAGCGTCAAGCTCGCTGCCGGCTAGACGTTGCCCACCCGCGAAGTCGAGGAGTCGCCGGCCTCGCCACGGACGGTAGTAGGCTGGCCCGGCAGCGCCTGGCGCCAGTCCCCGCCACCGCCCCGACGGGCGCGGCCGCGCTCCGGGCGCCGCGGCGGGCTGCTCGTGCTCGGCGTGCTCGTCGCCCTGGCCATCGCCGGCGCGGTTGCTCTCGGCGCCCGCACCGCCTACTACGCCTGGACGCGGCTCGTCCCCGCCGACGGCGGCCGGTACGTCGAGGCGTACGTCGGCCAGCCGGACCTGCTCAACCCCCTGCTAGGCGAGCAAGACCCGGTGGACCGCGAGTTTCTGCCGCTGCTGTTCGCGGGCCTCACGCGGCTCGGGCCGGACGGCCAGGCGGAGCCGGACCTGGCCGAGCGCTGGGACGTCAGCCCGGATGGCCGCACGTATACCTTCACGCTCCGGCCGGGCCTGCGCTGGTCCGACGGTACCCCGTTGGAGGCCGCCGACGTCGCCTTCACCTATGACGCGCTAGCCCAGCCCGACTTCCCTGCCGATGCGGACTTCCTGGCGCCGTGGCGTGCGGTCCGCGCCGAGGCCCTCGACCCGCGCACGGTGCGCGTGACTCTCACGCTGCCGTGGGCGGGCTTTCCAGAGGCGGCAACGCTCGGCATCGTGCCTCGGGCGGCCCTCGCCGGCGTGAGCGGCCGTGACTGGCGTAGCCAGCCGTTCAACCTGGCGCCTGTGGGCGCCGGGCCGTACCGCGTGGCCGACTTTACGGCGCAAGAGCTGGCGTTGGTGCCCAACGAGCGATATTATGGGCCGCGCCCGCATCTGACCGACGTGCGCTTCCGCTTCTACGAGACCCTGGCGGCCGCCCAGCAAGCAGTGCAAGCGGGCGACGCCGACGGTGTGGCGGCGCGCGGCGCGGACGGCGGACAGGCGATCCCCGGCAACCCGGAGCTTGTCGTCTACCAGCGGCCGGACTATGCGCGCGGGGTGACGCTCTGGCTGAACACGACAGCCGCGCCGTTCGACGATAAGGACGTGCGCGCCGCCGTCGCGGCGGCGATCAACCGCGACGGCGTCATTGCGGCGCTAGGCCAGGCGGGCGAGCCCGCGCGCGGCCCGCTGCCGCCAACGTCGTGGGCCTTCGCGGCCGAGACGCCGTTCCCCGCCTACGCGCCCGCCCGCGCCGGGGCGCTGCTCGACGGCGCCGGCTGGCGCGCAGGCGCCGGCGGCGAGCGCTTGCGCGGGGGCGCGCCCCTGGGCGTGACGCTGACGACGAACGACGACCCGGCGCGACGTGCCGCCGCCGACGCGGTGGCACGGGACCTGCGCGCGGTCGGCTTCCGCGTGCAGGTCGAGATCAAGCCGTGGGCCGAGCTAGCGCGCGACGACCTGGCAACGCGGAAATTCCAGGCGGTGCTGCTCGGTCAGTGGACGCCGACCGTCGACCCGGACGGCCTGCGCGACCTGTGGGGAAGCGATGGAGTCGCCAATCTGGCGAGCTGGCGCAACCCGCGCGCCGACGAGCTACTGCTGCACGGCGCCGCCCTCACGGACCGGGCCGCGCGCGCCGCCGCTTACGCCGACTTCCAGCGCCTCTGGGCCGATGAGGTGCCCAGCGTGCCGCTCTACTATCCGCCGCTCGTCTGGGCCGTGCGCGCCGACTACCAGGGCGTGGACCTCGCCCCGCTGCCCACGGCGGACGACCGCCTAAGCGCCTTGCCTGCCTGGTATCTCCGCACGAGCCGCGTCTTTCGCGGCTGGTGAGTGCTACCCGCCTGGGCGAATGGGCAGGTGTCGAAGAACCCCAACACCTGGCCATTCGTGGTTGACAGCCGGTTAGGACTCCTGAATGTCCACGTGTGTGATGTGGACGTCCTCGGTGGGGACCGACGGCTCGCCCTGGGGGCTGGGACGTACCGGCGTGTTGGCGATAGCATCCACCACGTTCATACCGTCGGTCACTTTGCCGAAAATCGTGTAGTTCTTCGGCAGCGGCCGGTTGCCCTGCATGATGAAGAACTGGCTACCGTTCGTGTTCGGCCCCGCGTTCGCCATTGCCACAATACCCCGGTCATAGTCCCGCTTGACCGGCTCGTCGGCGAAGCGGTAACCGGGTCCACCTGTGCCATTGCCCCGCTGGCCGTCGCCGGTCTGGATCATGAAGTCCTTGATGATGCGGTGGAACGGTGCATTGTCGTAAAAGTCCTCGCGGGACAGGAACACGAAATTGTTAACGGTCTGCGGCACCTCGTCGGCGAACAGCTGCACGGTGATGTCGCCCTTGTTGGTGTGGATGACGGCCGTGTACTGCTTCGACGGATCGATGGTCATCGGCGGCGGGCTCGACCACTGCTTGCCTGACAGCGCGCCGGCCGTCGCGCCGCCGCCGGTAGCCGCGCTGGGCACAGCCGTGCGCGCCGGAATGGTGGGCTGCGGCGTCGGGCGTGCGCTGGCCGTCGAGCTGCAGCCCACGGCCAGCACGCCGACCGCGAGCAGCACGAGGCGCAAGAGGGACATCGGGGAACCTCCCGGAAGGGTAGTCGCGGGTGTGATCGCATCAAGTGTCGCACGCGCCGCGACCGCCGGGCAAACCTTTGCCGCGCCGGCCCGCGTTGACGCGCCCGCGCGGTCGGCGCTACCCTGCCCATAGAGGCCGCAATGCTTCGTGCCGCCTGGTGATTCTCCGAGCGCTGCCCCGTGACCGGGCTTACCGCGACTGATCGACTGCAAGACGAGAGGACCGAATGGGCATGGAAGACCTGCACGAGCTGTTGGCGCGCTTCGAGCGAGCGGGGCGCCTGCTGCGCGTGACCGAGCCCGTCGACCCGCGCTTCGAGCTGCCGGGCGTGTGTACGCGCCTGCACCGCGACCCGGCGCTGCGCCAGCACGTCGCCCTGTTCGAGCACGTGCAGGGCCACCGCATGCCCGTCGTCGGCAATCTCTGCGACACGCGCGAGAAGGTCGCCTTCGCGCTCGGCTGCGAGCCAAACGAGCTGCTGGCGCGCGGCGTGCGGGCCGTCGAGCAGCCCATCCCGCCGGTGGTCGTGGCGGGCGGCCCCTGCCAGGACGTGAGCATCGATCCGCCGGACTTGCGGCAGCTGCCGCTTTGCACGAACTCTGAGCTGGATGGTGGGCCTTACGTCAATACCGGCCTGCACATCACGCGCAACCCCTCCACGGGCGTGCGCAACGTCGGCGTGCAGCGCAACATGTACCACGCACCTGACCTGCTGGGCATCTACATGGCGCCCACGCACATGTTCCAGCACTACCTGCAGACCGCGGCGCAGGACAAGCCGCTGCCCGTAGCGATCGCCGTTGGCGTCCATCCGGCGCTGATGGTCGCCTCACAGATGCGCATCGCCTTCGATGAGGACGAGATGGCCGCGGCCGGGGGACTCGTCGGCGGGCCGGTCGAGCTAGTGCGCTGTCGCACCGTGCCGCTAGAGGTGCCGGCGCACAGCGAGGTGGTCATCGAGGGCGAGGTGCTGCCCCACGAGCGCCGCCGCGAAGGGCCGTTCGGCGAGTTCGCCCGCCTCTACGGCGCCGTGCGCGACCTGCCGGTGATCCGGGTTACCGCCATCACGCACCGCCGCGACGCCATTTGGTGGAACATGATCGCCGCTACCATCCCCGAGAACGCCGTCATCGGCGCTGTGGGCCGCGAGCCGGCGCTGTACAAGGCCGTGCGTGGCGCGGTGCCGACCGTGACCGCCGTCCACATGCCCGTCGGTGCGGGTGCGAACTTCCACGCCATCATCGCGCTGAAGAAGAGCATGGAGGGGGAGCCGCAGAAGGCCGCCTTCGCCGCCTTCGCCCACCAGGACCTGATCAAGCACGTCTTCGTCGTGGACGACGACATCGACGTCTACGACCCGACCGACGTCGAGTACGCGCTGGCCACGCGTTTCCAGGCGGACCGCGACATCTATACGATCCCACGGGTGAAGGGGAACCCGCTCGACCCGGCCGCCGACGAGTACGCGACCGGCCGCGCCACGGTGACGAAGATGATCGTGGATGCCACGAAGCCGCTGGGCGCTTCGCCCGATCACTACCGCTTCGCCGAAGTGCCGCGCGACGTGATGGCCCGCATCGAGGAGAACTGGCTGCGGTACGTCGGCACGCCGGCCGCTGCACGGCGCTAGCCGGCTAAGCGCCAGCGTCCCGCTCTTGACCAGTTCACCGGCACCTCGGCCGGGTTCAGGCGGGAGCGCCTAGCTCCTGGAGCACGTCCGCGAGCACGACCGCGTTGTTGTGCTGCTCGTCGTGCGCTCCGTAGACGATCGTGACAGGACCGTGGCGTGCGCGCTCGGCGAGCGCGTCGAGGGCTGCCCGGTGCTCGGGGGCCAGCAGCTCGGCGCGGTAGCGGCGGCGGAACTCATCCCATTTCGCCGGATCATGGCCGAACCAGCGGCGCAGCTGAGTGGACACCGCGAGGTCACGTGCCCACTCGTCCAGCCGCGCCTCCGCCTTCGTAATCCCCCGCGGCCACACCCGGTCGATCAAGACGCGGTAGCCATCTGCCGGGGTCGGCGGCTCGTAGGCGCGGCGAATGCGGACTGCCATCCGCTCTCCCCTTCGCTCCTCAGCACGGCGCCTGGGGGCGGGCAGGAGCCCAACAACATTAGCGTGTGGGTGGCCAGGCGACCGTGAGCAGGAACACGCTGTCCTCGAGCGCCTCGACGTCGTGGGTGATTCCCGCCTCGAGCGCCAGCAGGTGCCCCGCCGGCAGCTCGAGCGTCTGGTCGGGCAGGCGCAGCCGCAGCCGTCCGCTCACGGTCTGGATGCTCACCCGTCCGGCCGCCTGGTGCTCCTGAAGCCGCGCGCCGCGCCGGAGGGCCGTCAGCACGATGCGGAAGTCTGGGGCCTTGACGAGCGTATTCGCGTTGCGATCGCCTTCCTGATAGCTCAGCTCGGTGCGCAGTTGCGCGGCTTCCACCGCCAGGTCGAAGGCGAGCGCGCGGCCCGCCAGCTCCTGGGGTGCTCGCTCCCAGCTACCGGTAGTCGTCCCCGGCGCGTGCGGGTTGTTTGCCTGTCCTTCAGTCATGTCCCGTCCTCCACCCGTTGAGGTGGTGCCGGGCAGGCGTTGCTCGCCGGCTCCGCGCGTAGCGCCGTCGCTTCTCCGCCACGCGGGACAGTCATGCGGTCCGCCTGCCCGGCCAGCCGCTACTTCTTGTAGTAGTCCGCGTTGACCTGGATGTAGTTCTGGTACTCCGCCGGCACGTCGCTCTCCGCGAAGATCGCGGTGACCGGGCAGACCGGCTCGCAGGCCCCGCAGTCGATGCAGGTGTCCGGGTCGATGTACAACTGGGGCGCGTCGTCGAAGCCCGCCTCCCCGCTAGAGGGATGGATGCAGTCGACCGGGCACGCCTCGACGCAGGACTGATCCTTGGTGCCGATGCAGGGCTCGCAGATCACGTACGCCATGCTGCTTCTCCTCGATGTTGATGGGGCGACCGGGAGCGCGCGGAGCGGCTCCACGTGCCGAGCTTCCCTAGACGTAGGATCGCACAGGTCCGCGCGCCGATCATTGCGCTAGCGCAACTCCGCCCGCGGGCGGATCTCCCCCAGCCCGCCGCCGTTCCGTTTCCCCCTGCACGCCGGCGGCGCCCGACCGGGGCGTGAGCCCCACGCTACAGTAGTATGGAGAGAGGAGTTGTGAGCAAAAGGAGAGCGAGATGCTCCAGGCGCCGAGTACCAGGCGGACAGCGCCCACGACCGAAGTGTCGGAGGGGCGGGCCAGCTGGGGCGACGTGCAGACGCGCGCGGATTTCCTCGCCACGGTGCGATTGTTCGCGCGCTTCCCGCGTTGGCGGCTGGAGGAGATGGCTGCGCGGCTGCGCGCGCGAGAGGTTTCGCGCGGCGCCTTCGTCTTCCTCGCCGGCGAGGCGTCACGCGAGCTGAACATCCTGTGGACTGGCCAGATTAAGGTGATTCACGAGACCGAAGAGGGGCAAGGAGTGATCCTGCGCCTCATCCGGCCCGGGGAGATCTTCGGCGGTGCGGCGGGCTGGGGCAGCCCGCGCTACCCCGCCAGCGCCGTGGCGCAGCAGCCCAGCATCGTGCTCCAGCTACCGGCGCGCGACTTCACCGACCTCATCAGCTCCCAGCCGTACTTCGCTCTCGCCGTCATCCGCGAATTGGGCGCCCGCCTGCGTGAGGCGGAAACGCGGATCACCGAGCTACAGACGGCCCGTGTCGAGCCGCGACTCGCTCGCACGCTTCTGCGCCTAGCGCGGCGGACCGGCCTCAAGACGCCAGCCGGGATCGACCTCGACGTGCGGCTGACCCGCCAGGAGATCGCCGAGCTGACGGGCACGACCTTGAGCACGATCAGCCGCACTCTAAGTGCCTGGGAGCGCCAGGGAATCATCCACGCCGGGCGCGAGCACATCGTCATTCGCTGCCTGCCCGCGCTGCGGGCGCTCGCCAGGGGCTTGACAGCCAGCGACGGCGAGACGCGGCCCCCACCGGAGGATCGCTAAGGCGATGGCCGGGCCGATTCACCCGCCAGAAGGCATTTGGGCCGCCGCCGACGAACGTGGGCCAGGTTCCGCGGTTGTCCGCGACGTTCAGCGCCACCGTGGTCGTTTTGCGGGGCCGTGGCCGGCCGCACACAGAACCTGTAGCTGGTCGTGCCGGCCGGGAGGATGATGCGAGCTAGCGGTGGGGCCGCGGCGCGTCTCGAGCATCGCGCAGTCGCTAGACCGACGAGGGCCGTCCGACGCTCTCGAGGAAGGCGCGGACCGCCGCCCAGCAAGCGTCGGGGCTCTCCCAGAACAGCATGTGGCGCGTGCGCGGCACGAGCACCAGGCGCGCGTGCGGCAGCCCTGCGGCTAGCTCACGCGCCACGCCGACGGGCGTGCTGGTGCCGCGCGCCACGGTGTCCTCGGCGCCGCAGATCACCAGCGCCGGCGTGCCGATCTCGGCCAGCCGCTCGGTCGTGACGTAGCCCTGCCGCGCCAGCACGTGCTTGCGAAACTCGGCCTCCGTCCCGGCGTGCGCCCACAACGCGTCGGCGAGGGCCTCGGCGCGCTCGGGATGGGCCCGAAAGGTGTCGGGGTGGAAGGCGAAGTCGTCGTTTAGCGCGTGGTTGCGAATGTGGGCGCGGTAGCCCTGCGCAGCGATCTCGCGCTCGACCGCCGCCGGCACTACGCGCGGCCGATCGGCGGGCACGCCCGCCCCGGCCGCGGCGAGCACGAGGCTCCGCACGCGCTCCGGCTGCTGGCGGGCGGCTTCCAGGGCGATGACTGCGCCGATGGCGAAGCCCAGCAGGTGTGCGCGGGGCAGGCCCAGCGCGTCCATGAGGGCGAGCGTGTCCCGCGCGAACAGCCGCACGTCGTAGTCGTCGGGCGTGCCGGCACTCTGGCCGATGCCGCGCTGGTTGAACGCCACCACCCGGTAGCGATCCGCTAGCTGCGGGATGCCGCTGAGCGTCCAGGCGTCGAGCGGCCACCAGTCGGGCGAACACAGCACGATGGCCTCGCCCTCGCCGACGCTCAGATACTCGACCTGGCGGCCCCCGACCTCGATGAGCGCCATGCGCGCCTCCTGCACGGAGATGCTGGGCGGCGTATTCTAGCGCGCGGCCGGCATCGCCGCCAGCGTGCGCCAACGACGACAAACGGCCAGGCCTGGCTCAGACCGCCAGGGGGAGCGGGAGCCGGCACTGGCCGTTGTCGGGGCCGCTGGCGCGGTCGAACAGCGAGGCCGCGAGGTCACGACCGCTGGCAGGGTAGCCGTGCCAGTCCGTCGCCTCGCCGCGCCGTCGTCAGGCAGGCACGAGAGCCGATACGGGAGCCGCCTTAGGCCGCGATGGGGTGCTTGCGCGGGCGGCCGCGCTTGCGGCGCTCGCCCTCCGGGGGCGGTGGCGGCAGGTCGGCGAGGCGTGCGCGCGGCGCCACGGCGAACACGCTCTCGCCGCAGTGCAGGCAAGAATAATCGTTGTCGTAGTCGCGGTACACCGCGCCACCGCAACGCGGGCAGCGCTTCACCGGGGACGCCAGCGGAACCGTCGCCATTACGCACCTCCTGGACTCGTCGCCCCAGCGGGGCACCCTCTCAAGCCCACTACCACTATCGTGTGTCGGCAGGGAGGCGCGCATCGGCCAGGTGGCTATATTGCGATCCGCCGGATGACGTATTTGTGCAGTACGAGAATCGTCCTTGTGGTGTAGCCAAGCGTCCCTAAGCCCTCGGCCAGGGTGGTGTGTACGTTTGGCTTCGCCAACCTTACACGCCAACCTGGGACGGCAGATTGGCCAGCCGAGCCCCCAGTACCTGGCCCATACCCCGGCGGGAAGGCAAAGGCCGGGCGGTGGACGAGGTGGTCCAGCTCCCGCGAGGGCAGAGGTCACGCGCGGGACGAGGGTACGGCGTCAGGGATGCGCGCGTGGCGCAGGCGCGGCTCCAGCAGCGCGGTGCCGCCCCAGAACAGTGCGAGCGTCGCCAGGGCAACGACCTGCATCATCGGCCCGACGCCAACCTGCCCGGCGATCACGCCACCGCAGAAGGGACCGGCGATCGAGCCGAGGTCCTTGCCCATGTTGAAGATGCCCGAGGCGACGCCACGCTGTGCGGCGGTCGTGGCCGTGGCGTCCATGACGCTCACCCCGCCGGTTACGGTGAGGATCGAGCGCAGCACCGACACGGCGGTGACCAGCACGAGCAGCAGCGCCACCGCGGTGGTCAGCGGCACGACACACACGAACGCGGCCGACAGGGTGATCCCCACGCGCGAGATCGTGTTGTAGCTGAACCAGCGCCCCAGCTCGCCCGCGAACACGCGCGTGAAGACGGCGCTAAAGCTGGCGAAGCCCCGGACGAAGCCGAGCGCCGTTAGGCTCAGGCCAATTGCCAGCCCATACAGGTTGAAGAACGGCACGAACATCAGGTTGAGCACGTTGAGGCAGAACAGCAGCAGCGCGGCCAGCAGGATGCCCGGATTGCGGAGCGCGTCGAGGCCGCGGCGCAGCGTCTCACCCCGCGGCGCCGCGTGGCCGAGAGCCGACGCCCGCGTGCCCGGCTCCTGCCGGATCTGTAGATTGATCGCCGCAGCCACCAGCGGGAAGATGGCGGCCGTGGTGAATGCCGCCTCGAAGCCGAACCTGTCGGCCCACCAGCCGCCCACGACGTTACCGAGCATGTTGCCGCCGGCGAGACAAGCCGCGAAGATGCCCATCGCACGGCCCCGCTCGAAGTCGGCCGGTCGCACGTCGAAGAACTGCGCCATGTTCAGCGTGGTCGAGACGCCGAAGGCGAAGCCGTGCAGGAGGCGCAGGCCGCCCAGCATCCAGTCCGAGTCGCTGCGCGGGTAGAAGAAGGTAGCGGCCGCCACGGTCGCCGCGGCGAGCGCGATGGAGACGTTGGCGCGCCCGGGTCGGTAGAGCATTCCCGCGGGCAGCCGGCTGATCAGGCTCGCCACCGACATGGCCGCGACGATCGCGCCGATCTGCCCCAGCGGCACGCCCTGGTGCTGCAGGTAGGGCGAGAGCACGACCGAGATGAACCCCTCGGCCGTATAGGTGCCCACGACCACGAGGTAGACGAGCACCAGGTTACGGGGCAGGCGCATGGGCAGTGCCTCGACCAAGAATGGGACGGTCACGGGTGAGGATGCGGCTGCTACCCGAGCATTGTAGGTGCCGGATGGGCGCGAAGCAACTCGCCCCTCCGTCGCACGAGGCTCGCGCTTGACACTATTTTTGGCGCCTGCGTATGCTCATCGTAATCTTGCGGCGCCGCCCGCGCTCGCGGCGCCTCGCCGGGCGCGGCGAGCGCCAGGGCTCCCGCCCCTCATCAGGGAGTCGCCCCATGTCGCTTGTCATCCCCCGGGCCGCGCTGTCCGCGCTGCTGCTGCTCGGCGCAGCACTGGCCTGCGCGCCCGAGTCCCCCACGCCCAAACCGGCACCCGCAGAGAACGTCCTGCCCGGCACGCCGGGCGTCGTCGGCAAGCCCGCCGCGCTGAAGGTCGCCTGGTCCACCGTGGGGGGTCAGGAGGCACCTGTCTGGGTCGCCCAGGATGCGGGCCTGTTCGCGAAGTACGGCCTCGACGTCGAACTGGTATTCATGGAGGGCGGCACCACCGCCGTGCAGGCGGCGGTGGCGGGCGAGGTGCCGATCTTCACCACGGGGAGCCAGGCGATCGTGAATGCCCGCCTGGAGGGGGCGGACGTCGTCGATCTCGCGCAGTACGTGCCGCGCTTGCCCTACGTCCTGGTGGCCAATCCCCGCGTCCAGAGCGGTGCCGACCTCAACGGGGGCCGCGTGGCCACTGCCCGTCGCGGCGCGGCCTCCGACGTGGCGTTCCAGTACGCCGTGCGCAAGCTGGGGCTCGATCCAAACACGGACGTGACGGTACTGCAGATCGGCGATCAAGAATCGCGGTTCGGCGCGCTGCAAGCGGGCAGCGTCGACGCGACGGTGGTGGACGAGGCGTTCGGCGCCGAGGCCACGCGCCAGGGCTTCCCGGTGCTAGCGGACGTGCGCGACTTGCAGTTCCCCTTCGTCAGCGTCGGCACGACCGACCGCTACCTGCGCGACCAGCCGGACACGGTGCGCAGCTTCATGCGCGCCTTCGTCGAGGCCATCCAGTACTTCAAGGCGAAGCCTGAAGAGTCGAAGCAGATCCTGCGCAAGTGGATGAAGACCGACAACGAGCAATTGATCGACGAGACGTGGGACGCCTATGCCCACCGCTATCTGGCGAGCAAGCCATACCCCACCGTGGAAGGCGCCCAGGCGATGCTGGAGTTCGCGGCGCAGACCAGCACGAAGGTCATCGTCGCCAACCCGCTCGACTACATCAACCCCAAGTTCGTGGAAGACCTCGACAAGAGCGGCTTCATCGATCGGCTGCAGTGAGCCGGGACTATCGCTGATAAGGACCCAGCTGCTGCACCGCGTAGTCCGTAAAGCTCGTGTCGATTACTTTCGATAAGTCAACCTGCTGGGTGACCTCGCCCGCCTGCTCGTAGTACGCTAGGTCGCCACGGATCGAGTCGACGTCGAGCTTGCCATCCGGGTCGAGCCCGGCGGGGCGCATCTCGTCATAGACGCTCGCGTCCTTGATCGGCGTGTGGTTGATCAGGATCTGTATCACCTCGTCACGTCCCCGCCGCTTGGGACCGAAGGCGTCGTTGTAGTCCCGCACGCCGCGGATGTAGGCGGTCATCCAGCGCCGCGCCACGTCCTGCTGCTCCTCGACCAGCTTCGGGCCGTACATGACCACCGCGACTTGCTGGTTGCCGTAGAAGTCGCGCGTGCCCTTCCAGCGCACGGCGGTCCCCAGCTTCTCGATGCGCGACAGGTACGGCTCGATCACGATACCGCCGTCGATCGCCCGGTTGGCGAACGCCGTGATCATGTCCGTGAAGCTGATGTGGTTAAAGTTGATGTCGGCGAACGTCAGACCGCCCTTCTCCAGCGCCCGGGCCACGTCGACCTCGGTCGAGTTGCCGGGCGCGGTCGTGGTGATCGTCAGCCCCTTCAGGTCCTTGTAGTCCTTCACCTGCCCCGAGTCGATCAGGTCCTTGCGGATCATCAGGGCGTTGAAGTCCCACTCGGGCGAGGGCGTGCTGCCCTTGTCGGCCACCATGCGGAGCGGCACGCCGCGGCCGATAGCGTTGTACAGCCCGGCCGCGATCGCGCCCGTCCCCACGTCGAGCTGGCCCGCGCCCAGCGGCGCGATCTGGTCCACGCCCGTCTGGAACTGGTTCGTCTCGACCTGCAAGCCCTCTTCCTGGAAGTAGCCGCGGTCCATGGCGATAAAGATACCGCCGTCCGAGCTGGAGCTGACCACGCCCACCTGGAGGGTAACCGGCGGATTGAGCGGCGTGGGGTGGTAGGCGGTCGCGGCGCTTGGCTGCGACGCCGCCGGCGCGCTCGCCTGCGGTGCCGCCGGCGCGTTGGGCTGCGAGGCGGCCGGCGCCTGGTTGGCGGCGCCGGGCGCGCTGGGCGCATTGCTCGGCGGACTCGCCGCGGGCGCGGCGCGGCCGCCACAGGCCGCGGCAACCAGCATAGCGACGGCGAGCGCAATCGTACCCGAAACCCGATGGTAATGTAGCGGTCTCCGCGCCATGTGCCTACCCTTTCTCCGCCGGGCCGAGCGCCCCGGGTCACCCTGGTCCGGGCATGCAGAGCGCCCGTGCCCGGCGTGCTGCGCGAGTTTTGCTCCAGCATACAACGGCGGCGCCCCGGCGCCTAGCGTCGAGCGGACGCGACGTGTGGGGATCTCGGCCGCGTCGCGGTCCGGCTGAGCACTCGGCGCAGCGGGAGGTCACCCGGAGTGCCAGGCCGGCCGCTTCAGCGCTGGCGCGGGCCGACGAGGATGTCCTGGCCCTCGACGCGGACGGGATAGCTGGGCAGGTCGTAGCCGCGCGCCACCCCCTCCATCGGCGGGTAGACGATGTGACCGTCGCGCACGTCGAACCGCCAGAGGTGCGCGAAGCACGTCACCGTGCAGTCGTCGTGCAGGTAGCCCATCGCCAGGGACGTGCCGACGTGCGTACACCAGGCGCCGAAGGCGTAGTAGGTGCCGTCCACGTTCGCGAGCACCAGGCGCTCGCCGTGTGCCTCGATCTCGCGCATGTCGCCGGCTGGCACGTCGCCCACCTCGGCCACCTTCTCCCACTCGGCCATCGCCCGCCTCCCGCACCGTGTCGCTACAGCATGATACCCGCACGCTTCCCGCACCGGCCGCCGGGCGGCCTGTGATGCCGTCGTGCCACCCCGTGGCGCGGCGGGTGGGCATGAAAACTGCGGGCGGCGCCTATAATTCCGCAGAGGCTACGCAGGCGGGGACTTCGGGCCTCACGGGGAGCAGGCATGACGGTAGCGGGGCCCATGGGTTCGCGCGCGCGGTCGCCGCGTGCCTCATGGCTGCAGAGGCGTACGTGACTCCTCAGGAGGCGCGCGCCCGCCTGGCGCTGCTGGCCGCCGGCGAGGAGGGCGACCTCGACCTGGCGCGCGCCGCGCTCTACCTGGCCGCCGAGGAATATCCGGCCCTCGACGCCGACGCTTACGTTGCCCGCCTCGACGCCATGGCGCGCGACGTGGCCGACCTACCGCTGGAGACCGCCCCACCGCTGGGCCGGCTGCTGGCGCTGAACCGCTACCTGTTCGCCGAGCAGGGCTTCACCGGCAACGCCTACCACTACTACGACCCGCGCAATAGCTTCCTGAACGAGGTCATCGACCGGCACACGGGCATCCCGATCACGCTCTCCGTCGTCTACCTGGAGGTCGGTTGGCGGCTGGAGCTGCCGCTCGCGGGCGTGGGCATGCCGGGGCACTTCCTGGTCGGCTACTACCCGGAGGGCGGCGCGCGGTACGTGGACGTGTTTGCGCAGGGCCGCCTGCTGACGCGCGACGACTGCGTCGCCCGCCTGCACGAGCAGTTCGGCAGCGGCTTCGTCTTCCGCGACGAGCACCTGGCCCCCGTGAGCAAGCGCCAGATCCTCACCCGCATGCTCACAAACCTGAAGCAGATCTACCTGCAGCGCCAGGACCTCGACCGCGCGCTGGCCGCCGTCGAGCGCATCTTGTTGCTGACCCCCGACCAGCCCGGCGAAGTGCGCGATCGCGGCCTGATCCAGTACCGGCGCGGCGCCCTGCGCGCCGCCCACGCCGACCTGGAGCGCTACACCCAGCTGGCCCCCGACGCCCCCGACGCCGAGACGGTCCGCCGCCAGATGGCCCTCGTCTGGAACCTCTGGGCCAGCCGCAACTGAGCGCGTCACCGCGCCCGCGGGAAGTACTTGAACGCGTCGTAGTAGGGCTGCTTCGGGACGAACTGGGTCCGCGGGCCGCTCGGACCACCCGGCGGAATCGTGGCGGTAAGCCCATACGTCTCGCCGTAGGCGTCGTGCAGCATGTGCAGGTCCGCGGATGTGATCCAGGGGCGGCTGGCCATCCAGGTGAGCGCCGCGCGCAGGCGCACCGCCTGGCTCACGGGATCGCGCATCCAGCCGTACTCGGTGATCCAGATCGGCTTGGCCCCGTCGCCCATCGCCACCATCCCCGCGTGCAAGCGGTCGATCTCGGCCGTCCGGAGCCCCGTGCCGGGATCGTCGGTGGCGAGGTCCGAGGGCGCCGGATCGGCGTCCGCCGCGCCGCCGCCGTAGGGGTGAAACGCCACCGCGTCCCAGGGGCGGTCGTCCGCCTGCTCGTAGAGCCAGTGGACGTAATCCCAGCCCGTCACCGTGGCGGCGGCCACCTGCACGCTCGGATCGACGGCCTTCGCCTCGGCGTAGAAGGCGCGCAGCACGCGCAAGTAGTCGGCCGCGTCGTGGCCCAGGTAGCGCCACAGCTCCGGCTCGTTGCCCACCTCCCAGCGACGCACGAACGGGTAGCGCGCCACGGCCGCCCGCGCGGCCGCGTGCAGCTGCGGCTCGCGGGCGGCGGGCAGGTCGCACCACGCCTGCTCGGCGGCGCGGCAGCCGGCCGGGTCGGTCGCGGCCCACGCGGGCACGGTGACGAAAACGGCGGTGATCTCCAGGCCCGCCGCGTTCAGGCGCGACAGCACGCGGTCGAAAATGCCGAAATCGTACTGGCCTTCCCGGGCCTCGAACTGCTTCCAGTCAACGGCCACGCGCACGCCCGTGACGCCGAGGTCGCGGTAGAGCGCGAGGAACTGATCGAAGTGAGGATCGAGCCACCAGGCGTGGCCCGCGATGCCGAAGAGGGCGGGCGGAGCGCCGAGCTGCTGCGCCGCCGCGCCGCCCGGCGCGGCCGGCGCCAGGAGCAGCAGCGCCAGCAACACGAGAAGTCCGCCTCGGCCGCGCCACCCTCCCGGGCGAGTAGCCCGCCGTGAACGCTGCGCTGCCCCTGCCAGAGCGACCAGGCCCGCGCCTATCCCGCTAGTCGCCGCCCGTATTCCCCGCATCGGCCGATTCTAACAACCGGGCCGGTCGCTGCGCGAGAATACGTCGGCACGCATCAGGGAGCGGGCGCGGCTCGCTCGCGCAACGCGCGCCGGACCTTCTCGGCCGTGATCGGCAGGTCGTAGATGCGCACGCCCACCGCGTCCTCGACCGCGTTGGCGATGGCCGCCGCCAGCGGGCAGTTCGGCCCCTCGCCGATGCCCTTGCCCTGGTAGGGGCCGGGGCCGCTCGGGTCTTGTAGCAGCTCTGTCGTGAGCGGCGGCACGTCGCCCATCGTCGGCAGCTTGTACTCGCCGAGATGTGCCGTCTGGACGCGGCCCTCGTCGAGGGCGACCTCCTCCAGCAGCGCGTAGCCGAGCGCCTGCACCGTGCCCCCGTCGATCTGGCCCTGGTGGCCGAGCGGATGGATGACCGTGCCCACGTCGTGGGCGCCCACGATGCGCTCGACGCGCACCGCGCCCGTCTCCGGATCGACCTCGACCTCGGCCACCTGCACGTGGAAGCTCGGCACGTGGCCCACCGCCCGCGCCTCGGCGTGGCCGCGCCCCACCAACGCCTCCGCGCCCGCCGCCCGCGCCACCGCCGCCAGCGTCGCGGCCCGCCCACCGCCCCGGCACGCGCCGTCCGCGAGCTGCACCGTAGCCGGCGCGCAGTCGAGCAGCGGCGCCGCCGCGGCCACGAGCCGCTCGCGCAGCGCCGCTGCCGCCGCCTGCACCGCCGTGCCCATCAGCTCCGTCACGCGGCTCGCGCTCACACCCGAGTCGGCCGGCGCCCGCGCCGGCTCGACCAGCGTGATCCGCACCTGCGCCGGCGGCAGGCGTAGCTCCTCGGCCACGATCTGCTGGAGCACCGTGTGCAGCCCGGTGCCGGTGTCTACGAGCGCGCATACCACCTCGACGTGGCCTTCGGAGGTGCAGCGCACCTCGGCGTCGTAGGCGCCCGGATTGGCATGCTTCACCGCGAGCGCCATGCCGCGGCCACGGTTCGGCCCGCGGCGGGGCGCATCCCAGTCGGCGGCGGCCGCGGCGCGCTCCAGCGTCTCGACGGCGTGGACGTGGTGGAACGGCTCGCCGAGCGGCGACAGGTCGCCCTCGCGCAGCGCGTTGCGGAGGCGTAGGGCGTACGGGTCCATGCCGAGCGCGCGGGCGATGACGTCGAGCTGCGACTCGGCGGCGAACACGACCTGCGGCTCGCCGGGGGCCCGCATGTGCCCGCACGGCACCTGGTGCGTGTACACCTGGTAGCTCTCGATGCGGACGTGGGGGAGGCGGTACTCGCCCGCCGCCTCCATCGCGCCCGGCAGGTTGCAGAAGGGGATCGGCTTCAAGGCGCCGTAAGCGCCGCTGTTGTAGACGACGCGCGCCGCCCGGGCGACCAGCGTGCCGTCGGCCATCACGCCCGTCCGCAGCGTCACAACCGCCGGATGGCGCGGGTTGGCCGCCTGTAGCTCCTCGGCGTAGGTCATCACCATCCGCACCGGCCGCCCGGTCCGCAGCGCCAGCAGCGCGCAGTGCGGCGCCGCCATGTACGAGCCCTTGCCGCCGAAATCGCCGCCCACGGCGATAGGGTGGACGACGACGCGCTCGCGCGGCAGGCCCAGCGCGTGCGCTACGTAGCCCTCCAGTAGACGCGGCACTTTGTTCGAGGCCCAGACGTGTACCACGCCGGCCGCGTCGACCTCGGCCAGGCAGGCGTGCGGCTCGACGTAGCCGTGGTGCTGCAGCTGCGTGCGAAAGGTGTGCTCGAAGACGTGGTCGGCCGCGGCAAACCCTTGCTCTACGTCGCCCTTCGTCCAGACCTCCAGCGAGAGCACGTTCGGGAGGTCGGGCACGCGCTGCTCGGCGTGCGCCGCCGCACGAATCGCCTCGGCCGTGTGGACCAGCGGGGCGTCCGGCTGCATGGCTTCCAACGGGTCGAAGACGGCCGGCAGCGGCTCGTACTCCACCCGCACGCGCGCCGCGCCCTCCTCGGCCGCGTCCGCGTCGTCGGCCGCCACGACGGCGACGATCTCGCCGGTGAAGCGTACCTCGTCGTGGGGCAGGAGCGGCATGTCGCGCATGGCGCGGCCGATGAGCACGGCCGGCGCGTCGGCGGCCGTGAGCACGGCCCGCACGCCCGGCACGGCCATCGCAGGAGCCGCGTCCAGCCGTACAATACGCGCGTGGGGATGCAGGCTGCGCACGGCCTTGGCCCAGAGCGCGTTGGGCCGCAGCACGTCGGCGGCGTACTGGGCCGCGCCCGTTACCTTCGCCGCGCCGTCGAGTCGCGGCACGGCCCGCCCCACCACCTGATACGCTTGGGTCGTCACCATGCCCTCCTCCCCACCACCGAGCGCTCGCTCGCCCCATGCTTCGGCAGGATAGCCCGGCCCCGGCCGCGGAGCAAGGGAGGAGGACCTACTCCCGGCCTCTTGATGCGGGGAGGGGGAGCACCGGCCGACTTGCCTGCCGGCTCCTCGTCTTGCAGTGAGCCAGAGGAGAAGGACGAGGCGGGTGGCTCCCCCCTTCCTTGCGTCTACCGAGCCTATTTCTTGCGCGCCAGGGCGGCCAGGATCAGCCCGCCCAGCGCGAGCGCGCCGAAGGCCGCGGTAGTGCCCGGATAGGAGCGGATTTGGCGGCCGAAGTGGCGTAGCACCAACCCCTGCTGGCCCAGCGAGGCGGCCTCGCGCATCAGGTTGCCGCCCGACTCCACGCGGTCGGCCAGCAGCAGCAGCAGCCAGTGGTTCGGGTCGTGCTGCGGCAGGCTGTAGGCCTGGCGCCGGATCTGGGCCGGCAGGCCGCTCGCCGGCTCGGCCGTGCCGTAGACCGGCGTGGCGGCGGCGGGGTCCACCTGGACGGGAAGCGGCAGTTCGCCGCTGGGCGGCGGCGCCTGCGGAACGATGCGCTCCGTCGTCTGCATCAGTGCGCTCCGTTGTGGCCGTTCGAGCCAGACTGCGGCTTGAGCAGCACTTTGATCGCGCTATCTAGCTTGCGCTCGAAGATCTCGTAGCCGTAGGGCGCCTCTTCCAGCGGCAGCTCGTGCGTCACCACGAAGGACGGGTCGATCGCGTGGCTGCGCGTCTTCGCCAGCAGGTCGTCGAGGTAGGTGAGCACGTTGCACTGGCCCATGCGCAGGGTCAGGTTGCGGTTCATGGCCCAGCCGATGGGGAAGAAGTGGTTGAACGGCGGGCCGTACACGCCGAGGATCGACACGGTGCCGCCGTTGCGCACGGCGTTGATGGCCCAGGACAGTGCCGTGATGCAGCCGGCCTCCAGAAACATGGCGCCCTGCACGCTCTGCAGCCGTGAGCCGTCGGCCTCCAGGCCCACCGCGTCGATGCAGGCATCGGGGCCGCGCCCGTCGGTCATGTCCTTGAGCAGCGCGATCACGTCGGGCACGTCGTCGAAGTTGATCGGCTCCGCGCCGCACTGGTCGACGGCGAACTGCAGGCGGTAGGGCACGTGGTCGACCGCGATCACGCGGCCCGCGTGGAAGACGTCGCGCGCTGACTTCATGGCGAAGAGGCCGACCGGCCCACAGCCGAACACGGCCACCGTGTCGCCGGGCCGGATGCCCGCCATCTCGGCGCCAAAGTAGCCGGTGGGGAAGATGTCCGCCAGCATGACGGCTTGCGGGTCCGACACGTCATCCGGCAGCCGCTTCGGCCCCGTGTTCGCGTACGGCACGCGCACGTACTCGGCCTGCGCGCCCTCGTAGCCACCAGTGGTGTGCGAGTAACCGTAGATGCCGCCGAGGTCGCTGTACGGGTTGGCGTTCTCGCACTGGGACCACATCTGCCGGGTGCAGTAGAAGCAGCGGCCGCAGGTGATGTTGAACGGCACCACCACGCGGTCGCCGGCCGCGACTGCCGTGACCTGATCCCCGACCTGCTCGACAGTGCCGACGCACTCGTGACCGAAGGTGTAGCCGACGCGCGTGTCGGGCACTAGGCCGTGGTACAGGTGCAGGTCCGAGCCGCAGATGGCGGCCGTGCTCACCCGCACGATCGCGTCCTCAGGGTGCAGGATCGCCGGCTCCGGTTTGTCCACTACACGCACGTCGTTCTTGCCGTAGTAGGCTAGCGCTCTCATAGGCCCCTTGTCCCTTGCCGCTAGTCGGTTGGCGAGGTGGCCGAGGTGACGCAAGTGCCGTGCCGCCGTGGCATGGCGCGTGCGTCTTATGTCGGCGGCGGGGGGCCGAGAACGCGATCGTGGGAGGGCAGGATGGCGGTGGCGGTGGGGGCCGAGCAGCAGGCGAGAAACGAGGGCGCGCCGAGCGCCACGAGCGCGACGCCGGTCGAGTCGGCGCAGGCGGCAGGGCTGCGCTACGTCAGCGACGCGCGGCCGGGCATTCGGCGCAAGCGGGCCGGGCGCCACTTCCGCTACGTCGGCCCCGACGGGCAGCCGGTCCATGATCCGGCGGTGCTCCAGCGGATCAAGACGCTCGCCATCCCGCCCGCCTGGACGGACGTGTGGATCTGCCCCGATCCGAACGGCCACGTCCAGGCCACCGCCCGCGACGCGAAGGGGCGCAAGCAGTACCGCTACCATCCGCGCTGGCAGGCCGTGCGCGACGAGACGAAGTACGAGCGGACGATCGCCTTCGGCCAGGCCCTCCCGCTGATCCACGAGCAGACGGAGCGCCACCTTCAGCTGCCAGGGCTGCCACGCGAAAAGGTGCTCGCGGCGGTCGTGCGGCTGCTAGAGACGACGCTTATCCGCGTCGGGAACGACGAGTACGCGCGCAACAACCACTCGTTCGGGCTCACCACGATGCGCGACCGACACGTGGACGTCGAGGGCGGCAAGATGCGCTTCCACTTCCGGGGCAAGTCCGGGAAGCAGCACACGCTGGAGCTACGGGACCAGCGCCTGGCGCGCATCGTGCAGCGCTGCCGCGACATCCCCGGCCAGGAGCTGTTCCAATACATTGACGACAACGGCGAGCGGCGCGACGTGGGCTCGGGCGACGTGAACGAGTACCTGCGCGAGATCACGGGGCAGGACTTCACGGCCAAAGACTTCCGCACCTGGGCGGGCACCGTCCTCGCCGCGTGGGCGCTGCAGGAGTTCGAGGCCTTCGACTCGGAGACACAGGCCAAGAAGAACGTCGTGCGGGCCATCGAGCGGGTGGCGGAACGCCTCGGCAACACGCCCGCCGTGTGCCGCCGCTGCTACGTCCATCCGGCCGTGCTGGAGGCGTATCTCGACGGCTCCCTGGCCGAGAACCTGAAGGACCGGGTGGAGGGCGAGCTAACCGAGAGGCTGGGCAAGCTGCCGCCCGAGGAGGCCGCCGTGCTCGTGTTCCTGCAGCACCGCCTGGCGCAAAGCGGTGCCCAGTCCTCGGGCTAGAAGGTGCCGTGGTAGAGGGCGCAGGAGCGGCAGACGTCGGGGGGCTCGTCGGAGTCGAGGCGAGCGCGGAAGGCCTGGTAGTCCGCGCCGTTCCAGACGGCCGCGGCGCCCTGCTCGACCATGTTGCCGAAATGGACGCGGTCGGGCGTGGCGACCATGCAGCACGGCATGGCGAGGCCCTCGTAGCTGAGATAGGCGCCGGTCCAGGGCCAGTCGCAGCGCTGCCGCCCCGGCGTGCCGGGCGCGTGCTGGCGCGGCGCGGTGCGCGGCAGGCGCAGCTCCAGCCCCACCTCGGCGGCCGTGGCTCGCGCCGCGTCGAAGTAGTAAGCCACGCGCGCGGGGTCGTCGGCGAGCAGCGTCTGTGCGTCCACAAACTCGCGCATCGGGCGGTAGTGGGCGGGCAAGCTGGCTTCACCGAAGTCGTGGCAGAGGTGCTGCACCGAGATGCCCTCCATCGACCAGGCGGCGGCCAGGCGCACTAGAGCGGGCAGCTCGTGCAGGTTCTGGCGCATCACGACCGTGACGAGGCGCAGGTGCGGCGTGGCGCGCTCGCCCCGTGCCACGAGCAATCCTTCCAGGTTCTGCACCACCCGCTCGAAACGCGACCGCACACGGATCCGCTCGTAGGTCTCGGGCGTCGCGCCGTCGATGGAGATGAACAGCGTGTCGAGGGCGCTGGCGGCGCAGCGGGCGGCCCGCTGGCGGTTCAGCAGTGTCAGGTTCGAGTTGGTGGTCACGCGGATGCCCTTGCCCGCGGCGTAGTCGATCATGTCGAAGAAGCGCGGGTGCATCATCGGCTCGCCCAGCCCTTGCAGGTGCAAGTGAGCGAGGGCACCGAACTGGTCCACGATGCGCGTGAAGTCGTCGAACGGCATGAAGGCCAGCGGCCCGTGTGGCGGGCCGTCGCGCCGGAACTGGATTGGGCACATCTGGCAGCGCAGGTTGCACTGGCCCACGGGCTCGAGCTGGAGATAGGTCGGGAGCGGCAGGGTCTGCATCGAGCCTCCCCAGCGGCGGCGCGTTAGAGGAACGCGACGCGGTACTTCAGGGCGCCGCGCAGGCGCCAATAGACGGCGAGCGGTGGGATGAGCGCGGACGTGACCAGCATGTCCGCCACGTGAGCCGGCGCATGGGACGTGCCGCGCAGGCGCCGGGCGCAGAACTCGGCCGTGAGCGCCGCCCAGGTGCCCGCGGCGCCGATCGCCAGCCGGCGCCGGCCGGTCGCCGAGGCGCCGGCCGCGACGAGCAGCGCGCCCACGCTAGCGTAGTAGCGTCCAGGCGGGGCCGCCTGGATGTGCTGCCGGTACAGGCCGGGGTGCTTCTTGTACAGCAGGGCGTTGTACTGGGCCTTGCGCTGCTGCGACAAGCTGATGCCCCAGCGCCCCGGTCGCACGGGATGCACAACCACCGCCGCGGGCGCGCGCACCAGCCGCGCGCCGCGCTCCAGCAGCACGAAGTGCAAGTCGCTGTCCTCGCGCCAGGCCGCCGGAAAGCGTTCGTCGAACCCACCGGTCGCCAGCAACGCCTCGCGTCGGCAGAAGCAGTTGGCGGTTACGAACTCGCCGCGCTCGAGGCCAGCCGCGTCGCGCTCGTAGTCGGTGGGCACCGGCGGCAGCGGCATGACGACGCGTCCGGTGACGGCGGTCACGCCCGCCGCGCACGCGGCCAGCCCGGCACGCAGCCAACTGGGCGTTGGGACGCAGTCGTCGTCGGTGAAGGCGATGACGGCGCCTCGCGCCGCCCGCCAGCCGCGGTTGCGCGCCGCGGCGGGGCCGTGCGTGCCCGTAACCGCCACGTAGCGCACGGCGCAGGGCGCGCGCTCGGCCCAGCGCGCCACGAGCGCGGCGATCGCCGCACTGGCCGCGTCGTCGGCCACGACGATCTCATAGGCGTCGGGCGGCAGGTCCTGGGCGACTAGCGCGGCCAGGCAGCGGCCCAGCAGAGCGGGGCGGTTGTAGGTCGGGACCACGACCGACACGCGGATGGTCGTGATCGGCGCCGGGGCACGCCCGGCGGGGTGCTGCTGTACGCTGGCGCGGTCGTCGTAGCCGGGCCAGGCGGCCGGACGGCCGCGGGTGGGCACTAGACCCGCCCCGACGACTCCCTGGCCGGCCACGTGGACGGGCCGGCTGGGCGACGCGGGGGACGCGGCATGGTGACCGCGGACGGGCACGAGCCCCGCCCCCGCGATCGGGCGGTCGCCGATCTGCCCCGCCATCGACCTGCGACTAGTGAAAGTCATGCGGCGGGCTCCGGCTTCTCCAGCAGGAACGAGCCGATCACCAGAGCGTCCAGCGGCGAGGTCCAGAAGCACTCGACAGCGTCGCGCGGCGTGCAGACGATCGGCTCGCCGCGCGTGTTGAACGACGTGTTTACCAGCACCGGCACCCCCGTGCGCCGCTCGAACGCCTTGAGCAGATCGTAGTAGAGCGGGTGCTGGGCGCGGTTGACGGTCTGGATGCGCGCGGTGCCGTCGACGTGGCGCACGGCGGGGATGCGGTCGGCCTTGTCGGGGCGCACGTCGTAGACGAACAGCATGAAGGGCGACGGCCCCGCGTCCACGAACCAGTTGGCGGCCGCCTCCTCCAGCACGACGGGCGCGACGGGGCGGAAATCCTCGCGGTCCTTGATCTCGTTGAGGCGGTCCTGCATCGACGCCTGCAGCGGCGAGGCGAGGATCGACCGGGCGCCCAGCGCTCGCGGCCCGAACTCCATGCGGCCCTGGTACCAGCCGACGATCTTGTCCCCCGCTAGCAGCGCGCTCGCCTCTTCGGCCACGTCGGCCAGCCGCCGGTAGGGGAGCTTCGACCAGCGCAGGAAGCCCTCGATCTCGGCGTCGCTGTAGGCGGGCCCAAGGAAGGCGTGGTCCATGACGTAGCGGCGGGTGTCGTCGCGGCGCTGGCGCGCGTCGATCCATAGGGCGGCGCCCAGGGCAGTGCCGGCGTCGCCGGCCGCCGGCTGCACCCAGATGCGGCGGAACGGCCCTTCGTCGCGCAGGCGCGCGTTCATCACGCAGTTCAGCGCCACGCCGCCCGCCAGGCAGAGATCCTCGGCGCCGGTCGCCTCGTACAGCCAGCGGCTGAGGTGCAGCGCCGTCTCTTCGAGGACGAGCTGCAGCGAGCGCGCGAGGTCGTAGTGGCGCTGCTCGGTGGGGCCGCCGCGCTCACGCGCGGGGCCGAAGCGCCGCTCCAGCTCCAGCGGGGCGATCGTGTACTGCCCCGCCTCGCCAACCTGCACCAGCGCGCGCAGCTGATCGGCGTAGCGCGGCTCCCCGAACGACGCCAGCGCCATTACCTTGTACTCATCCGACGAGTGCAGGAAGCCCAGGTAGCTGGTCACCTGCTCGTACAGCAGCCCCAGCGAGTGCGGCACGTCCACTTGGCCGAGCGCCCGCAGCCGGGTGCCCTCGGCCAGGCCGTAGGTCGTGCTGGCGTGCTCGCCGCGGCCGTCCATCGTCAGCACTGCCGCGCGCTCGAACGGCGCCGCCAGGCAGGCGCTCGCCGCGTGGGCGACGTGGTGCTCCACGAAGTGCCACTGGTAGGGGCCGTCGGGCCGGACGCCGCGCAAGCGCGCCTGCAGGTGGTGCGGCACGCCGCCGACGAGGTGCCGCGGCGCGTTCACGACGTACGACAGGAATAGCGGGTCCCAGGCCGACTCCCACTCATCCGGCGTGGGATGGGCGCTCGGCTCCAACGGCAGCGTGATCGTCGCGTCGCGCAGGTGGCGCCCGAGCCGCAGCGCCGGATCGTAGGAATAGGCGACGTGGTCGACGTCCGCCAGCCGGATGCCAGCCTCTTTCAGACAGTAGTCGATGGCGTGAAAAGGCAATTCGTAGGCGGAGAAGGGAACGGGACGCTTGCCGTGCTTCACGTGCGTAAAGCGCTCGTCCTCGGCCGCCGCGATCACGCGCCCGTCCTCGACCAGGCAGGCGGCGGAGTCGTGGAAGGCCGCGTTGATGCCAAGCGTGAACATCGACCTCTCCCCAGCGACGGCTAGTGCGCAGCCAAGAGCAGGTTTCCGGGGACGCCCCCAGCGCCCCCGCCGCGCCGACTTAGGGCCAGCTGGTCTCAGTGGGCGGCGTGACGATGACCTCCTGGAGCGCGGAGCCGGCGGGCATACGGACCGCGAACAGGATCACCTCGGCCACGTTGGCGGGGTCTTGCAGGTTCGCCTCGTCGGGCATCGGGATACCTTGCTCGACGAAGCGGTCGAAGAAGTGGGTCCGCATGCCACCAGGGATGATCGTCGTCACGCGGATGCCGTGCGGGCGGCCCTCCACGCCGAGGGCACGGCTGAAGCCGATGAGGCCCCACTTCGAGGCGTGGTAGGCGGAGGCGTTCGCCCAGGCGCGCGTGCCCGCGGTGGAGGCGACGTTCACGATGTGCCCCCCACCCTGGCGCTGCATGAGCGGCAGGGCGGCCTTGGCGAACAGGAACGGCGCGCGCAGGTTCACGCCGATCACCTGGTCCCACTGCTCAATGGACATCTCGGCGACCGAAACCGTATGGTCCACCGCCGCGTTGTTGACGACCACGTCCAGCCGCCCGAACTCTCGCACGGTTCTGTCGACGGCGGCGAACACCGTGTCGGCGTCGCGCACGTCGCCGCGGATAGCCAGCGCCCGCGCGTCCTGGGCCGCGAGCGCATCAGCGGCGCGCTCGGCCGCCGCCCCATTGACGTCCACACAGGCAACGGCGCAGCCGGCTTGCGCGAACGCGCGCGCCGTGGCCTCGCCGAGCCCTGAGCCGGCGCCGGTCACTAGGACTACCTTGCCACGCAGGGAGTCAGCAGTCATGACCTGCTCCTTTGCAATGCTGGGCGGCGGACCAGCGGCCGCCGGGGCGCGTGGGCGCGGGCGCTCGCGGTCACGGCGCGCGCAGGCGGTAGGGGCGCGTCCGCTAGTCCGGCAGCCGCCGCCGCAAGCGCCCGCTCCGCGAGCAGCGTCCGGTAGAGCGCGGCCGTCCGGAGCGCCGCGATCGGCCAGGTGAACTCGCGCTCCATGCGGGCGCGGGCGGCATGCCCCAGCCGCGCCGCCAGCGCCGGTCGCATGAGCACCTGCCGTAGCCGCGTGGCGAGCGCCGCCGGGTCGCGCGGCGGCACGAGGAAGCCGGTCACGCCATCCTGAATGGTGAAGTTGATGCCGCCCACGGCCGCGCCGACGACCGGCCGCCCGCAGGCCATCGCCTCCAGCGGCGTGAGGCCGAATGGCTCGTACCAGGGGGTAGTCACCGCCACGTCGCCGGCGCAGTAGTAGTCGCGCAGCTCGCGCGGCTGCCGCTGCCCGGTGAAGATCACGCGATCGGCGATCCCCAGCTCGGCCGCCAGCCGCTGGAGGACCCCGATCTCGGGGGTGGCGACCGGATCGGGCTCCGGCGAATCGCCGCCGACGACCAACAAGCGCACCGGCGGCCCGTCGCTCGTGCCGAGGAGCGCCAGCGCGCGCACCACGTTGCGCACGTCCTTGCGCGGCAGCAGGCGACCGACGTAGACGACCACCCGCTCGTCGACCGCCAGGCCGATCCGCCGCCGCGCCTCCGCCTGAGGCACGGGCCAGAAGACCTCCAAGTCCACCCCGGCGGGGATTAGCTCGATGCGGTCGGGCTGCGCGTCGTAGTCCTCGACCAGCTCCGCACGCTCCGTCGGACAGTGGGCGATCACGCGGTCGACGGTCCGGACCACGTCCAGCTCGACGGCGATGCGGTCGGCGGGACTCGTATCCGCGGTGCCCTGGTGGCGCTGCTTCGTCTTGCCTAGCGCGTGGAAGATCTGGACGGCCGGGATGGCCAGCCGGCGGCGCAGCTCGGCCGCGACCCAGCCGGACATCCAGAAGTTGCCGTGGACCAGGTCGTAGCGCGTCTCCTCCCGGGCCGCGAATTCCAGGAAGGCGTCGCGGAAGGCCGGCATGTAGGGCCACATGGCGTCCTTGGGGATAAGGGCCGCCGGCCCCGCGGTGAGGTTGACGATCCGCACGCCGGGCGCCCACTCGACGACCGTCGGCTGGGCGGGGCAATCGCGGCGCGTGAACACGTCGACGGCGTAGCCCAGGCCGGCGACGTGGCGGCTGATCTGATCGACGTAGACGTTCTGGCCGCCAGCATCCTCGCCGCCGCGCAGGGCAGCCGGGCTGGCGTGCTCACTCAGGCAGGCGACGCGAAGCGGTGCCCCCACAAGCTCCATCCTCTCAGCGCCCGGTGGGCGCGCCGTGTAGTGCGGTCGTGGCGAGCGCGGCCGCCCGCGCGAAAGCGGCGTTCCAATCGCGGCTGAAGCGGTCGAGCCCAAAGCGCGCGCGGGCAACCGCGCGCGCGTTCGCGCCCAGGCGCCGCGCCTCGGCCGGGTCAGCCAGGAGCGCGCGCATGCGATCGACCAGGTAGTCCAAGTCACAGGACACGTAGCCGGTGCGGCCGTTCTCGATCACCGCGGGCAGCTCGGTCGTGGCGAGCGCGACGACCGGCATGCCGATCGTCATCGCCTCGATCACCGCGAGGGGCAGGCTGGTGTAGCGCATTGGGCTGAACAGAAAGCGGTACGCGGCCACGCGGCGCTGCAGGTCGCGGTAGGGGACGTCCCCGAGGCCGCCGAAGGCCTCGGTCCCCATGCCCGCCACGTCCAGCGGCACGGCCTCGCGCGCCTGCAAGAAGAGGTCGTAGCCAGCGATGCGCGGCCGCCGCTGGATCATGTTGGCGACCATGATGCCGCGCGCGAGCCGGCCGTCATAGACCGCGTCTGGATCGACGGCCACGCTATGCTCCACGACGGCCGTCGGCGTGCGGCCATTGTCCCACATCAGCCGGTTGTAGTGTGTGACGTGGACGAGCAAGACGCTCTCGTCGTCCACCGGGTGCCTCGTGTCCGTGGCGTGCGGCTTCGGCGTGTTGTGCTCCAGGTAGATGCGCGGCAGCCGACGCTGGGCCTCGCTCAGGACCTCGTACTGGTCGGTGAGGTAGTTGCGCGGGGACTGGAACACGATCAGGTCCAGGTCGAGGTCGCGCACCTGCTGGGCGGGCACCTCGTGGAGCCGCGCGTGCTGGTCAAAGGTCCAGCCGCGGCCCAAATACCCCTCTGGCGCGCCCGGCTTCGTCGGCACGTACCAATCGTGGTCCAGCGCCGCCAGCGCGTTCAGGTAGCTGCCGTGGACGTGCCAGGTGAAAATCCTCAGACGCTGCACGCGACAGCCCCCCTCTCCAGTAGCTGCTCGGCCACCGCCAGTACGTCGTGGGACGCGACGCCGGTCAGGCAGCGCGGCTCGACGGGACAGGCGCGCTCGGAGCAGGCGGCACACGGGAGCGGCGCGCACACGACGACGTGCCGCTCGCGGTCCAGCGGCGCCCAGCGGCGCACGTGGCCCGGCCCAACGACCGCGACGCTCGGCGTATCGACGGCAGCCGCGAGGTGCATCGGCCCGGTGTCGCCGCTGACAAACAGGTCGCAGCGGGCGATGAGCGCCGCCAGCCCGCCGAGGCTCGTGCGCCCGGCGAGGTTTAGGGCCGGCGCGCGCAGGCCCGCCGCGACTGCGGCCGCTACGTCCAACTCGCTCGGGCCTCCCGTCAACACGACTCTCGCGCCGTGCCGGGCCGCGAGCGCGTCGGCGACGGCGGCGAAGCGGGCGGGCGGCCAGCGCCGCGCGACGGCGCTCGCTCCCGGATGCATCCCGACGACCGGGCCGCTCGCCCGCCCCAGCGGCCGGAGGAGCGCCTCTGCTTCGGCGTGATCCTCGGGCAGCAGCGGAAACTCCAGGCGCACATCGTGGGACGGGCAGCCGAGCAGCCGCGCCAGACCCAGGTTTCGCTCGACCTCGTGCGCGTCCCAGGGGTACGGCGCTCCCAAGGTCAGGTCCGGCGAGGGCGTGCCGTCGTAGTACCCGACCGTCGCCCGCGCGCCGAGCGCGCGCACCGCCGCGTTGCTCGTGCGGCCGCTGCCGTGCATCTGGATGGCTAGGTCGTAGCCGTAGGCGCGCTGGGCCGCGAAGAAGGCGGCGGCGCGGGCCGGGTCCGGCGGCACCTCGGCGATGCCCGGATGGCCGGCGAACGCCACGAAGCGGTCGAGGTAGCGCGCGCAGCGCCGCGCGAACGCCGCCGCCCAGGGCAGCCCGATCAGCGTGATCTCGGCGGCTGGAAGCCCGGCCCGCAGCGTCCGCCAAGCGGGTACCGCCAACAGCAGGTCGCCGAGATTGAGCGCACGGAGGATGGCGATCCGCCGCACTGAGCCGTCGAGACGCGGCACGCTGGCGCTCATCGCACCGCCTCCACCGCCGACAACGGGGTACGCGCGGCACCCGCCTCGGCCAGCAGCTCCGCGGCCGCGCGCACGACCATCGGCGGCGTGACCTGCCGCAGGCACTCATGGCCGACCGGGCACACGCGGCTGTAGCACAGGCGGCAGGGTACGTCCGCGTAAAGCTGACGGTGGGGCACCCGCCACGGCCCCCACTGCTCCGGCGGGTTGGTGAGCGCGAACAGCGCCACCACCGGCGTCTTGACGGCTGCCGCAACGTGCATCGGCCCGGTATTGTTCGTGACCGTCAGATCGGCGGCCGCGACGAGGGCGCAGAAGGTGGCGAACGGCAGGGGACCGGCCAGCGGCAGCACCGAGGGCCGCGTGTCAGGGCGCAAACGCGCGACGATCCGGTCCACCAGCGGTCGCTCATCCGGGGTGCCGGTCAGGGCGACGGTCGCGCCCAGCCGCGCGACCAGCAGGTCCGCCACCTCGGCGTACAGCTCCCAGGGGTACGTGCGTGCCGGCATGCTGCACCCCGGATGGAGCACCACGACCGGCCGCCGCGGGTCCACTTGGCGCTCGGCCAGCAGCAGGGCGGCGTCGGCGCGGGCGGCGGGCGGCACGCGGAGCGCCAGGTCAAGCGAGTCCGTCTGCAGCCCGACCGCGCCGACCAGGTCGAGGCCGCGCTCGACCTCGTGCATCATCCGCTCCGGATGCTTGTGGCGGGTGGTGAGCAGCGAGCCTGGTCCATCTATCGAGGCCGCGAGCCGCAGCGGCACGTCGGCCAGGTAGCACAGGTAGGCCGCCGGCAACGGACTCTGACGGAACGAGGTGAAGATGATCGCCGCGTCGAAGGCGCGCTCCCGCAGGCGCGCGATCATCGCCTGCTCGCGGGCGCTGTCGTGCGGGAGCGACTGCCACGGGTCGATCCAGGGCGCCTCGTAGACGATCACGTCGTCCACGTCCGGGTCCAGGCGTCCGACCTGAGCGCCGACGGGGCTGGCGAGCAGCGTCAGCGCGGCGTCCGGCAGCGACTGCCTGATGGCGTGCAGGGCGGGCGTCGTGACGAGCACGTCGCCGAGGTTGTCCAGCCGCACGGCCAGGATGCGGCGGGCCGCGCGCCACTCCCGGGGGATCACGGCGCCCCCCCCGCCCTACCGCCCGCCCGCGCCACGATACGCTGGATCACCGCTGTCGTGCTCAGGCTGCCGACGAGCGGCAGGATCACCACGCGCCCGCCCACGGCGTGCACCGCCTCGGCCTCGGGGAGCGGCGCCTCGGCGTAGTCGCCGCCCTTCACGTGGACGTGAGGCCGCAGGGCGTGGATGAGCCGCGCGGGCGTGTCCTCGTCGAAGAGCAGGGCATGGTCGACGGAGTCGAGCGCGGCGACGAGCGCGAGGCGGTCGCGCTCGGGGTTGATCGGGCGCCGCTCGCCCTTCAGGCGGCGCGCGCCGCGGTCGGTGTTCACGCCGACCACCAGCACGTCGCCCAACGCCTTCGCCTGCCGCAGAAACTCGACGTGGCCGGCGTGCAGGATGTCGAAGACGCCGTTGGTGAAGACGACGCGGCGGCCGGCGGCGCGCTCCCCCGCCAGCCGCGTCGCTAAGCGGTCGAGCGCTTCGCGGCCGGCAGCGGCCGGCGCCTCGGCGTGCGCGCGCAGGCTCACGCGGCGCAGGAGGTCCTGGTGCGAGACGACGGCGGTGCGGGGGCGCGTGACGGCGATGGCCGCCGCGTCGACGCCGATCCGCGCCGCGTCGACTGGCCCGGCGCCCGCCGCGAGCGCCAGCGCCATCGCGGCCGCGAACGAATCGCCCGCGCCCACGTCGTTGGCGCGCGCCACCGGGTGCGCCGGGACGTGGGCGGCCTCGCCCGCACGGGACACGAGGCACACGCCATCGGCACCCAGCGTGATCGCCGCCCATTCGGCATCCACGCCCTGGAGCAGCCGGCGGCCGAGCCGCTCCACATCCGGAAGCGAGGGGCGTGACTCCGGCGCGGCGGCCGTCGGCTCCACGTGTAGCCGCGCCTCCTGATAGTTCGGCGTGACGACGGTGGCGCCAGCCGTGGCGAAGCGCCCGAGCGCCTTCGAGTCCACGAGCAGCGCTCGCGGTTGGGCCGCGCGCAGCGCCCGGAGCCGCGCCAGGAGCGCGTCCGACAGCACGCCGTAGCGGTAGTCCGACACGACGATCACGTCGCAGCGCGGGTACGCCTCGCCGAGATGGGCCACCAGTCGGGTCACGGCCTCCTCGGCGCAGTCGCGCGTCTCGCCCTCGTCGAAGCGCACGACGTACTGGCCGTCGGCGAGGATGCGCAGCTTGTGCAGCGTGCTCGCCCGCGAGTCCTCCACCAGCCACCGCGGGTCGACGCCGCACTCGCGCAGGGCCACGCGCAGGAGCGCCCCCGCCGCGTCGCGCCCGACGAGGCCCAGCAGGTCCACGGCAGCGCCCAGCGCCCGCAGGTTGGCGGCGCTGTTCCCGGCGCCGCCCGGCGCGCGCTGCTCGCCGGTCTTGCGGACCACCGGCACGGGGCCCTCGGTACACAGGCGGGCCGCGGTGCCCTCCAGGTAGCTGTCGAGCATCACGTCGCCAATCGCCAGCGCGCGCAGGCGGCGGAAGCGGCGCACGACGTCAACGAGCGCGGGCATCGCCGCCTCCTGCCGCGCCGCTGGCGGCCAACGCGAAGCGGGGAGCCACCCCGTCCCAGCGCGGTGGGCGGTAGCGCAGGTCCACCGCCGCGTCGCCGTGGGCCACCACCGCCCGCACAATTTGGAGCGCGTGGCGCGTGTCGCGGGCGATGTAGGCGGGCGTGCGCACCGGGCTGGGCGGCGGCGATTCGGTGCCGAGGTCGACGAGCACCGTGCGGCAGCCGACGCGGTTGCCAGCCTCCACGTCGTCCAGGATGTCACCCACAAACCACGAGCGCCGGAGGTCGAGTCCCAGCTCGGCGGCGGCGCGCAGCAGCATGCCCGGCTCCGGCTTGCGGCAGGCGCACCGGATGGCGAGGTGAGGAACCGCTCCGTCGGGATGGTGCGGGCAGTGATAGATGCCGGCAAGGCGGACGCCGCCCGCCGCCAGCTCGGCGGAAAGGTGCGCGTGCATGCGCGCCAGGTCGGCCTCGGTGAGGTAGCCGTGCGCGATGCCCGACTGATTGGTGATGATCACCAGCCGCATGCCCAACGCCTGCAAGCGCCGCAGCTCCGGCACGACGCCGTCGAAGAGGGACAGCTCGTCGGGCCGGGTGGGATAGTGACGCGGCCGCACGAGGGTGCCGTCGCGGTCGAGGAATAGCGCCGGCACGCTCATCGCGCCGCCTCCCCGGGCCAGGCCATCAGCTCCGTCTCGATCAGGTCGCAGAGCACGTGGGTAATGATCTTGTGCAACTCCTGGATCACGGCCGCGTCGCCGGCGGGCATGCGGAGGGTGAGATCGGCGGCCGCTTCCAGGCGGCTGGGCCGGGCGCCCGTAATGGCGACGAGCCCAATGCCCCGCGCCTGGCAGGCGGCGGCCGCCCGCAGCAAGTTCTCCGACTCGCCGCTGGTGCTGAACGCCAGGAGCAGGTCACCGCGCTGCCCGAAGGCGAGCACCTGCCGCGCGAACACGTCGGGGTAGCCGTAGTCGTTGGCCACCGCGGTGAGGGTGGCCGTATCGGTGGTGAGCGCCAGGGCCGCGTAGGGCGCGCGGTCGTGCTTGAAGCGCCCGACCAGCTCGGCCGCGAAGTGCTGCGCCTCGGCCGCGCTGCCGCCGTTGCCCGCCACCAGCACCTTGTTCGCGCTCCGCAGGGTCGCCACGAGGCGCGCGGCGACGGCCGCCACGTCGTCGGCCCGCGCGGTTAGCTCACGGAGCGCCATGTCGAGCGTCGTGCGGCGTCCCTTCAGGGCATCGGCGACCGCGTCGCGGTAGGGGCGTGTTCGGTCCTGCGCGGGCGCCGCGGCAACCTCGTGGGCCAAGGTCTGTTGCTCGATTGCCACGCGATCGACTCCTTCCCCCACCGAGCCAGCAGAGCGAGCATGTGGCGGCACTTGCTACTTAAATGCTAGAAGTCGTGAGGACCACGTCACATCGGGCGCTTGCCAAACAGTTGACGGCTCGTGACACGAGGTTATTGGGCGCTTGCACAGGGAACACGCCAGTTATGACGCCTGACGACGCTGGTTAGAGCGCGCGGAGGAGGAGGGCGAGGCGAATCTGCACCGCATCGTCGAAGCAGCGCGGATCCAGGCCAGTGAGGGCCGTAATCTTATCGAGACGGTAGCCAAGGGTGTTCCGGTGGATCGCCAGACGCTTCGCGACGGACGACGGGCAGCAGTCTTCCGCGAAGAATGCGTCCAGCGTCTGGAGCAGCTCCGGCTCGTGGTCGAGCGGGCTCAGGAGGTGGGTGGCGAGGTCGACTTTGGTCCGCTCGTCGGACACGCCGATGAAGGCGGCGACGCCCAGGCCGTCCAGGCAGTGCGCGCCGTTGCGGCCGTGGAAGCGGCGGCCCAGCGACAGGGCCGCGCGCGCGTCCTGGTAGGAGCGGGCCAGGCCCGCGACGCCCGGGTGGTAGCGGCCGATCCCCAGGCTGATCGGGGCGCCGGTCTCGCGGCGCAGCCGCGCCAGCAGCTCGCTGCTGGCGCGCTTCAGCGCTGCCAGATCGGCCCAGGAGGGGCTCATCTGCTCCCAGCCGCGCTCGCCGTCGACCCAGGCGACCAGGTCTTCGGTGCTGCTCGCCTTCAGCACGGCCACCTCGCCGTCGCCGATGTAGGCGCAAATCGTCTCATCCCGCAGGTTGAAGAAGCGCACGACGACGTTGATGACGGACTGCGCGCGCCGGCGCACCCGCGCCTCGCTCGCCGACAGCCGGCCGAGCCGGTCGGCGTCGAGGATGTAGTCGGCGGCGTCGACCAGGATGACCGCGCGGGGCCGCGTCAGGTCCATGCCGAGGATCTGGGCCTCGCGGAGGATGTCGTCCTCGTCGCGCCGCGTGCCGCACAGCAGGTCGTTAATGAACTTGTCCTTCAGCTCGTGCTGGTTGGCTAGGCGCGCCACGGCGGAGGTCTGGGCGAACATCCACTCCACCAGCGTCTGTGCCAGACGGGGAGAGACCTTCTCGCCGGTGACGGGCTGGATCACCACCTCGGCCGCCGCGGGCCCGAGGTGCATCGGCACGCGGAACGCGTCGTCGGGCGGCGCCGTATCGGCCGAGGCCAACGGCGCGAGGGGAGCGGGCTCGCTGCTGGCGATGATCGCGCCGCGCTCGTCGAGCACCGAGACGCGCGCGCCGAGTAGCTCGGCAATGCGCTCGGTCACCAGGTCGGATACGCGCTCCATTTCGCCAGTCCGCATTGCCATGCGAGGGACTCCTTAGACAGGACGATTCGCCGGGGCCACCCGGGGACGCATAACAAGCCGACGCCGTGCCGAGTTGACACGTATTGTCGCGATTCGGCGCCTCGCCCTAGCCAGACGCGTAATCGGCTGCCGGTAGGCAGGATTCGTGCCAGGAACCTGGGCGCACGAGCACATGAAACCGAGCACATGGCGGCTGAGATACCCGCATCTACCCGCGATGCTACTCTTAGAGTTGTCTTGGAGCCAGAAGCCACGCAACAAGACAGTTCCTTGACGCGCCGATCGATCCAGGTATGCGGCCGGGCCGGGAAGGCGCTCGCGGCAGGGGGGGCTGTGGCGCCGGGGACCCCGGCCCCGGCGCCTTGCGGGACGCCGGCCGCTCGGCTCGCCGGCCAGCGGCGCTGGCGGCACTGCGGGAGCGCGGAGCAGAGCCGGCGCGGCGGGCATTGCGCAGGGGCACCCGATCGGCGCCGAGCGACCGCGCGGGTCAGTCGGGCGAGCGCTCGGTGGCCAGCAGCGCGGCGATCCGCTGCGTCAGATCCTGCTTCGACACCTTGCCGAACGGGGAGAGGGGGAATTCGGGGACCAGCTCGATGCGCTCGGGCCACTTGTACTTGGCCAGGTCCTTGTCCGCCAGGAAGTCCTGGACCTCGCGCAGCGCGAGCGTGCGCCCGGGCCGCGGGATGACGAAGGCGCACATGCGCTCGCCTAGCACGGGATCGGGCATCGGCACGCACGCAACGTTGAGCACGGCGGGGTGGGCCAGCAGCAGGTTCTCGACCTCCTCGGCGCTGATCTTCTCGCCGCCGCGGTTGATGAGATCCTTTTTGCGTCCCTCGACGACGTAGTTGCCCGAGGGGTGCCGGCGCATCAGGTCGCCGGTCATGTAGAAGCCGTCGGGCGTAAAGGCGCGGGCGTTGTGCTCGGGCGCGCGAAAGTAGCCGCGCAGCGTGTAGGGACCGCGCGTCCACAGCTCTCCGACCTCGCCGTCCGGCACCTCGCGGCCCTGATCGTCTACCAGACGGATCTCGTCGTCGGGGGAGACGGGGCGCCCCACCGTCTCCCAGCGCACCTCGTCCGGGTCGTCGAGCCGGACGTAATTTAGCAGGCCCTCGGCCATACCGAACACCTCCTGCACCTTACAGGAGGGGATCAGCTCCTCGGCACGACGCTTCACCGCCGCCTGCAGCTTCTGGCCGCCGGTGTTGATGACCCGGACCGAGGAGAGGTCGAAGTCCTTCAGCGCCGGATCGTCGAGGTAGCGGATGAGCAGCGCGGGCACCAGCTCCAGGTGCGTGATGCGCTCGCGCTCGACCAGCGCAAAGGCATCCGCGGCGCGCGTGCTGGTGCTGAGCGCGAGGCGGGCGCCCGCCAGCAGGAACGCCTGAATGCCCGCCGAGGCGAGGGGGAAGTTGTGGGCGATCGGCAGCACGACCAGCAGCGCGTCGTCGGGGCGGATGTCGATGACGGCGCCCGAGGCCTTCGAGTTGTAGACGTAGTCGTTGTGCGTGCGGGGGATGATCTTCGGCACGCCGGTCGTGCCACCCGAGAGCTGGAAGACGGCCGGGTCGGTCGGGTCGATCGGCACATCCGCCAGCGCCTCGCGCGGCACGGCGGGCTCCTGGCGCAGCAGCATGGCGAGCGACTGGCAGCCGTCGGGCGCCTGGTCGGCGTGCAGGAAGACGTGACGCAACGTCGAGAACTCGTCCTGCAACCGCCGCGCCATCGCCAGGAAGTCGTAGTCGCCGAGCCGCTCAGGGATCGCCAGGCCCACCGCGCTCGTCACCTGGACGAAGTTGCTAATCTCGTGATAGCGGTGTGGCGGCAGGGCCATCAGCGGGATGGCGCCAACCTTCTGCAGCGCGAAGTAGAGGTAGAGGAAGTCGGGCACGTTGGGCAGCTGCATCACGACCGTGTCGAGCGGCCGCAGGCCCAGCCCGAGGAGGTGCCGCGCCAGGCGCTCCACGCGCTCCGCCAGCACGCGATAGGTTACCCGCTCGTCGCCCGCCACAAAGGCCAGGCGGTCGGCGTGGCGCGCGAACGCCGCGTCGAAGTGGCTCGCCAGCGAGCGGTCTTCCCAGTAGCCGCGCTCGCGGTAGCGCGCGGCAAACTCGGGTGGGTACGGGACAACTCCTTCGAGCATTGGGCCCCCCGGACGTGAACGGGGGTACGGGAGCCGCGCGCGGCTCCCGTACCCCTGACCGGTCTACTCTAGGTAGCTGGCGGCGATGTGGATGGCTGCCGTGTGGTCCTCGACCATGCGGTCGCGCCGTGGGATCGGGTAGATGATTGGATACACGCCGGCGTCGAGCAGGCCGCGCAGTTGGGCGCGGCACTTCGCGCGCGAGCCGGTGAGCGTCATCTTCTCCACCAGCGCGTCGCTCACCAGGCGGCTGGCCGCCGCGAAGTCGCCCGTCTGCCACACCTCGTAGACGCGCCGCACCTCGTCGCCGAAGCCCGAGACGTCCGCGATGTGGTGGTAGTGCGGCGAGGCACAGTAAAACGCCACGCCGCGCCGCATGGCGTCCCGCGCCGCCGAATCGTCGGGGTCCGGGCAGGTCATCAGCAGCGTGAGCAGCTTGACCTCGACGGGATCGCGGTCCACCTTGGCGGCCTCGCGCGCCACGATGCCGCGCAGCTCCGCGACGGACTCCGCGGTCGGCCAGTTCGAGATGAACCCGTCCGCCACCTGGGCCGCGACGGCGACCATCCTCGGGTTGAGCGCCGACAGGTAGATCGGGATCGTGCCATCGACGGGGCCCTCGCGCAGGTGGAAGTCGCGGATGTGGAACCAGTCGCCGTCGTAGGAGAAGCGGCGCGCGCTCAGCAAGCCACGGACGATGACGATCGTCTCGCGGGCGCGGGCCAGCGGCCGGTCGTACCGCACGCCGTGGCCGCGCACCGTGAAGCCGACGCCGCCCGCCCCCAACCCGAGCGCGAAGCGCCCGCCGCTCAGACGGTAGATCGTGCTGGCGCCCATCGCCAGCAGCGTGGGCGTGCGGGAGTAGAAGTTCAGGATACCCGTCGCGAGGGTGATGCGCTCCGTCGCCTGGGCGAGCAGCGCTAGCAGCGCGAACGCCTCCTTCCCCGATTCCTCGGTCAGCCAGAAGCCCTCGTAGCTGAGCCGCTCGGCCTCGCGGGCGTATTGGAGAAGGTCGTCCACGCTCATGTCGCCGGTGTGGAGGGTCGCGCCCATCTCGCCCTGCACGCTTGGCTCCCTCTCGATACTGACCACAGGATGGAGAGCGGGGGCGCAGCCCCCTGCCCGATGCCAGCGCGGCGCTAGTGCAGGATGCCGCCGCCCTCAACGACCAGGAGCTGGCCGGTCATGAAGTCGCTGTCGCTGCTCGCCAAGAAGAGCGCGGTACCGGTGATGTCCTCAGGCACCTCGACGCGCTTGAACGCCCGCGAGCCGGCGCTGCCGGCCCGCCGGGCGCGCACCTCGTCGGTGACCTCTTCCTCACTCATCGTCGAGCCGGGCGTCAGGCAGTTTACGTTCACGTTCCATGGGCCAAGCTGCTTCGCCAGCACCCGTGTCAGCGCCACCACGCCGCCCTTCGACGCCGTATAGTGCGGCATGTCGCCGGAGCCGTTGAAGAACGTACCCGAGGCGACGTTGATGATCTTGCCGCCGCGCTGCGCCTTCATCACGGGAATCACGGCGCGGCAGCAGAGATACACGCCCTTCAAGTTTACGTTCAACACGCGGTCCCACTGCTCCAGCGGCAGCTCCTCGGCGGGGCCCTTCCACACTTCCTCGGTGACGTAGATTGCGGCGTTGTTCAACAGGATGTCGATGCGCTCGAAGCGGGCCAGCGTCTCGTTCACCAGGCCGTGCAGCCCTTCCAGGTCGGTGACGTCGGTGCGACGCGCCCAGGCCGTGCCGCCGGTCGCAGTGATCTCGGCGGCTACGCGCTCGCCCGCCGGCCCGTCCAGCTCGGCGATGACGACCTTCGCGCCCTCGTCGGCAAAGCGCCGCGCATAGGCCCGCCCGATGCCATGGCCCGCCCCGGTGATGATCGCGACCTTGTCCTGGAGCCTGCCCGCCATCGCGCCCTCCCGCGCCGCCCGGCCGGTGCGCGCGCACGCCCCACGGCGCCTCAACCCGGCCTGGCAGAGCATAGCGGAATGGCCGCGAGGCGACAACCGGCGCGTGGCTTGGTCCGCTCGGCCGGGGCGACGGGGGCCAGTTCGGCGGCGCCCGGAGCAGCGCCCGCTCCTTGTCGTCGCGGGAGGCGGCCGAGCTATACTGGCCCGGACGTGAGGAGGGCCCCGAGCGTGGTGCGACGGCGGGACAGTGGGCGCGGCTCCATCGAGCCGGTGGCGATCGGCACGGCGACGCTGGTCGTTGCGCTACTTGGCTACCTGGTCATCCCGCAGCTCGACGACTCCCTGTTCGTGGGCATGGTCGCCGCGGTGGCCGCGATGATCGGGATGGGAACCTACCTGCTCGGCCGCAGCCACCCGGCCTTTCTGGGGCTCGGGCGCGCTTATACCTGGACGCTATGGATTCCGCCCGTCGCCTGGTTCGTGGCCGGTGCTGTGCTGCTGCGCCTCGCGCCGCTGGAGAACAACACCATACCCTCCGTCGTCGGAGCCGCACTGCTCGGGCTGATCCTGTTCGCCCAGCACCGCGAGCTGCGCTTAGGGGCTGGCAGCCGGCGGGGGGCGGAGTTCCTGGTGAGTCTTGCCGTCTTCGTCAGCGCGTTTGCTCAGTTCGGGCTGCTCTACCAGGCGCGGGACGCGGGTGTTGTCGTCGCGCTGGTGGCGGGGGGCGTCGCCGCGCTGCTCGGCACGGTGCCGCTGCGGCGCGCGATTGCCGACGACGGGCGCACCGCCATCTACTGCGGCGTCGTGGGGCTGGTGGTCGGCGAGGTGGCCTGGGCGCTCACGTACTGGACGACGGCGGGGATCGTCGGCGGGGCGTTCCTCCTGTTGTTGTTCTACGTGCTCGTCGGCCTCAGCGAGGCCATCCTCGACCGCAGCTTCAGCCGTCGAGTGCTCCTGGAATACGGCGTCGTCGGCGCGTGCGGCCTCATCCTCATCATTGGCGTCGGCCCCTGGCACGGCTAGGTTCGACCTACTCGATGCCGAGGTAGGCGCGCTGGACCCCCTCGTCCTCGCGGAGACGGGCCGCGCTGTCGGCCAGGATGATGCGGCCGGTCTCGAGGACGTAGCCGCGGTTGGCCACCGCCAGCGCCATATGGGCGTTCTGCTCGACGAGTAGGATGGTCACGCCCTGGCGATTGATCTCCACCAGGGTGGCGAAGATCGCCTCGACCACGATCGGCGCCAGTCCCATCGACGGCTCGTCCAGGAGCAGCAGCCGTGGCTGGGCCATCAGGGCGCGGCCGATCGCCAGCATCTGCTGCTCGCCGCCGGAGAGCGTGCCTGCCGGCTGGGTTGCCCGCTCCTTGAGTCGCGGGAACAGGGCGAACATGCGGGCCACGTCGTCCTTGAGGCCCACGCGGTCGCGGCGCACGAACCCCCCCATCTCTAGGTTCTCGGTGACCGTCATGCGGTTGAACAGGCGGCGCCCTTCCGGCGCCTGGACGATGCGTCGCGCGGCGATCTCGTGGGGGGGCAGGCCGTCGATCCGATCGCCGTCGAACGTGATCGTGCCCTGCCGCGGCCGCTGCAAGCCGGAAATCGTCCGCAGCGTCGTGCTCTTGCCGGCGCCGTTGGCGCCGATGAGGGCGACGATCTCGCCCGCCTCGACGGCCAGCGACACCCCCTTGAGCGCCTCGATGTGGCCGTAATACGTGTGAACGTCGTCAAGCTTCAGCATCGAGGCTACCCTGGCCCCCAACCCCGAGGTACGCTTCGATCACGCGGGGATCGCGCTGCACCGCCGCCGGCGGGCCTTCGGCGATCTTCTCCCCGTGGTCGAGCACCACGACGTGGTCGGAGATGCCCATGACGACCTTCATGGCGTGCTCGATCAGGAGGATGCTGACGCCCGCGTCGCGGCGCAGGCGATCGATGAACTGGGTGAGCGCGGCGCTCTCTTGCGGATTCATGCCTGCGGTCGGCTCGTCGAGTAGGAGCAGCTCCGGCTGGCTCGCCAGCGCGCGAGCGATCTCGAGGCGGCGCTGGTCGCCGTAGGACAGGTTGCGCGCCCATTCCTCCTCGCGCCCGCGCAGGCCGACGAAGCGCAGCAGCTCCCGCGCCCGCTCGCGGGCGGCACGCTCCTCGCGCATCACGCCCGGCGTGCGGAGGATAGCGCCCAGGGGGGTGGCGCGCAGCCGCGAGTGCATGCCGACGAGCACGTTGTCGAGAGCGCTCATGTTGGCGAACAGCCGGATGTTCTGGAAGGTGCGGGCGATGCCGAGGGCCGTCACCTCGTGCGGCTTCTTGCCTGTAATGTCGCGGCCCTGAAAGACGATCCGCCCGGCAGTCGGGGTGTAGAAGCCGGCCACGATGTTGAACAGAGTCGTCTTGCCCGCGCCATTCGGCCCGATCAGTCCGACGACGGCGCCCTCGGGAATCGTGAGGTCGACGTTGTTCACCGCCACCAGCCCGCCGAAGCGGCGCGTGACGCCGCGCGCTTCCAGGAGGGGACGGGGATCAAGGGACAGGGGAGGAGCGGGAGCCGCGCTCATCGCTCGACGGCCACCTGGCCTTCGAGGGCCAGCTCGCCCGGGGCCTCTGGCTCTGGCTCGGTCAGCTCGGCGCGGCGCTGGGCGCTGGGGAACAGGCCCTGCGGCCGCAGCAGCATCAGCAGCACCAGCGCCAGGCCGAAGATCATCAGCCGCGAGCGCGACAGGTCGATGCTGGCGAGCGGGTCGATGCCGAGCGTCGTGCCGACGGCGCGCAGCCAGGTGCTGAGCTGCGCCGAGACACCGCGGTCGAACAGCCCCAACACGATCCCACCGACCAGCACGCCCCAGACATTGCCAATGCCCCCGAGGATCACCATCGCCAGGACCATGATGGAGATGCTGAAGTCGAACTGGAAGGGGTCGATGAACTGAAAGATGCTGGCGAAAATGGCGCCCGCGAAGCCGGAGAACGAGGCGCCCATCGCGAAGGCCAGAAGCTTCGTCTGGACGAGGTTGATGCCCATGCTGGCGGCGGCCACCTCGTCCTCGCGCATGGCTACCCAGGCGCGACCGAGCCGCGAGTCGTACAGGCGCGTGATGGCCCAGATGCTGACGATGCCCACGGCCACGATGAGATAGTACCAGGGCACCTGCGCGCCGAGCGAGATGCCCCCGACCGAGAATCCCGCGTGGCCCAGCTCGTAGCCAAAAATGTGGGGGCGCCCAATCGGGTTCATGCCCTTCGAGCCACCCGTCCACTGCTCCAGGTTTAGGAACACACGCGGCACGATCTCGCCGAAGGCCAGCGTGACAATCGCCAGGTAGTCGCCACGCAGGCGGAGCGTTGGGGCGCCGAGCACGATGCCGAAGAGCGCGGCTACCGCCCAGCTGGCGAGGAGGGCGACCCAAAAATCAGTGCGGAAGGGCAGCGGGCTGGACGGTGACGTGAGGAACGCCGCAGTGTAGGCGCCGATAGCGAAGAAGGCCGCGTAGCCCAGGTCGAGCAGGCCGGCGTAGCCGACGACGACGTTCAGGCCGAGCGCTAACAGCGTGAAGATCAGCACGGGGATCATGATGCCGAGGGTGCTGCCGCCAAACAGCGGCGCCAGCAGCGGGCCGTCGAGGAACGGGTAGAGCACCGCGACCAGGAGCGCCAGGCCGAATTGCGCGAGTCGCCGCTCACGCGCGGGGCGCGCGCGCCACCAGGCCCGGAAGCCACGGGCGGGGCCGGGACGCTGCTGGGCCGCCGTCTCGGCGCTCAACCGCCTACACCTTCTCCGGTACTTGCTCGCCCAGCAGTCCCGACGGTCGGAACACCATGATGAGGATCAGAATACCGAAAACGACGGCTTGCGTCCATCGCGGATCGAAGTAGAAGTCGCTGAGCGCGGACACGACGCCGATGATGATACCGCCGAGCACGGCGCCGGTCAGGTTGCCGATGCCGCCGAGCACGGCCGCCGTAAAGGCCATCAGCCCGCCCCGGAACCCCTGCATGAACCAGGCGCTGTTGTTGTACAGCCCCGACAGGAAGCCGGCGGCCCCCGCGAGCGCGCCGCCCAGCAGGAAGGTCAGCGCGATCGTCTGGTTGATGTTGATGCCCATGAGGGACGCTGCCTCGCGGTCCTGCGCCGTGGCGCGCATCGCCTTGCCCAGGCGGGTGTTGGACACGAACAGGTTCAGCCCCACCAGTAGCGGCACGGTGAGCAGCAGCACCACCAGGTCCTTGCTGCTGAAGCGGACCGAGGTGTTCAGGCCCAGCACGTCGTGGAGCAGGTCCACGTTCGGCAGCAGGTCGGGAAAGCGCACCTGCGACGCGCCGTACCAGTGCAGGCCGACGTTCATCAGGATGAACGAGACGCCGATGGCCGAGATGAGTGGCGCGAGCCGCGGCGCGTTGCGGAGCCGGCGGTAGGCGAGCCGCTCGATGACGACGTTCAGCACCGCGCAGACGACGATCGCGATGACGAGCGCGAGCACGAGCGTGAGCGCCAGGAGCGGCGGTGGGGACCCGCGCGTGACGCCCGCCTCCAGCACGACGGTGAGCGCCGTGAAGGTGCCGATCATATACACATCGCCGTGGGCGAAGTTGATCAGCTCGATGATCCCGTAGACCAGCGTGTAGCCGAGAGCGATGAGCGCGAACAGCGCGCCGTTCGCCAGCCCGAGGATCAACACCTGGATGAGGATCTCGGCGTCGTGCATACCTAGTCGGCCGTCATCATCGTGATGAACTGGACGTCCTCGATCTTGGGGCCCTTAAACTGGGAGACGCTCAGGTTCGTCAACGTGGTGTCGCCGTTCTTGTCGAACGACCAGGTACCCAACGCGCCGTCGTGGTCCTTGGTAGCCATCACGGCATCCGTGATCGCCGCGCGGTCCTTCCGGTTGACCCGGGCGATGGCGTCCAGCACGGCGCTGGCCGCGTCGTAGCCGTAAACCGCGTAGACCTCGGGATCGCTCTTGTACTTGTCGCGGTAGCGCTGCAGCCACTGCTGCGCCTTGCCCTGATAGTTCTTGACGGGCACGCCGCCGAACGTGACGTAGGTGTCGATCGCCGCGTCGCCGGCGGCATCGAGGAACGCCTGCTCGAAGATGCCATCGGGACCCATCAGCTTGACGTCCTTGCCCAGCTGGGCGCGCAGGTCTTGCCACAGCTTGCCGGCGTTGTTCTGGGTGATGCCGCCGAAGTAGACGAGGTCCGGGTTCGCCTGCTTGACTTTCAGCGCCAGGCTCCGATAGTCGCTCGCCTTGGGATCGATGCTATCGGGACGGTCGGGCGGCGACACCTCGAGGCCGCGGCGCTTCGCCTCCTGGTAAAAGACGGTGGCCAGGCCACGGCCGTATAGCTCGGAATCATCCAGCACGTAGACCCGCTTGGCGCCTAGCTGCTGCGCCTCCTTCGCGCCGACGGTGCCTTGCAGGTCGTCGGCGGGCACCACACGCGCGTAGTTGCGCTTGCCGGTCGGGTAGTAGACATCGGGCTCGTTTGGCTCGCCCTTGCCCGGCTTCGTGAGCCCGACGGCGGTGTTTGCGGGGGACACCATAACGAGGTTGGCGCGGTTGAGAATGGGGATCGAGACTTTCGCGGCGCCCGAGTTGAACGTGCCAATGTACGCCATCACGTCGGGGTCGTTGACGGCGCGATTGGCGTTTTCGGACTCCTTGCCCTCGTCCCACGCGCCCTTGGCGGGGGTCGCGTCGTCGAGCGGCTCGTAGACGATGGTGAAGTCGCCCGCCTTGCCGCCGCGCTCCTCGATCGCCATACAGATCGCGTTGACGATGGTCTGCGTCTGGCCCAGGGAGCTGCCGGTCATCGGCAGGCTGGAGAGGATCTTTATCGTATCGGCGCCGGTCTTGCCGGTGTTCACGCCGCTACAGTTGGCCCCGCCGCCCGCCGTCGCGCCGGCGCCGGAGCGACCGCTGCACGCGGTGAGGGCAACCAGCAGCGCGGCCATCAGGACCGGGGCGGCGCGCCACGACGAACGAAGCATGCCTGGCTACCTCCTCTCGCCCGCTGAGGAAAGCGGCCCCGAGCGGGCGGTACAGGACGGGATACGACGGAGAAACCGGGGTGTGTCGGGTCGCTAGGCCGCGCCCCGCGGATTGGTCCGGAAGCGCCTGGCACCCCAGACTGATCATTAGCGCAGTATAGAAACGGCCGTCGGTCATCGTCAACCGATGGGGTGGAGGCCGAAGTCGCGCGGCCGCGTGCCGCATCGCGGGTTCGCCGGGTGAAGGCGGCAGCGGGGGAGCCGGCGGGGCGGGGCGTACCGAAAGGCCGGCTAGCGTTGCCGCGGGGGCACCGCGCGCCCGTTCGTCGGTGGGGTTGGCGCCACCACCACGCCACCGGTCGGCACGACCGTCCCACTGAGCGGGGTGGCGCCTTCCGGGTGGGCGGTCCCCGACGCGGCCGGAGTCAGCGGTGTGGCGGAGACGCCCTGCGAGGGCTGGACCGTGCTGGGCGTAACGGCGGGGCGCGCGCCCCGTGGAGGCGCGGCGCCGGCCGCCGGGGCAGCACCCGCTGCCAGCCCGGGCGCCGCGCCGCTTGCCACCGGGTACATGAGAACGCCCTGGACGGGCGGACCGCTGTTCGCGGAGGGCACGACAGTCACCCCGGGCAACGGTGCGTTGCCGCTATCACCCACGGGAATCCCCCCCGCGCCGGTCGGCGGGCCAGCGGTGCCCGTGTCGAGCGCCAGCCGTCCCGCGCTCGGGAGCGCCGTCCGCGCGGGATCGTCCCCGCCTGCGCTGAGGCCCGATCCACCCGAGCCGCTTGCCAACCCGGACGATCGGCCCGGGACCACGCCGGCCCCGCCGCCCGCCCGGTCGGCCGCGACTCCGGCCGGCGCCGCAGCGGGGAAGCCCCCACCCAAGCCGGCCGTGGGCGCGAGCGGCGTAGTGGCGGCCGCGGGGGCCGCGGCGGCGCTGGCAAACGGGGGCAGCGCGGGCGGCGCGCTCACGATATCCGCCGCGGCCGGCGGAGACACGCTGCTCCCGTTCGCGCCGCGCGTCCCCAGCCCAGCGGGCGCGGGCGGCAGCGAGACGGGGGCCTGCCCGGTCGGCGCCAGGCCCCGTTGCGCCGCGAGTGGGGCCGCAGTCGGCGGCGCCGGGCGGGCTGGCTGGCGCGGCAAGCCCGGGATGCTGAAGCCAAACGCGGGCGGGGCCGGTGTGGCGGTAGATTCCTCCGCCGGCTGAGCGCTCGGCAGAGACTCGGCGGAGGCGGTGCTGGCTGCGGGCAGCGTCGGTTCGGCGCTCGGGATCGCGCGGACCGTCGCCAGCGCCGCCGCCACGGTCCCCCCGTTGGCGCCGTCGCCGGCAGACGGGCGGTCCGCGTCAGCGCCGGCGTCCGGTTGGGTGGGAGCCTCGGGGGCCGCACCCGCGGCGCCGGCGATGCGGACTGGCGGGCGGCCGACGATGACGGCGCGAGTGGCCGGCGCGGCGGGCGCGCGGGCCGCGCTCGGGGCCGCGGGCACCGCTGCACGCACCCACTCTGGCAGCGCGGGAGCCGCGGTCGGGCCATCGACCCACGCGACCGTCTGGCCCTGCACGCGGAAGCGAAGCACCAGCCGACCGTTGGCCGGGATCTCCCCCTGCTGGGACACCGCACCGGGCGACTCGCCCGGCGCCGGCCCCCCGAACAGCGCCTGCCCGTCGGTTGGCCAGAGCGCCACATGGTACGGACGGGCCGCCTCGCTCCCCCAGAGCAGCACCGTGTACTCGCCGGCTGGATCGGGCAGGACTGTTGCCGCGCCGCGGTCGCGCGGCAGTGGGCCGCGAGCCGCGGGGATCTGGTCGAGCCAGCCGCCACCGTCGGGCGGCTGCCCCACCAGCCGCCCGCGCGGATCCGCGACGACCCAGCCGGCTGGCCCGTCGACCGCGACGACCAGCGCCGGGGGCACCACCGCGGGGCGCGGGAGCGCGGGCTGCCGCCCGACCAGCACCTCGCTCGTCGTGCCGGGCGGCAGCTCTTGCCGGCCATCGTTGGCGGTAACGCTCGCGGGCGCATCGGCGGTGGCCACGGCGAGGCGCCCCGCGGCGTCGCGCTGCAGCTGGAAGCGGCGCCCGGCGACGCGGGCGCCGTCGGGCGTGAACGCCTCGACGCCGCGTGTGTCCGACGCGCTGCTAGCGTCCAGCCAGACGCTGCCTTCGGCGAGCTGCACGCGAACGACGTCCTCGACACTGCTTGGGAGCAGCACGACGGCCGAGCGCGGTTCGACGGTCGCCACGGTGCCCCCGGGCCACGCGACGCTCGCCCGTCCATCCGCCCCGGTCTGGACCCGGTCGTCTGACCCGACTACAACGGCACCACGCGCGGGCGTCGGCTCGCGGGCGCCCGCGCGCCAGACCAGCACATCCCCCTGTAGCCCCACCACGGTCGGCTCTTGCGCCCGGATCAGTAAGCCCGGGAGCGGCTCTGGGGCTCTCGGCGTAGCGACGAAGATCAGCAGCGCGGACGCTCCGGCCAGGCCGCCGACGACGGCCACCAGCCAGCCGCGCCGGCGCACCCGCGAGGCGAGCGGGAAGGTCCGGTCCACGGGCCGCGCCGCGGCCGGCGGCCCGCTCGGCACAGGATGGCCTGGGTCGCGCGCCCCCGCCGCCAGGGCCTCGTGGGCCACGGGCCGCGGCAGTTCCTGGGCGTGCGCTTCCAACGCGGGAGGGAGCGGCGCTGGAGGGCCATTCTCGTTAGGGGCCGCTTCCGTACCGCTCCCCGTTCCGGCGGGGAGCGCCCCGGGTGGCGGATGTTCGGCCAGTGGCGAACTCACGGCGCCAGTCGCCTCCGACACGGCGTCGCGCTAAGCAAGGCTGCCCGCAGGCTGCAAGTCGGCCAGCTCGGTCTCCAGCCCGCTGAGCCGCCGCGCTTGGGCGTCGAGGGTAGTCTGGAGCGCGGCCAGACGCTCCAGCGCCGCCTCGAGCTGCAGCTCCCACGGGCTGAACAGCGCGTCGACCGCAGCCGCCGCTTCCGGCACCAAGAGCGCCGCCCGCGTCACCGGCCCGCTCGCTAGCTCGCGCCGTGCCTTGCGCGCGGCGTAGCCGGTTTCGCGCCGATAGTGTGCCTGCACGGTTACCTCCTGTCCAAGCGCCCGCGCGGGCGCTTGTTGCGCCCCGGACGGCTACTGGCGGCCGCTCGTGATCGGTTCGGCGCAAGCGCCGTCCATCTCGCTCAGCATAGGCAACCGCGATGAAAGATGGGCAGGGGAATGGGCTTACGGACGCGCTACGAGTGGCTAGGACCAGTACGGGCGCGAGGCGCGGCTGCCGCTGCCGACTTGCACCTACGCCGCCGACCGGCCCGTCTCCACGCTGGTTACCAGGCCGGGTGAGTCGCTCGGGCTGCGGCCTACCGACACACCCTCTTTGGCTAGATGCTTAGCTCGCAGGCTCATGCAGCAGGCTCATCGCGCGGTCGTAGTCGCCCTGCACCATGTAGGCGTCGACCAGCAGCAGCCGCACTTCCTCGTGCTGGGTCCGATAGGCGCCATCGTGCAGCATGACCGTGAGCCGCGAGATGACGCTTTCGACATCTTCAGGCGAGCGATCCACGATGCTGCGGTAGGTGTCAAGCGCCCCCGCCACGTCGCCGCTCTTGAGCTGCTGTCCAGCCTGCTCGAGCGGGCTGCCGCTGGGCCCTTCGAACAGCTCGGCCGCTTCAGGCTCGCCGGCGGGAGGAGCGGTTACCGGGGCCGGTCCCAGCTCCTCGGTGCTATCCTGCCGCGGCTCGATGGTCGCGCCCGCCTCGGCAGCCGGCTCCACGAGCGGTGTCGGCGCCAGATTGAAGCGCGTGATGTCGAGCGGCTCGGCGCCCTCAGGCACGGTCTCGCCCGTGGGCGACGGCGCTACCGGCTCCGGCGCGGGGGTGGCCCAGGTGGGTGGCTCCGGCGCCGAGGGCGATACCGTAGCAATCGTGCTCGTTCCCCAGCTCGGCACGGACGTCGCGCTGGGGCGCAGCGACGCCGACCAGTCGCTCGGCGGGGTGGAGGCTTCGGCCGACGCGGACGGCTCCGGCGCGGCTGGCGGCGACTCGGACGCCGCAGCGGGCGGCGCCGCGCTACCAGGCTCCGCCAGAGTTGACGCTTGCGACAGGCCCGCCATGAGGTTCTGGCGCGCGGTGGCGAGCGCCTGCGCCGCGCTGGCCCAGGCGTTCTGGATCGTCTCCAGCTCAGCCTGCGCGGCGCGTACGCGCCGGTCGAGGTCTGCGCGCTGCGCCGCTGCGGCGGCCTCGGCGGCCTCGCGCTGGGCGCGCAGCTCTTCCTCGGCCTGCTGACGATACGCGCGCAGCTCTTCCTCGGCCCGCGCGCGCAGCTCGCGCACGTCCTCTTCCCCGCGCGTGCGGATCGCCTGGGCCTCGTCCTCCGCCTGCGCGCGGATCGCCGCGGCGTCGCGCCGGGCGGCGTCCATCAGCTCGCCGGCCAGACGGTCTAGCTCGTTCAGCGCCTCGAGCCGCACGCCTCGCGCCACCCGCAAGGCCTCTTCCAAGGTCTGTTGGAGCTGACTGATCTGGGTCGTCTCACCCTGGAGCGCACTTCGCGTCTCGGCCAGCTCGCGCTGCACGCGCTCGATCGCGCTGGCGCCAGGCTCTTCCTGGCTTTCGGATGGTTGGTTCGCCGCGCGGTCGTCCTGCAGCATGCACTCCTCCCCCTGCGGAACCGGGCCCTGGCACCACGCCACGGTCAGGATGCCGGGCCGGCGCCCCGGCGGGCGCCAAACCCTGGTTGCTCCCCGCTGATACAGTTGCCAGTATAGCGCGTGGTGCCTCGCCCACGGCTAGTAGCCCGGCGCACGAAAAACAGGGCTGCGAGGACGGCCGCGCACCGCGGCGAGAGCCGGTACGCGGGGAAGCTGAATCACGAAACGGAGAGCGGGCGGCGGTGCCCGGCAGCAGCACGGGCGCCCGGCCGCGCGCTAGTGGATGAACCGCGGGCCGGTCGTGATCACGACCGCGGCCGCGACGATTAGCAGCAGCACCAGGGCCGCCAGGAGGCGCAGGCGCGGCGAACGGCGTTGGGGCCTGCTCGTCGCCTCACCGGCGGCGGGCACGGACGTCGCCAACGGTTCGCGGCGGTCCGTTGGTGCGGCGGCCGCGGCGGGCGTAGTCGCGGCGCCAGGCTCGGATGAGGCGCGTGCCTCGCGTACGGGCGAAGCGGGGGGGGATTCCTCAGGCTGCGGCGCCGGCGCGGCCGGCGGCTCGGGCGCGGCCGCGGGCTGCGACGCTGCCGGCGTCCTGGCCCACGCCTCGATCAGCTCCGCAGTGATCTCGGTCGCGTCGCCGGTCGCCTGCTCACCATTGGGCGCCGCTAAGCCTGACTCGGCGGGCGAGGGTGTGGCGGCTGGGGGCCGGTCCGTGCGAGCAGCGGACGCCGGAGGCGGCGCCGAAGCGTGGGACTCGGCCGCGCGCGAGCCGGCGTCGGCGAGGGCGCCGCGCAGCTGGGCAATCTCGGCGAGCGCCGCACCGAGCGCCTGCTGCGCCTCCTCGCGCTGGCGGCGGGCCTCGGCCAGCTCGTTGGACAGTCCGGCTACCCACGCCCGGAGGGCTTGGACCTCCTCGGGCGCGCTGGAATCATCGAACCACGCGGACAGCGAGGCGGCCTCACCTGGCGGCTCGCACTCCGCGTTCTGAGGCGGCTGGTCGACAGGCATCATCTCCGGCTCCTGGCCGGATTCTAGCACGGCCCCCGGCGACGCCGGATCCCAAACCCGTCTCACCATGCGTGAGGGTTGTCCCAGCGTCATCTCATCGGCCGCGCACCGCGGGTTGTCGCCCTAGCGGGCATCGCGTATCCTCCAGACAGTGGCGAGCGGTGCGGCCTAAGTACCCCCGGCCCTCCGCGCTCATCGCTCGACACTCAGCACTGGAGGGCGACATGGCTGTGACCCGAGAGGCGGCGGCCGAGCTGACCGAGGCCTTCGCGCGGCGGTTCCCGCGCTCGCTGGCCGAATATCAGCGCGCGGAGTCGATCTTCCCCGCCGGCATCACGCACGATAGCCGCCACAGCGCGCCGTACCCGATTTACGTCGACCGCGCGCAAGGCGCGCGGAAGTGGACGATCGACGACGTCGAGCTGCTCGACTACTGGATGGGTCACGGCGCCCTGCTGCTGGGTCACAACAATCCGGCCGTCGTAGAGGCCGTGCAAGCGCAGCTGGCGCGTGGCACTCACTACGGCGCCAGCCACCGGCTCGAAGAGGCCTGGGGCGCGCTGGTGCTGCGGCTCATCCCATCGGCCGAGCGCGTGCGCTTCACCAGCTCGGGCACCGAGGCCACGCTGATGGCACTGCGGCTGGCCCGCGCTGCCACGGGTCGCTCGAAGGTGATCAAGTTCCAGGGCCACTTCCACGGGTGGCACGACTATCTGGCTGTGGGCATTACGCCCCCGTTCGACGCGCCGAACTCGGCGGGCATCCCCGCCGAGGTCCTGAGCACGGTCCTGCTCGCGCCGCCGAACAGCTTGCGTGCCGTGCGCGACCTACTCGACGCCCACGACGACGTGGCGGCCGTGATCTTGGAGCCGGGCGGCGGCAGCAACGGCCTGATCGCGCCCGACCTGGAGTTCCTCCACGGCCTCCGCTCGCTCACGGCGAAGCGCGGCGTCGTGCTGATCTTCGACGAGGTGATCACCGGTTTCCGCTACGCGCGTGGCGGCGCCCAGGAGCGCTACGGCATCACGCCCGACCTGACGACGCTGGCGAAGGTCCTCGCCGGCGGCCTGCCGGGTGGCGCGGTCGCCGGCAAGGCCGCGATCATGGCGTATCTGGACTACCGCGACGGCGACGCGCAGTGGAACCGCCACGGCCGGATCGGCCACCAGGGCACGTTCAACGCCAACCCGCTGTCGGCCGCCGCCGGCATCGCCTGCCTGACGCAAGTGGCAGCGGGCGAGGCGAATCGCGCGGCCGACGCGCGCGGCACCGAGCTGCGCGAGGGGCTGGACGCAGTGCTGGCGCGGCGGGGCGTGCCCGGCTGGGTCGGTGGCGAAAGCTCGGTGTTCCACATCATCCTGGCCGAGCCCGGCATGCGCCGCCCCGGCAACCCCGCCGATCTCTTCCGCCTGACCCGCGGCCCGGTCGCGGAGGCGCTGCGCGAGGCGATGCTGCTCGAAGGCGTGGACCTGATGCACACCGGCGCGCTCGTCTCCGCCGCCCACACGCCCGCCGACATCGCCGCCACCGTCGACGCCTTCGACCGCGCCCTCACCCGCCTGGAGCGCGCGGGCCTGCTGTCTGCGTAACGGCCGCCGTGTTAGGCTAGATAACGAACCGTAGGGACAGCTCTCGTGGCCGCTCGCGGCCATTCCGGGTCGTAGCTCTGACGATCCTGCACCGCCACCGGAGAAGCCAGATGGCAGTCGAACCGAGGTTGATGACCGCGGCCGAGCTGGAGCGTCTGCCCGACGATGGCCAGCGCCACGAGCTCGTCCGAGGGGAGCTGCGTACGATGGCCCCGCCGGGGTTTGAGCATGGCGGCGTTACACTGCGGTGCGGCAGCTCGCTATTGATCCACGTCGACGCTCACCAGCTCGGAAAGGTCGTGACCGACGCGGGCTTCCTGCTCGCCACCGACCCGGATATCGTCCGCTTACCCGACGTGGCGTTCGTCACGCGTGAGCGTGCCGACGCCGCCGGCCGTGTGCGAGGCTTCTGGGTGGGTGCCCCAGATCTCGCCATAGAGATCATTTCTCCCAATGATCTCTATGGCGAGGTGGACGAGAAAGTGGCTGACTACCTGGAATACGGTACGCGTCTCGTCCTGGTGGCTAACCCCAGGCGCTGCACTGTAGCAGCCCACCGTCCCGGCCAACCCGTGCAGATGTACGCCGGTGACGACATCCTCCAAGCCGAGGACATCGTGCCCGGGTGGAAACTGCCGCTCCCGGACCTCTTCCGGCAGCCATGAGGCGGCCCGTAGAGCGCCTGGCCTGCCGCCTCGTGCTCCTAGCGCTCCTCGTTGTTGGCGCGGCCAGCGTCCTGGCCCTGGCTCCACGTCTCCAGGCGACCAAGACAGCCCGCGTTGGCCATCACGAGCCGTCTCCGGTCGCCGACCACTGGCCACCTTTCCGCATGACCTATCAGGCTACGGAGTTTGATCCCGAGACGCAGGCCGTCAAGTACACCGCGCCATATCGCGTAGAGTGGACCGACCGGCGCCACTGGCGTAATACCCGATCCGGCCCGGCGGTGCGCCGGCCGGGGCGCGCCCTCACCCCCGCCCTCTCCCAGGGGGAGAGGGAGATAGGGAAGGCCATCGCCGGATTCGGTATAAGCCGCTCCTCGACCAGACCGGCGATCTCGTGATGGGCGGTGTCGAGTGGGAGCAGGACGATGGCGCCGCGGCGATCGGTGCCGAAGTGCTTCCCCTGCCGCCGCCACCCCTGATGCTCAAGAAGCCGTAGGCAGGACAAGAGGAGGGGCGGCAGGCCTTGCCTGCCGCCCCTCGGAGCGAGTGGAAGATCGCGGTTTAGTACTCGGGCATCGGCGGGGCCGCCGGCGCCTTCTCCTTCTCCGGGATCTCCGTGACCAGCGTCTCGGTGGTCAGGATCATCGTGGCGGCCGACGCCGCGTTCTCTAGCGCCGAGCGGGTCACCTTCAGCGGGTCGATGATGCCCGCCTGGATCATGTTGACGTACTCGCCGTGGAGCGCGTCGTAGCCCTCGCTCTTGTCCGCGCGCCGCTTGACCTCCTCGACGATCACCGAGCCCTCCTGGCCCGCGTTGACCGCGATGCGCCGCATCGGCTCCTCGAGCGCCTTCTTGAGGATCTGCACGCCGGTGGCTTGGTCGGAGTTGTCCTTGGCCGCGGCGTCGGCGGTGCTGTCCAGCACCTTGACGGCCTTCAGGAACGCCACGCCGCCGCCGGGCACGATGCCCTCCTCGACGGCCGCCCGCGTCGCCGACAGGGCGTCCTCGACGCGGTGCTTCTTCTCCTTCAGCTCGACCTCAGTGGCCGCGCCGACCTTAATGACCGCGACGCCGCCCGCCAGCTTGGCCAGCCGCTCCTGCAGCTTCTCGCGGTCGAAGTCAGAGGTCGTGTCCTCGATCTGCGTGCGGATCTGCTGGATGCGGGCCTTGATACGATTCTCGTCGCCGTGGCCCTCGACGATCGTCGTCTCGTCCTTGTTGGACACGACGCGGCGCGCCCGACCGAGGTCGCTCACCTGAGCGCTATCCAGCTTGCGACCGGCCTCCTCGGTGATCACCTGGCCGCCGGTCAGCACGGCGATGTCTTCGAGCATGGCCTTGCGGCGGTCGCCGAAGCCCGGCGCCTTCACGGCCAGCACGTTGAGCGTGCCGCGCAGCTTGTTCACGACCAGCGTCGCCAGCGCCTCGCCGTCCACGTCCTCGGCGATGATCAGCAGGTTCTTGCTGACCTGCAGGAACCGCTCGAGCACCGGCAGGATGTCGGCGATCGCCGAGATCTTCTTGTCGGTGATCAGGATGTAGCAGTCCTCCAGGACCGCCTCCATCCGCTCGGGGTTGCTGATGAAGTACGGCGAGATGTAGCCGCGGTCGAACTGCATGCCCTCGACGAACTCCGTCTCGAACCGCAGCGTCTTCGACTCCTCGACCGTGATGACGCCGTCCTTGCCGACCTTCTCCATCACCTCGGCGATGAGCTGGCCGACCTCCTGGTCGTTCGCGGAGATCGACGCCACCTGGGCGATCTCGGTCTGACCCTGGACGGGCTGGCTCATCGACTTCAGCTCGGAGACGACCGCCTCCACGCCGCGCTCGATGCCGCGCTTGAGCTGCAGCGGGTTCGCGCCCGCGGCGACGTTGCGGAAGCCCTCGTTGACGATCGCCTGCGCGAGCACGGTCGCGGTCGTGGTGCCGTCGCCGGCGACGTCGTTGGTCTTGGTGGCAGCTTCCTTGAGGAGCTGGGCGCCCATGTTCTCGAAGGGATCCTCGAGCTCGATCTCCTTCGCAATGGTTACGCCGTCGTTGGTAATCGTCGGGGGGCCGAACTTCTTATCGAGGACCACGTTGCGGCCGCGGGGGCCGAGGGTGACCTTGACGGCGTCGGCGAGCGCGTCCATGCCCTTCTTCAGGGACCGGCGCGCCTCCTCGCTGTACACGAGCTGCTTTGCGGGCATGTTTCCTCCCTGGACTGTCTCACTACGATCGTGATGCACGCGATTGCGGACTCGACCAACGGCCCCCCGCCCCGCAATCTGCGGCGGTCGCCAGCCTGACGAGCTGCGAGGCAGGCCGCGTGGGCGGAGCCGCTACTTGCCGTTTTCCAGAACCGCCAGGATGTCCTTCTCGCTCAGGATCAGCAGCTCGTCGTCGTCGAGCTTGAACTCGGTGCCCGCGTACTTCGCGTAGAGCACCCGGTCGCCCACCTTGACGTCGAGTGCCTGCCGCTTGCCCTCCTCGAGCCGGCCGGGGCCCGCGGCGATGATCTCGCCCTCCTGGGGCTTCTCCTTGGCGGTGTCGGGCAGGACGATGCCGCTCTTGGTGACTTCCTCGCGCGGGAGCGGCTTGACCACCACGCGATCGCTCAGCGGACGGAGCTTCAGCGCCATACGGTTCCCTCCTGAGTGGCTGGTGTGTGCGGCGACCGCCATCGCCTGGCAGCGTTTAGCACTCTGGTAGGCTGAGTGCTAAGTCATACTAACGGAACGCCGTGGTGATTAGCAAGCGGGTATGCCGAGTGCTAACGGCGGCCACGGCATTTTCATGCGCGTTTCTAATGCGAGCCGCCGGGCACGAGCGCGCTGCCCCGGCGCGTATAATCCGGGCGGGAGGCGACGCATGGACATGCTGCGGGTGGACGCGGCCCTCGGGGAGCTGCAGGCTATCAGCCCTGAGGTGGGCCTGCACACCTGGCACCGCGCGCCGACCTACGAGGTCGGGCTGATCGCGTTCTACCCGCGCGGCGACGACGACCCCCGCCAGATCTGCCACGCCCAGCGCGACGTGGTCTGCCACGCGCTGCGCGGCGCCGGCCGCCTCCGACTGGATGGGGAGACGCTGGCCGTCGAGCCGGGCACGGTCTACCACATCCCCGCGGGCACGCCGCACGACTTCGCCGCCACCGGCGCCGAGCCACTCGTTCTGCTGTACACGCTCGTCACGGTGTCCCCCACGTGATCCGGGCGGTGCTGTTCGATTGGTACGACACGCTCGCCCACGTGAACGGCGAGACGATTCTGGCGGGCCGCCGCGCGATGGCCGAGCGGGCCGGCGTCGATCCCGAGCGCATGGCGGAGTTGTGGCGCGACACCGCCGAGCAGCGCATGCTGGGCGCACTGGGCAGTCTGGAGGAACAGTTCGTCGTCCTGCTCGGTCGGTTGGGCCGCGCTGCTCCGCCGGCACTGGTGCGCGAGCTAGCCGCGATCGACGCGCGCTCGTGGCAGGAAGCCGTCACGCTGTACCCTGACGCGCGGCCCGCGTTAGAGGCGCTCAAGGCGCGGGGCTACCGGCTCGGCGTGCTCAGCAACTGCTCGGCCGAGGCGGGCGCTGTGATCGAGCACGCCGGGCTGGACCACGTGTTCGACGCGCTCGCGCTGTCGTTCCGCCTGCACGTGGCCAAGCCCCAGCCGGCGATCTATCATGCCGCGCTGGAGATGCTCGGCGTCGGGGCGACCGAGACGGTGTTCGTCGCGGACGGCGCGTTCGGAGAGCTGGACGCCGCGCGCGCGCTGGGCATCGTGGCCGTGCTCATCGAGCAGGCGCACCAGAGCCGGGCCTACGGGGCCAGCAGCGAGTGGGACTACCGCGTCGAGCGGCTGGCGCAGGTGCCGCCGCTGGTCGACCGCCTGGGCCGGGAACCGGTCGAGCCGCCCCGGCCAGAACAGACCTGAGGAGGGCAGCATGCCAATCGTCACGGTCCAGATGTACGAGGGGCGCACGGTGGAGCAGAAGCGGGCGCTCGCCACGGCGCTCACGCAGGCGATGGTAGACATCGCCAAGACGACGCCGGAGCAAGTACACGTCATCATTCAGGACGTGCCGCGGACGAACTGGGCGCAGAGCGGCAAGCTGGCGAGCGATAGCTGACCGCTCTCCGGAGTGACCTACCCCCCGACCCCGCCCGTCGCAGGAAGGGGGGGAGTCTCCCCGGTCTCGTCCTCTCCCCCTTCCTGCGACGGGCGGGGTCGGGGGGAGGTTACTGCGCTTCGAGGCGGTCGAAGTAGCCGCTGGCCGCTAGCTCGCGTTGGAAGCGCAGCTCGACGAAGTCGTCGGGGTTGGCGGTCGCCGCCTGCGGGATCGTGGCCGCGATCTCCTCGAGCGAGGCGCGGATGCCTTCCGGCTCGATCCGCAGGTCGGACGCCATGATCTGCCGCTCGATCTCGTAGCCCTCGCGCAGCGCCTTCTGGTCGTCGACTTTCGAGTAGTCGGCGATCACCTTGAGCGCGAAGTCGGGATCGGTCTTGTAGCGGTGGACGCCCTCCGCGAAGGCCTCCAGGAACCGACGGAACACGTCGGGCCGCTCCTGGGTCTTCCGCCGTGTGCTGGCGACGCCCGTCGCCAGGTACTTGTAGTTCAGCTTCGTGACGTCGACGATCGTGTGGAAGCCGGCCTCCTCAGCGGCCAGGTTGTCGGGCGGGATACAGCCGCACGCGTCGATCGTGCCTTCTCGCATGGCGGCCAGGCGTGGGCCGCCCGAGCCGACTGCCAGGTAGGTGATGTCCTCGTCCGGATCGACGCCGCTGCGCTGCAGTCCCACGCGCGCCACCAGCTCGCTGTTTGAGGCGCGGGTCGCCACGCCGATCCGCTTGCCGCGCAGCTCGGCCGGCGTGCGAATCTCCGGCCGCCCCATGATCGCGCCGACGAGCTGCGGTTTCGTGCCGGCGATCATCACGGTGTCGCTGCCCTGGAGCCCGCTGCGGATTACCGACGATGCGCCGGCGATGAGCACGTCGATCTCGCCCGACACCAGCGACGCGACGCCGGCCGGCCCGCCATTCAGATAGGTCAGCTCGACGTCGAGGCCGTGCTTGTCGAAGATGCCGCCCTCCTGGGCGATCCAGGCGACGGATTGCGAGGCCACGAGCGCGGTGTACGCGAGGTGGACCGACGCCCGCGGCGGCGGTGCGGTGGGCGCGGCGGCGGATGCGCTGCCACTCGGGGCGGGGGCCGGCGCGCTTGGCGCGGACGCCGCGGGCGGCTTGGCCGCTGGCGCGGGGGACGCGCAGGCGCCCGCGAGCAACGTGAGCAGCACGGTGCAGAGTAGCGCGCGGCGGGCGGGCATGGGTGTCTCCTCTCCGGGATGCAACGTAGCCCCATCGTAGTCGCGCAACCGCCGGGCCGCAAGGGCCGGGCGTTTCGTTGGCCGCCCGCCGCGCGTGCCGTAGAATGCGGGGCTGCATACGCGTGGAACGAGGAGGGAGCATGGGGGCAGCAGCCCAGGTCGCACCGGTCGCGCGCGGGAATCGTCCGGAGCCACGGCGGATCAGGCGATGCGCGGGCCGGGCGTTAGCGGCGGGGCTGGTGCTGCTCGCGACGGCGCTGGCCCTCGGTCGCGCGCCCGCCGCCAGCGGGCAGGATGCCGGCCTTCGCCCGGCGCCGCCCGCGTTGATGGGCATCGCGGGGCACGCCTGGTGGTCCGACGAGCACTTCGACACCTTCCTACAGATGTATCGCGATCTGGGCATCACCGGGGTACGCATCCCCCTCGACTGGAAGCGCTTCGAGCCTCAGGAAGGCCAGTATGACTTTTCGCTGTTCGACCGCGTGTTCCCGCGGCTGGCCGCCGCCGGCCTGCAGCTCACGGTCTACTTCGTTACCGTGCCCGCCTGGGCGACGAGCAACCCCAGCGCGTGCGAGATCGACGAGCAGGAGTTCTGCGACTTTCCGGAGGCGCGCGAGCCCCAGTACCGCATGGCCGTGCGCGAGGCGGTGCGGCGCTACCCGTTCGTGCGCTACTGGGAGGTGGGCAACGAGCCGGAACAGTGGCGGCGGCAAGGCTTCAATCCGCCCGATTACCTGCGGCAGCTGCGCGCGTTCTACGCGGAGGCGAAGGCGGTCAACCCCAACGTCCAGGTGGCCATCAGCACGCTCACCGGCTGGCGCTACGTGGCCCGGCTGTACGACCTGGCCCCCGAGCGCCCGTGGGATGCCGTCGCCTACCATCCTTATGGCGGCCCGGACGGCGCCGACGCGCCGCCGTGGGGCCTCGCCGCCGACGACGGTGGCACGGGCCTGTACACGCTGGAGATGGACCGAATTCACAACGAGATGGCAGCGCGGGGCGACGGCGCCAAGCCGCTCTGGATCACCGAGTACGGCTGGGAGCGCGACCCGGCCGGTCAGGCGGCGCGACTGCGTGCGGCGCTGAGCTGGATGGCGTCGCGGCCGTACATCACGCAGGCGCACCTGCACATGCTGCACGACCAGGGCACCGAGCGCTTCGGCCTGACCCGCCTGGACCCGCCCGGCCCGATCACGCGCGACACGCGCTTCGTCCCCAAAGTGCCGTTCTATCAGGCCTTCAAGGAGTACCCGCGCGCGACGCCCACGGCGACGCCCCCGCCTACTCCGGCGCTCACGGCCACGGCCACCCCGTAGCGCGCCTGAGATCAGAACATATATTGCTCGGCTGCCCGCTGCGAATAGTACAATGGCGTCGTTAGGTTTAGCGGCCCGCGACCCGGGGAGCGCCGTGCGCCGGGCACGGCGCGTTTATCCCCGAGTTGCGGGCGGTGAGCGCTCTCCGATCCGTGGCCCGGGCGACCGGCGCCCGACGTGGGAACGTGGCCGCGGGACGCGCGACGAGTGGCGGCTGGAGGCGGGCGAATGGGCGCGCTGGTACGCACGTTTTTTACCCTGGTATTGGGCATTCTCGTGGGCGGGGCGATCATCCTGGGCTACGTCGAGACGCACCCCAGATACACGGCCAGCCCGCCGCAGTCAGTGGCCCTGCCGGTGAGCGCAGCCGCGGGACTCGCCGCGCCCGCTAGCGGCGCAGCAGCCGCCGCGCCCGCGGCGCTGTTGCCGGTGGACGGCAACCAACGGCCCACGTTCCAGGACGAAGACCTCCTGGCCGATCTCTACGACCGCGTGAGCCCGAGCGTCGTGAACATCACCGTGCGCACCCGGCTGCCCGGCACCGGCAACGTGCCCGAATACGAGCAGGGCACGGGCTCGGGCATCGTGCTCGACACCGACGGCAACATCCTCACCAACAATCACGTGGTGGGCGACGCCCGCCGCGTGGAGGTGACACTCGCGGACGGCACGAAGCTCGCTGCCCGCGTCGTCGGCACCGACCCGCTCAGCGACCTTGGCGTCGTGCGGGTGCAGACCAGTCCCGACAAGCTGACCCCGGCCGTGCTCGGCGATTCCGACACGCTGCGCGTCGGCCAGATGGCGGTAGCCATCGGCAACCCGTTCGGGCTGGAGCGGAGCCTGACGACGGGCGTCATCAGCGCGGTGGGGCGGGTACGGCCAAGCGGCCTGGGCCGCCGCTCGATCCCGAACATGGTGCAGACCGATGCCGCGATCAACCCCGGGAACTCGGGCGGGCCGCTGCTCAACTCGCACGGCGAGGTGATCGGCATCAACACGCAGATCCAGACGGCGGCCGGCGTGCGCGGCAATATGGGAGTCGGCTTCGCGGTGCCGGTGAACGCCGCGCGGCGGGCGCTCCCCGACTTGCTGGCGGGGCGAAAGGTGCCGCACGCCTGGCTGGGAATCTCCGGCACGGCGATCAGCGAGGACCTGGCAGACGAGCAGAACCTGCCGGTGAAGCAGGGCGTGCTCGTCGCGGAGGTGCTGCCCGACAGTCCCGCTGCTCGCGGTGGCCTGCGCGGGAGCGGTCGCCGCGATCCCGCCTCCGGCGACATCGTCCTATCGCTCGACAACCATGAGGTGAAAGCGGTCGAGGACATCGTCGCGTACCTCGACCAGCGCAACGTGGGCGACCACGTTACGGTCACGTATATGCGCGACGGGGCGACGTACACGACCGACGTGACGCTCGACAGCTGGCCCGATGACCAGCGCTAGGACTCCGGCTCTCGCAAGCTCCTCGGCAAGGCGGCCCGGCGACCTGCCGGGCCGCTCGCGTTAGCGCCCAACGGAGAGTGCCGTGGACAGTTCGGACGAGCAGGCAGCGCAGCGCGATCAGGCCCTGGCGCACCTCCGCGAGGCGCTGGCGCGGGTGCAGGCCGCACACCAGGAGGTCCGTCGGTGGGCGCCGCTGTCGGTGATGAACGACTTCGTGGCGATTGAGGCCGAGCTGCGGACCATCCTCGCGCGGCTGTAACCCGCTCTCCCCCGGAGGGGGAAGGCGTCAGCTCGCCAGGGCGCGGACGGAGACGGTGTGGAGGCCGGCAGCGCCGTCGGGCAGCGGGTCGGCGGCAATGGCGCTCTGTGTCACGCCGGTGCCATCGGTGGCGCGCACCTTGACCGTGTACTCCCCAGGGGCAGGCGGCGTCCACTCCGCCGTCCAGAGCACCCAGGTGAGCGGCCCGAGCGGCTGCTTCAGCCGCGCCGGCTGCCACGACTGCCCGCCGTCCACGCTGTACTCGACCAGCGCGATGCCTCGGTCGCCGGCGAAGGCGACGCCGCCGATCAGCAGCGGCTCAAGGTTCGTGGTGGTCAGGGCGGCCAGCGTGTCGATCCGCGACATCGTTTTGACGATCGCGTCGTCGCTCCAGCCACGCTGCTGCCAGAAGCCTTTGAAGTCGTGATCGAGCACTTCGATCCTGCGAACCCACTTGACATTCTTCATGCCGTAGATACCCGGCACCAGCAGCCGCGCCGGATAGCCGTGCTTCGGCGTCAGCGGCTCGCCGTTCATCTCGTAGACGACGATCGTCTCTGGCTGCATCGCCTTCTCGAAGCGGATGCTGTCCCGGTAATCGTCGGCGCAGGTGAACACCACCTTGAAAGCGGCCGCAGAGGGGCCGGCCCGCGCCAGCAAGTCGCGCAGGCGCACGCCCCGCCACTGAGCGTTGCCGATCAGGTCGCCGCCCACCTCGTTGCTGATGCACATGAGAGTGCGGTAGTCCTCGACCGCGGGCAGCGCCCGCAGCTCGTCGTAGCCGAGCGCAAAGGGGTGATCGACCTGGCCGCCGATCTCCAGACGCCAGCCCTCTACGTCGACCGTGGGGTCAGCGAAGAAGTTCTTGGACACCGTGTAGAACGTTCCCACCGGCGTGACCTCGGCGGGCATGCGGCTGAGTCCCCTGGGCACCGCCGCCGAGAGGGCCTGGGTGGCTCCACGCGACAGACCAGCGACGATCTCCCAGACGCCAACCCCGGCGGCCAGGGCGAACACGCCGCCGATACCGGCCAGCCGCAGCAGCCGGCGTCGGCGCGGGTCGGCCTCGGGGCCGCTGGGCAGCGGGCGCACGAGCCGCGTCAGCCCGGAGAACGCCGCCCCGTAGACGGCGAAGAGCATGGCCAGCGTGAGGGTGGCGCCGACCGCGCCCTGGCGGGTGGCGCTGCCGAACGGTCCCGCCCCCAGCGTGGCCAGCCCCAGCCAGGCCGTCGCCGCCCACAGCCCAGCGAGCCATAACAGCCCGTCGCGCAGGCCCAGGTGACGTCGCGCGGCCATCGCGCCGGCCAGCCCGCCAAGGCCGACCAAGCCGCCAACCACGCTGGCGAACAAGAGGCGCTTGGCGACGGACCCCAGCAGTGCGAGGAGAGCGTCGAACAGGGGCAGCGGCACGACGAACGTCAGGCGATCGGCGAGCAGCTCGGCCAGCGACGGGCTATCCAGCGCCAGCCACAGGAGGAACATCGTGAGCACCGCGAGCGCGCCGGCACCCAACCCGGCCAGGAACCCCGTGCGGCGGCTGGCGGTCATGTTACCCTCCCGGGCAGGCGGACAAGGGCGCCGGGCAGGCCCTCGACAGGACCCGCCCGGCGACCGCCTACCAGCGTCCGGCGCCGGGGCGAGGGCGGCGGCGGCAGCCGCGCCTTCGTGACACACCTGTAACCCGTCGGGCACCGACGCCGAATCTGCGACGAGAAGCGGCTAGAATGACTATCCTGAGCTAGTGTAGCGCGGCCGGTGTCGTAGCTGTATATCAATCACCCGGGACGGCCATCTCGGTGTACAGTCTGAGGACGCATGCCGGCCGGAGCGAGCAGCTGGCGTGGAACTTGCAGCGGCGGGCGACGGCGACGTTGCCGCCCGCCGCGACCGGCTCTGGCAGCCTGCTGCCGTGTGGAGAGAATAGAGCCCGTGAACGGAGTGGATCCCGCGCTCGCGCGGCTGGAAACGTCGCCCGTCGCCCGTGCACACACCGCACCGGAGGAGCCGGGGAACGACGAGGCGCCGGCGCCCCCCGCCCGGCCGTGGCAAGCGAGTCTCTACCGCTCACTGCAGGCCGTCGAGGGAGCGATTCACCGCGCCGCGCGGCCTATCACGCGCTCGTTGCGGCGCAAGCTGATGGTCACGATCGGCGTCTGCCTGCTGCCGCTGGCGCTGCTCTTCCTCGTGAGCTTCAGCCAGCGCTACGCCGACCGCCGCGCCGAGGAGCTGGCCGCCAACCGTGAGGTGGCCGAGGCGCTGGCCGTCGCCGCTGAGGCCTACGTCCGCAACCTGGACCACCAGCTTCGCTCCGTGGGCTTCGCGCTCGGGCGGCTCGACCCGGACCAGCAGCTCGCCGTGGTGCAAGCCTATCTTGCGCTGAATCGCCTGCCGTATGCCGATCTGGACCAACTTGGCCCGGCGACGCCACAGGGCCATGCGGTGCCTTACACCGACGTGGCGCTTCTCGCCCTCGTCGATCCGGACGGCACGGTGGTGGCCGCCGATCCGGCGAGCGCCGTTGGGGCCACGCTCGCCGACGCGCCCTACGTCGTGGCCGCGCGCGACGCCCCCGACCTGGCGTCCGCCGTCGTCTCCGACCTGCTGCCGGCCGCCGGCGACGATCCGCCGACCTTCGCGCTCGCCCGGCCCGTGCGCCGACCCGACGGCACGCCGGTGGGCGTGCTGGTCGCTTATGTCGATACGAGCGCGCTCGGCCGGGTGCTACCGCTGGACCGGCTGGACCAGGCGCACGGCGCGCTGGTGGACCGGCAGGGGCGGCTGGTCTACGACAGCGCGCGCCCTGACCTCCCCTGGGCGCAGCGCGACGTTTCGGCGCTCCCGCTGGTGCGCACCGCGCTCGGCGGTCGGCCGGCCGTAAGCGAGCGGTTCGACGATCCCGTGACCGGCGTCGCCAGCCTGGGCGCCGCGGCCCCCATCCCGCGGCTGGGCTGGGCCGCGACGTCGGCGCGCCCGGTCGCCGACGCGATGGCGCGCACCGACGCCGCCGCCCGTCAGGAGGGCACGATCTTCGTGCTGACGCTGCTGCTGGCCCTGGTCCTGGCCGCGTTTCTGGCCAGCACCCTCCTCCGGCCGCTGCGCGCCCTCCAGGCCGCGGTGCTGGCGCTCGCCGGCGGCGACTACGGCAGCCGCGTGCCGGCCGCGGGCGACGATGAGGTGGCCGACCTGGGCCACGCTTACAATACGATGGCCGCGCGCCTGCAAAGCCTGGAGGAGGAGCGCGAGGCGTTCGCGGCGATGGTGGCGCACGACCTCCGTAGCCCGCTGACAGCGGTGCGCGGGTCGGCGCAGCTGCTACAACAGCGCGTGCCCGAGGACCCCCTCGTCCAGCGCCGCCTAGACACGATCGTGCGCGAGACCGATCGCGTGGCCCGGCTCGCCGCCGACCTGGGCGACGCGTCGCGCGCCGCTGCCGGCCGCCTGGAGGTGCGCCCGGTGCGGGTGGACCTGACCACCCTTACACGCGAGGCGGTGGACCGGCAGCAGGCGGCAGGCGTGACGCAGCCCTTGCAGTTCGACGCGCCCGGTGCCCCCATCTGGGTCAACGCCGATCCCGAGCGCATCGCGCAGGTCTTGGACAACCTGATCGGCAATGCGGCGAAGTACAGTCCGCCCGACCGGCCGATTCGGGTCGAGCTCGAGGCGAACGGCCAGGCGTGCCTCCGCGTGCAGGACCAGGGTCCCGGCGTGCCGCCGGATGAGCTACCGCACCTGTTCGAGCGGTTCTACCGCACGCGCGGCGCGCGGCGCGGCGATAAGAAAGGCTCGGGCCTCGGCCTGTACATCAGCCACGAGATCGCGCAGGCTCACGGCGGGACGTTGACCGCCGAGAGCGCGCCCGGGGCCGGCAGCCGCTTCACCCTCGCCCTCCCGCTCGCCCCGCCGCCGGCCGGCCGCTAGCTCGACTCGGCCGGCGCGGAGGCGGCGAGGCGCTCGGCCACGATGGCGTCGAGGCGCTCGCGGAAGAAGGGGCCATGTGTGGCGAGCGCCATGAAGTCGCCGCGCTCCATGCTGAGCAGGTCCACGGGAGTGATGGCGCGCACCGTGGCGTTCCGGCGGAGGCCGCGGAGCAGCGCCATCTCGCCGAAGTAGTCACCCGCGCTCAATTCGTTCAGCCGCGTTTCGGCGCCCCCGGGCTCGATGCGCACCACTTCAACCTTGCCTTCGATGATGAGGAAGAAACGCGAACCGACATCGCCCTGCTCGACGATGGCCTGGCCCGGCTGGTAGTGCATCCGCACGATCGAGGTGGTGCGCTCCAGCTTCAAACGCGCTGTATCGCGCGGCAGGGCAGAGCCGAGTAGCCAGTCGGCCAGCACGCGCACCTTCCGCTCCCGGCTCGGCAGCTTGGACAGGTACACACCCCGCCACAGCCACCAGGCCGGCCAGCCCGACAGGCGCCGCCCGAACACCTCGGCCACCGCCGAGCCGTGGCCGAGCGACGCAAGCTGCCCCAGTCCGCCGAAAGCGAACGGCAGCTTGCGACCGCTGTCGAGCGTTGCCAACAGGTTGTGCGCCAGGAAGCGCGCCTCGCGGATAGCGTACTGCGCGGTCGGCGGGCATGTGCCGCCGGTGCGAGCGTCGGGCACGGCGGCCAAGTCGCCGAGCGCGTACACGCCCGGCTCGCTCGTCTGCAGATACTCGTTCACGACGACGGCGCCGCGCTCGTTGCGGCCGCACGGCACCGTCTCGACCAGCGGGTGCGGCCGGTTGCCGATAGTGGCGACGAGCGTGCGGGTGGGGAGCAAGCTCCCGTCGCGCAGCACCGCCTCGGTTGGGGTAAGCGCCGAGATACCGCTGTTGGTCTTAACCTCGATGCCCTTGCGCTCGAGCTGGCGTTTGGCGAAGGCGGCCAGCCGCTCGTTGACCTCGGGCAGAATGCGCGGCCCCGACTGAATCAGCACCAGGCGCAGCTCGCGCCGGTCGATGCCGGGGTAGAGCGGCAAGGCGTCGTGCAGGAGATCGGCTAGCTCGGCCATCACCTCGACGCCCGAGAAGCCGCCGCCCGCGACGGCAAAGGTCAATAGGCGCCCGCGCTCGTCGGGGTCGCCCTCGGCGTCGGCCTTCTCCAACATGTCTAGCGCGTGGTTCCGCAGGCCGAAGCCGTCGCCCACCGTCTTAGCGAGAATGGCATGCTCGGTGAGGCCGGGGAAGCGCGAGAGGTCAGTTACCGAGCCGAGCGCCAGCACCAAGGAGTCGAACGCCACGGGGTAGAGACGGTCTTCCAGGCCGGTGCTCACGTGGACCTGGCGCGCGGGGAAGTCGATGGCCTGCACCTCGCCGCTAAACACCTGAGTGCGGGGCAGCAGACGGCGTAGGGGCGTCAGGATGTGCTGTGTTTCGATGCTGCCCGACACCAGCTCGGCCAGCATCGGCTGGAACAGAAAATAGTTGTCGCGGCTGATGAGCGTGACGCCCACGTCGCGGCGGCGGCGCAGGCGCTTCTCTAGCTCCAGCGCCGTGTAGACGCCGCCGAAGCCGCCGCCCAGGATCAGCACCTCGTGGCGGCGCGGCCCCTCCAGGCGGAAGCGGCGGCTACCCACCCGCAGCAGGTCGCCGGGCCGCAGCGGCGCCGGGCCGCCCAGGCGGCGCTCGTTCACGTAGGTGCCGGTCGCGGAGTGGAGGTCGCTGACCGTGACGTGGCCGTGGCTGACGACGAGCTGCGCGTGTCGCGGGGAGACGTCGGGATCGCGGAGAGGCAGACTGCTCGCGGGGTCGCTGCCCAGCGTCACCTTGCCCTCGCGCAGCAGCCGTCGCACCGAGGCGGCCTCCTCGGCGACGAGAGCCAGCGGGACGTTGGCAGCGTTCATCGGCTCGGCCCTAGGCGCCCCAGGGCGCTTGCGGCCAGCGGGAGGCAAGGCGGCCTCTCGTGGCGCCGCACGGTTTTGACGCAGTGTAGCACACCGCGGGGGGCGCGACGACCACCGGCAAGGGACTCACGCACGGCGCCCACACGCGTTGTGCGCGCCGGCTTGCAGGCCTCACGGCAATGTGTGAAACTAATCACGCTTCACGGCCGCGCTTCAGCGTGGGCTTACCTCGTGCTGGACGCAGGCGGTGCGCCGCGGAGGGCCATCCGGCACAGCGAGGGAAAATGAGCATCGAGCCGGCGGCCGCCGCGCCCGCGGACCTGGCCGCGCGCGTCCGACAGCTCGAAGAGGCGCTGCGGCGCCAGGCGGTGCTGCGCGAGGTCATGGAGGCGCTCGCCGCCGAGCCGGACCTGGACACCCTCATTCAGCTAGTCCTCGCCCGCATCACCGACGCCATGCGCGCCGACCGCGCCAGCTTATTTCTCCTCGACCCGACGCGGGGCGACCTCTGGACCCGCATCGTGGACGGCGACCAGATCCGCGAGATTCGGCTGCCGCTCGGCCAGGGTATCGCCGGCCACGTCGCCGCAAGCGGCGACACGGTGAACATCCCCGACGCTTACCAGGATCCCCGCTTCAACCCGGCGTTCGACCGGGCGAGCGGCTACCGCACGCGAACCATTCTGTGTACGCCGCTCGTCGGGCGCGATGGCGCGCGCCTCGGGGCGGTACAAGTGCTGAACAAGGCTGAGGGCGTCTTTACGCCCGAGGACGAGGCGCTGTTGGCCGCGCTTGGCACCCAAGTCACTATTGCCCTGCGCAACGCGGCGCTGCTCGAAGCCGAGCGCCGCGAGACCGAGCGGCGCGCTCTCCTACTCGATGTGATGCGCAGCCTGTCGTCTGAGCTGGAGCTGGACGCGCTGCTCGATGCGATCATGGCGCGGACGACCGAGGCCATGCGCGCCGATCGCAGCACGCTGTTTCTGGTCGACGCGAGCCGGCGCGAGCTGTGGTCCAAAGTGGCGCAGGGCATGGAGCGAGCCGAGATTCGGTTCCCGATGCACGTCGGCATCGCCGGCCACGTCGCGACCACTGGCGAGACCCTGAACATCACGGACGCGTACGCCGAGCCACGCTTCAACAAGGACGTCGACCGCCTCAGCGGCTATCGCACGCGTACTATGCTCTGCATGCCCCTGCGGAACGCGAACGGCACCGTCATTGGGGTGATGCAATGCCTGAATAAACAGGATGGCGTGTTCACGGCCGAGGACGAGACGCTACTGGGCGCGCTGTGCTCGCAGGCCGCCATCGCCCTCGAGAACGCTCGGCTATTCGAAGAAGTCGTGGCCATGAAGAACTACAACGAGAGCATCCTGCGGAGCATGGCCACCGGGGTGCTGGCCATTGATACCGAGAGCCGAGTAACCACGATCAATCCCGCCGCGCTGCGCATCCTCGGCATCGAGGAGGACCGGGAGCTGGTGGGCCGCGCGTATGGTGAGGTACTCCTCACGAGCCTCAACCCCGAGCTGGACACCGCAGTAACGCGCGTGCTGACCACCGGAGCGCCGCAGGACTCCTACGACCGCCCCATCACGACCCATCGCGGCCAGACTATGAAGCTCAACCTCAAGGGCATCGCCCTGCACGACGCGCACCAGCAGCGGCTTGGCATGGTACTGGTCATCGAGGACATCACTGAGAAGCAGCGCGCCGTCTCGGCGCTGTCGCGGCTCGTCAGCCACCAAGTCGCCGACCGAGTGATGAGTCAGGATATCCTGCAGCTCGGCGGCAGCCGCAACAAGGTGACCGTGCTGATGTCCGACATCCGCGACTTCACCACGTTTTCCGAGACGACCGATGCGGAAGAAGTGGTGGCCATGCTCAATAGCTACTTCACGCGGATGACCGAGGCGATCTTCGACGAGGGCGGCGCGGTGGACAAGTTCATTGGCGACGCCATCATGGCCATCTTTGGCTGGCCGGAGGCGCACGACGACGCGGCCCTGCGCGCCGTGCGCGCGGCCGTCGAGATTCGACGGCGGCTGTATGCCTTCAACGCGGCCCGCCGCGCACAGGGGAAGCCGCCGATCGAGAACGGCATTGGTCTGTGCAACGGGGAGGTCGTGTCGGGCGGGATCGGCTCGGAGACGCGCCTCGACTTGACGGTGATCGGCGACACGGTCAACGTGGCCGCACGACTTGAGGGCCTGAGCAAGCAGTTCGCCTGCAAGATCCTGTTGAACGAGGCCGTCTACCAGGAGATCCGCGAGCACTTCCCCTGCGTGTTCCTGGGAGCCGAGCAGGTGAAGGGCCGGGCCGAGGCGGTGCGCGTGTACGGCATCCCAGAGACGTTCGTCGAACGCCTCCGGAGCGGTCGGCGAGCGCGGCCGCTGGCCAGCACCTAACCGGGTGCGCCGCCGGGTGGCGCGAACTCGGCGTCAGCAGCCGCCGAGCCTGTCACTGGCACCAGCGCTCCGCTTGTTCGATGGTGAGGTCACCGTCACAAAAGGGGGCCGGGGCGGCGTGAGCGCCCCGGCCCTCGTTCCCGTGCGGTCGTGCTCAGCGGCGTAACCAGCGCCCGCTGACCAGGCCCAGGACCAGCAGTCCGCCGCCGAGCAATGGCATCGGCCAACTGGCGGCGTCATCCGTGGGCGCGGGCCGCCCCTCGGGGAGCGGCAGATCACTCGGGTCCATCGGCGCCACGGACTGGGGGAGCACGTCGCGCGGCCCCGTCACGCCCGCGGTGGCGACGCCGGGCACCGGACTGGAGAGGGCGGCCGGTGTGTTGGCTAGCGTCCCCGGCGACACGGCTGGCGCAGGGCTAGTGAGCGCCGGCGGGGTCCCGCCGGGCGCGGTGCCCCCCGGTCCCGTGGCGGGCGGCCCGGTCACGCCGGGGGTAGCGACGCCCGGGATCGGGCTAGACAGCGCGGCCGGCGTGTTGGCCAGCGTTCCCGGCGACACCGCGGGCGCCGGGCTGGTGAGCGGCGCCGGCGAGCCCGCGGGCACCGTGGTGGCGCCGGGCGCCTGAGGCGCCTGCCCCGGCTGCGGCTGGCCGATACGCGGCCCAGCGACCGGGGTCCGCGTGGCCGGGATCGGGTTCACCTGTAGCGTGATGTACCCGTTCATGCCGTCGTCGGTGTACATCGGGTCGGTGAACCAGTATTCGCCCGGGATGGTGAAGATCCGCCAGAACGCCTGGCCGGGCACCATCGGGCCGGAATCCCAGGTCCCGCTGCGGACGGAGTGGACCGTGGTGCCCTGGTTGATCCAGACGACCGTCGTGGGTGCTCGGACGGTCACGGAGGCGGGTAGGAAATAGTTGTCGCCCATGAGAATGTACATGACGTCCTGGCGTTCTCCCTGCGCGAGCACAGGGGTCGCCACTGCCGCGGCGAGCAGCAAGACCGCCGCCAATAGGCGCCACCGGTGGACGAAGGGCGCGAGTGGCATTGCACCAGCTCCTCTCTCCGGGTGGGATGGGCCGGGCGTCTCGGTGGGCAAGCGTCTGCCGGCCGCGGGACGAGCGGCGCGCGCCCGGTCGGGCGCCAGCCGGCTCGCCTGTAAGCTCGTTCGCGCCGTAAGTCGTCGCGCGCCAGTGCCCTCGATCCGCATCTGAGGACGGCGACGCGATAGCCGTCCCCTCTTAATAAACGCAGTTTCCGCCAGAGCGTTACCGATCTGCCCAGATCGTCTTGTCGGCGTTTGGATCGAAGCCCAGCGTGGCCGGCGCGAACAGCGCCTCGGGCGCCCACAGCTCGGGAATCAGCCCCTGCTCGTGGGCGTATTGGAGGAGCGTTTCCAGCGTCCGGCGGTTCGCCGCAAAAGTGTAGGGCCAGGGGTCCGGGCCCAGCAGCGCCCGCTCCTCTTCCCACAACGCGCCATACCAGGCCAGGCTGGACTTTCGTTGATCGCGGATGTAGGCGTAGCAAGCTTCTTTCGCCCGCTGGAACGCTTTGAGCACTGCCGTGGCCACCCACGGGTCGCGCTCCAGGACCTCGTCGCGCACGACCATGACGTGCATGATTGGGAAGTGGCCGGTGCGGCGGTAGTAGTCCTGCTCGACTTCCTTGTAATTGGGGAACAGCCGCGCCACCTGGCTGCTGCCCTCGCGGAACGCCTCGAGCACGTCGGGGAAGACCTGCGCGTCGATGTCGCCGCGCAGCAGCAGGTTCTGCAGGCGCTCGCCGGGCGGACAGCGCTCGATACGGATGCCGGGCGGGGGCTGCCAGCCCTCGATCTCCTCGTCGGCGCCCGTCACCCAGGTGATCGACTCGAGCGGCACGCCGTACTCATGCTGGAGGATCCCGCGCACCCACAGCGCCGCCGAGTTCATGTAGACCGCCACCCCAACGCGCTTGCCCGCGAGGTCGCGCGCCTCGCGGATGCCCGCGTCACGGTTGACGAAGATGTAGGAGTGGCGGAAGCGGCGGTGGGGGAACACGGGGATCGCCGTCCAGCGCCGGCCCTGGGCGCGCGCCGCCAGGAACATGGCCGACGACGACTCGCAGATGTCGAACTCCTCGTACTGGAGCATACGGAACATACGCTCGGGCGTCGGCAGCGGGATCACGGTCAGGTCGATCCCCTCGGGCTGCACGGTGCCGTCGATGAGCGGCCGGGTGCGGTCGTAGTCGCCGCACGACATGGTGAGGTGTACGCGCGCCATCGCAGCCTCCCCGCGGGCAATCCAACCGCATTCTAAGCGCCGCCTAGCCCGCTCGCAACTGGCCCACGCGGTTGCCGCCAGGTGCCGGGGCCGCGGGTGCCCGGCTGCCAAGCGACCGGCTAGGCGTCGCTGGTAACAGTATTGTGACCGGGGGCAAATTGGCCCGCCCGGCTCCCGCACGGGCCTTGACGGGCTCGCGATGGCTGCGTAGCATGACGGTGCCGGCGGCGGGTGTGGCGCCGGCACGGGAGTGCCCGCCGGCCGAGTGCGCGGGGTCGGCGGGTGTGCTAGGGACCGGGAGGGGGGCAGGCGACGTGGCCATCTCGATCGAGCGCGCGACAGTCCGCGAGGTCAAGTGCTTCTTGTGCGGCGACACGTTGGGGGACGTGCTCCTGAGCGCTCACCAGCGGGTGTTCCGCCGGGCGCCGGGCTGCCCGCCCAGCACCGGGCCGCTCGAGCGGCTGCGCTGCCCGCGCTGCAACGGGCCGGTCTACCTAGAAGGCGCGGAGACCACCACCGATTGGTCGCTGCTCCCCATCCGCTCAGCCCGCCCCGTGCGGCCCAGCTAGGGCGCGACCCGCGCGGCCCGGTACCGGGGCCGCAGCGCGAGCGGTCGACGGGTTACGATCGCGTTCGGCGGCCCGCGAAAGTGGGCGGCGACGTACCCGATTTCGTATAATTCCGGTGTGCTCCACGGCAGGCCGCGGGCGCGCTGGCTCGGCAGCAGGACGATGGCGAGGGCAGACGAGCGCAGGGCGCTCCGCCCTCGCCATTTTTGTTGCTAGCGGTCAGTGATCAGCAATCAGCCATCAGCTACCAGCCCCATTCGAGCGGATAGCTGACGGCGGATAGCTGACGGCTATTAGAGGGAGAGCGGATGGAAATCGGGATCATCAAGCCGGTACGCATCGAAGAGGAAATGGAGCGCTCGTACCTCGATTACGCGATGAGCGTGATCGTGTCGCGGGCGCTCCCGGACGTGCGCGATGGCCTGAAGCCCTCCCAGCGGCGCATTCTCGTCGCGATGCACGACCTGAACCTGACGCCCAACCGGCCCCACCGCAAGTGCGCCAAGATCGCCGGCGACACCTCGGGCAACTACCACCCGCACGGCGAGGCGGTCATCTACCCGACGCTGGTCCGCATGGCCCAGGAGTTCAACATGCGCTACCCCCTGGTGGACGGCCAGGGGAACTTTGGCAGCGTGGACAACGACCCGCCCGCCGCGATGCGCTACACCGAGGCGCGCCTCACGCCGATCGCGCTGGAGATGCTCGCCGACCTCGACATGGACACGGTTGACTGGCTGCCGAACTACGACAACACGCGCCAGGAGCCGATGACCCTGCCGGGCCGCTTCCCGAACCTGATCTGCAATGGCTCGGCCGGCATCGCCGTCGGCATGGCCACCAGCATCCCGCCGCACAACCTGAGCGAGGTCGTGGCCGCGCTGCTGCACCTCATCGAGCACCCCGACGCGACGGTCGAGGACCTGTGCCGCTTCATCCCCGGCCCGGACTTCCCGACCGGTGGCATCATCCTTGGCGACGAGGACGTGAAGAAGGCGTATGCCTCGGGACATGGCCGGGTGGTCGTGCGGGCGCGCACGACGATCGAGGAGCCGCGCAGCGGGCGCTTCCAGATCGTCGTCACGGAGCTACCCTACCAGACCAACAAGGCGGCGCTTCAGGAGCGCATCGCCGATCTAGTGCGCGAGAAGAAGATCGACGGCATCGCCGACATGCGCGACGAGTCCGACCGCCAGGGCATGCGCCTGGTGATCGAGGTGAAGCGCGACGCCCGGCCGCAGACGCTGCTCAAGCAGCTGTTCAAGCACACGGCGATGCAGACCGCGATCAGCATGAACATGCTGGCGCTGACCGAGCGCGAGGTCGTCCAGTCCGACGGCACGGTGCGCAAGGTGCCGCAGCCCGAGGTGCTGACGCTCAAGCGGCTGCTGACGCTGTTCCTGGGCTACCGCCAGGAGGTGCTGACGCGGCGGACGCGCTTCGAGCTGGAGAAGGCCAAGGCCCGCGCCCACATTCTGGAAGGGCTGAAGATCGCGCTCGACCACGTCGACGCGATCATCCGCCTGATCCGCGCCGCCGCCTCGGCGGACCAGGCGCGCGAGCAGCTCATGGCGCGCTACAAGCTGAGCGACATCCAGGCGCGCGCGATCCTCGACCTGCAGCTGCGGCGCCTGGCGGCGCTGGAGCGCCAGGAGATCCTGGACGAGTACGCGAAGCTCCTGCAGACTATCGAGCGGCTGGAGGATCTGCTCGCCAACCCGCGCAAGATCCTGTACCTGGTGCGCGACGAGCTGGTGGACCTGCGCAAGAAGTACGGCGACGCGCGGCGCACGCTGGTGGCCGCCGATCAGAGCGGGGACATCTCCGAAGAGGACGTGATCCCGAACATCGACGTGCTCGTCACAATCAGCTCCCGCGGCTACATCAAGCGCCTGCCCTCGGGCACCTACCGCGCCCAGCGGCGCGGCGGCAAGGGCATCAAGGGGATGGTGCTGCGCGAAGAGGACGCGCTGCGCCACATGATCGCCTGCAAGGCGCACGACAACATCCTGTTCTTCACGGACCGCGGGCGCGTCTTCCAGCTCAAGGCGCACGTCATCCCCGAGGCGGACCGCACGGCAAAGGGCTTGCCGATCGTCAACCTGATCAGTATCGACCCGAACGAGACGGTGACAACGGTCCTGGCCGCGCCCGACTTCGAGCACGATTTCCTGATGATGGCCACGCGCCAGGGCGAGATCAAGAAGACGCCGCTCCAGGACTTCGCCGTCGTCCGCTCGAATGGCCTGATTGCCTTCGACCTGGAGCCGAGCGACGAGCTAGCCTGGGTGAAGCATTGCTCGGACGACTGCGAGCTGATGCTGGTGACCGAGCAGGGGCAATCGCTGCGGTTCCGGGCCAAGGAAGTCAACGCGCGCTCGCGTCAGGCCGGCGGCATGCGTGGCATTCGCCTTGCAGCCGGCGATCGGGTGTGCGGTCTGGAGCTGGTCGAGCCAAAGAGCCAGCTCCTCGTCGTCACCGCGAACGGCTACGGGAAGCGGACGGACTTGGACGAGTACGAGGCGCATGGTCGCGGGACGGCCGGTGTCCGCACGACGACGGTGACCGACAAGACCGGCCCGCTAGCCGCGGCGCGCGTGATCCACGGCCACGAGGAGCTGATGGTGATCTCCAGTGGTGGCACGGTGCTCCGGACGACGATCGCGAGCATCCGCGAAACCGGACGCACCGCGCAAGGCGTGCAGATCATCGGCCTGCGCGGCAACGAACGCGTTGCCTGCATCGCGATCATCAACGGCCACGGTGACGACGGCGAGGCGTGACCCCCACGGCGCTCGGCCGGGGACGCGGTGAAAGCCCGGGAGTCTTACTCCCGGGCTTTCACGATAATGAGCGTGCCCGTGACCTGCGCGGCCACCGCTTCCGCGACGGGGCCGAGCAGCAGCGGCGTGCCGGGGTCGCCCGGGCTGGCACCCATGATCGTCACCTGGTGCGCCTCGGCCTCGACGGCGATAGCCGCCTCGACCGAGCCCGCGATGACGATGGCCGGCTGCGCGCGGGCGGGATGCGCGCCCCGGGCCAGGAGCGCGTCAAGCTGCGCCCGCACTTCCGCGTCGTTGTCTGGCAAGAGGCCGGGCTGCTCCACGTGTAGCAGCGTGATTGTCGCGTCGTGCCGCTCGGCAAGCCCCATTGCCAGCCGCAGCGTCAGGAGACCCTGCGGGCCGCCGCGCACCGGCAGGAGAACTTGGCGGACGCGGGTGAGCCGCCCAAGCCTGACGGCAGCGAGGTCGCAGGGCGCGATGGTAATCGCTTCGTGGAGAGGGCTGCCGAACAGGCTCTGGCTTGCGTCGGCCCAAGCCCGCCAGTCCACCAACAATAGGTCGGCACTGCATTCGCGGGCGACCGCGACCACCCCCGGCCACCCGGCAGCGCCCGTCGCCGCAGCCGCTCGCACTTCGATACGCGGTCTGGGACCGGGTTCGGCGTGCTGACGCTTCGCAGCGCCGGTGTCCTGGCTGAGGGACGAGGGCCGCCCCGGGACCGTTTCTATGGCGATTACCCGCCCGGCGCCGCTTGGGCCCGGTGGCACCAGCGCGGCCGCGACCGCGACTAGCTCACGCGCAGCCGCGGGGTCGGGGCCCAGCGGCACCGCTATCGTCAGGCTGGATTCGCCCATGACTCCGCTCGGCCCCCACCGGCCGCGCGACCCGCCCCGCCCAGACAACCCTGCGCGGAAACGCTGCCCGGCGGGCAGCAAGAGCGGGCCGTGGGAACGTAGGGAGCCATTCTATCAAACCGCGAGCCGGTGCCCCGTCACCGTAACGAGCCTGCCTGCTGAACCCGGCCCGCGCCGGGCGGCGCGCGGTCGACGAATCGCCCGGCTGGGTCCGGCCGCGAGCCGGCAACCAGAGCACACGGACCCAGAATGGCCGTCCTCCCGCCCCTTTGAGGTCCGTGCTGCCACGTCGGCGGGCCGCTAGTTGCGGCGGGGGCGGAGAGCGATGAAGCCGTAGAGCGTCGGCTCGAAGCGGTTGGCGATGCGGAGATACTCTTCTTCGTTGCCCTCGATCATCAGCTTGTGCATGAGGACGGCATCGCCGTCGGGGATTGGCTCCATGGACTGGACGCACAATGCCATGATGGGGATGCCGCCCTCATACACCTTGACCTGGCCCTGGTGGCGGGGGATACGGTACAGCCGGTGTGGGCGCGAGGGACTGCGGACCTCGAGGTAGCCCCGCCGGTCCAACTGGCGGTACTCCTCGTCGGTGAGCAGCTCCTGCAGGAGGGCCTCCGCGCGCTCTTGCGCCGCCCGCCAGTCCTGGCGCGTGCCCACGGGCCCCGCCGGCTGCTGGACCAGCACGCGGTAGGGCGTACGACAGAGCAGGCCGATGATCAGCAGTACGAAGAGTAGCTCGAGCCCCGCCACCAGGAAGAAGGCGAGGTCCGTCATCCCCCGGCAACTCGCGGAACCATGACGACTTGCTCAGCCGCGGGGTCGAACGTATCGATCCGCTGAGCCGGCTTGTCGGGCGCGACGACGAACGCGGTGGCACCGCGGGCGCGCTGCTCCTCGAAGATGCGCTCCGCTTCGCGCACGGCGGCGACCGCCTCCGGATCGCCGAGCTCGACCCGCTTCGTATCCCACTCGACGACGGTGTCGCCGCGTGAGGAGAGCACTCGCAGCTTCGCCATTGCCCAAACCTCCTTGCCAGCGGGTACCGGGTCCCGGTCGGGGCCAGCAGTGCAGAAGCCGTGCCATTCGCGCCTCGGCCTGGCGGCCTCGCTGCTCGATTACATTCAGTATACGCCGCGGCCCTGCGATGTCAAGAGAAGCTGCGCGGCGGGCCTCACCCGTTGGCAACGCTTGACACTCCCCGCGACGGATCGTATCCTTCCCTACCGGCGCGGCAGCCGCCGGCGGACTGCGAGGCGCGGCCGAGTGGTAGGAATCCGCGGCCGCGCGGGGCGGCGAGGGAGGGATATGGGGCGCCTGCTGCTGGCGATCGTCCTCATCATGGCGGGCGCCCAGATCGCGCTCGGCTCGACGTGGCGGGTGGCGGCCCAGGACTCTGGCGCGCAGGTCGTTGTCGAGCGCCCCCTGCCCGGCACCAGCATTAGCGTGCAGGCAGACATCAGCGGCTGGGCCATTGATCCCACCGGTCCCGGCACCGGCATCGACGCCGTCCACGTCTACCTGGACGGCGAGCCCGGCCAGCCGCGCGCCCGCTTCCTCGGTCAGGCGAGCTATGGCCAGCCGCGGCCCGACGTGGCGCGGACGCTCGGCGACGCGCGCTATACCAACAGCGGCTTCGCGCTGCTGAGCGAGCTGCCCCCCGGCACCCATTCCCTGTTCGTCTACGCGCACACCGCGGGCGCCGGTCCCCAGGAGGGCTGGAACCGCGCGAGTGTCGCGTCGTTCGAGACGTCGCTCATCGAGGCAGCCCCGACCATGGTGCAGCCGGGGCCGACTCCCGCCGGCGACAGTGGCCGCTACCAGACGGGCCCCGCGAGCTGGCAGGGCGGCAACACGTGCGTCCGCTACACGGGGAGCGGCTCGTGCGAGTCGAGCATCCCGGTTGGCGTCGCGACGGGGGCTTCGTGCATTCAGTGGAACCAGCGGGGACAGTGTACCAACTATGTCGGCGGCACGGACAGCGCGGCGAACAGCAGCCCGCCGCCCACTCCCGCGGTGCGCAGCGTCCCGCCGAGCGGCCCAGCCAGCGTGCCTACCGTGACGAGCGGCGGCGCGCCGCGCCCTCCGGTCGGCGCGCCGCGAGCCGTGGCGCCGCCGGATGCTGCGACGGGCGACGACGCGGATGGCGACGCGACCACCCCATCCAGTGGCCCGCCGCACGGCGCCCTGCCGGCGGCCGCACCGCCGAGCGTGGATACGACCGGCGGAGATACGACGGGCGGGGATGCCACGGGCGGTGGAGACAGCCCGCCGGCCGTGCGGGTAGCGGCGCCCCCTCCCGCCGGCCCAGCGGCCGCCAGTAGCGGACGCACCAGCCCGCCCGGCGGCGCGGGGACGACGGCCGCGGCCGCGCCGCCGGGCGGGGCCACAAGCCGCGGCTCGGGCGCCGTGTCAACGCCAGTCGTCGTCCTCGTTCCTACCGCCGTTGGCAGCGTGCCGACCGGCCCGGGCGACGAGGCGTTTCCGGCAGACGCGCCGCCACCGGTCGCCGACTCGCCCCTGGTCCAGGCCACGGCGGCCGCGCTACACCCGAACAACCAGACGGCCGGTGTGGCGCCCCTCCGCTCGGGCTGCGCGCTATACATCGGATGCGGCGGGGACAGCGCGACCAGCGCAGCCGCGAGCGCGGCGACCGCTACCCGGCCGCCAGTGCTTTCGAGCGCCGCCAGCGCCGTCGGCGCCACTGGGGGAGGGGCGGCCGTGCTCAGTCCCAATGTGGTCCCCACGCCCACGGCCACGCCGACCGCGTGTCCGCCCTTCGGTGGCTGCGGCGGCGCTCGGTAGCGCGACGAATCCGACGCGCTCGCGAGCGGCGCCGATGGCGCCGCCGGCGGGCACCCCCACCGCCCCGCTGACGGTCGGATACCGAGGGCTTCACACAGGCCACCGCCGGCGCTGGGCTGCCGTGGGGTCGCCCGCCCCTGTCTCCGTCGTCGCGGGCCGGTCACCGCCGGGCTTCACCTCGCGTGGCGGGCCATGTTGGGCCGCGAGCAGCAGCCCCGCGCCAGGACGTGACCACGAGCGATGAGGGTAAGGCCTGTGGTGCGGGAATCCGCGGCGCGTGGCGGACGCTGGGCGAGGCCGGGCAGCAAGACGCCCGCCCGGCTTCGGCCGGGCGGGCGTGAACGTAATGCCGCGTGAGCGTCACTGATCGGAAGCGCGGCTCGCGGCAGTGGGCGGGGGCACGAGCGGGAGCGGCAGGCGACTCGAGCCGGCTTCCTGCGTGCCACCCCAGCCGATCGTCCCCGTGTAGCCGCCGTAGCCCTGAGTGCGAACGACGTAGGTGTAGCCGCCCGGAACAGGCCCAAAGGTCCGCGTCTCGGCGTTGACGACGCCTACGCTGCGGCAGGCCACCAGCGGCGTGTCGGCCTCGGGGCACTGGAAGATCTCGTGCGAACTGGTGCTGAAGCTCGTGCCCGACGTCCACGACAGCATGTAGCCAGCGCCGTCTGGCGCGACCACCGCGTCGAGCGACTGGCGGTACGCATCTGGCGTGGCGAACGGGTTAAAGCCGCGGCGCGGCCCCTGGTTGTAGCCGAAACTGCCGGGCCAGCCGTAGATTGGGGCGAACGCGCCGAAGCAGGTGCTGTAGGGCACCACCGCGTCGGCAATGGCAATTTGGGGGTTGGGCCCGCTTATGGGTGGTAAGGGTGGCGTGCCATCCGTGTAGGTAGCGTATCTCGCTCCCTGCGCGGCGCTGATCCCGACGCCGGTTGGCAGCAGCGAGCCAAGTTGCGAGGCGGGCGTGCAGCTACAGGCCACACTACAGCCAAAGGCCGAGGCCTGGCAGATGAAGCCCATGCTGGTCGAGCACGCCAAGGCCCCGAAACCCTGGCACGGCGTAGACTCACATACGCCGGGCGGCGTGATCGGGAACAGGGATTGCGCGTCGACCGGCGCGGCCTGCGCCAGGAGAATGAAGCCCGTGAGGAGCACGAGCGTCAGAACGGATCGCCACATACCCGCACCTCCGCTGGGGCAGGCCTGGCCCCTCAGGGCGAGCCCGCGACTGGCTATGGGCGCAATTACGGTGGACCGGTCCCAGCCCGGCGCGCTCGACTCGCGCGGCACGGGGAGGTAGGCTCGGCCACGCCGAGCCGGGCCGGCGACGGAGGGCACCACCCGCCCTAGCGCGTCGGCTCTCACACACTTAAACGACGATAGCGCGGGAACGTTACAGCACCGCCACAAGTCGCCCTTGATTGGGGTAGCGCAAGGCCCCGGGGCGGCTCCGTCTATCGCCAACTGGGCCTACTCGGCTGGCGGCTCGTCGTCCTCCGCATCGCCCCGTCGCGTGACCCACAGCACAGCGGCGATCACGACTGGGGCGAGCACCAGCAGGGCGAAGTCGTCCCAGTCGCCGACCGCACCATGAGCCAGTAACAGAATGTGTGCTTGCGACATGCCCGTGTCCTCTTGCCCCGCGCCGGCGCGGACCGCCCCTCATCCCCAGTATAGTTGACCATAGTCGAGGGTTGACGGAGGACTGGAGATCTCGGCCGCTGAGGCCCGGGTCCGGCACGGGGCGGTGCCTGCCGGTCCCTTCGACCTGGCTTGCGCAAGCGTTCGGCCGGCCGTTCGGCGCGAGCTGACCGGCGACCACGAGTTGTCGGCCTCGGCGGGCGCCTGGTATACTCCGTGCTGTCACGCCGAAGTGGCGGAATTGGTAGACGCGCTACGTTCAGGGCGTAGTGGGCGTACGCCCGTCGGGGTTCGAGTCCCCGCTTCGGCACCGTGTCAAAAGCCTGGCGGACATCCGCCAGGCTTTTGTTGTGCCATCGACGACACCGTCTCGCTGCCACCCTCGACCGGGTTCAGGCGCCGGCGCCGACGGGGCGTCACAAGTCTGCGGCCCGCGGCACTTGGCGAACTGGCTCGCGCGGCCCGTCGACCGCTCAGTCTCCTCGCTCCGCGGGCCGGCGCTGGCCCCGCCCTCGCCGATGTGAGGTCTGCTCGCCCGTCCCGGCGCTAGAGGTCGGCCGCTTCTGCGCTATGGCGGACGGACGGGCGCCCGGCCTTGCTGCCCACCGGTATTGCCTGTATAATTCCTACTAGGTCAGTATGAATTAGGGGACGGGCCGATGCTGCAGGTCTCCCAGCGCACCCATTATGGCTTACGAGCGATGACCGAGCTGGCGAAGGCGTACGGCCGCGGGCCGCGCTCGCTCGCGGAGGTCGCCGAGGCGCAGCACCTGCCCGCGGGCTACCTGGAGCAGATCGCCACGCCCTTGCGCCGCGCGGGCCTCATCGATGGGACGCGCGGCGCGCACGGCGGCTACCAGCTCGCGCGGCCGCCCGACCAGATGAGCGTAGGGGAGGTCGTGCGGGCGCTAGAGGGCGCGGTCGCGCCGGTGGAGTGCCTCTCGGAGGATTACCCTGCCGGCTCCTGCGCGCTCGAGTTGGGCTGCCTCTCCCGCCCCGTCTGGCAGCGGGTGAAGGAGAGCATCGATCAGGTGCTCGACTCGACCACGCTGGCGGACCTGTGCGCGACGGCGGAGGCGCCCGGCTGCGCGCCCGAGCAGGCGCCCGACGCGCTCGGCTTCGTCCCGCTGACGTTCAGCAATGCAAGGAAGCAGGACTCGTGCTCGATCAAATGCTAACCGACGAGGTGAACCCGTGAGCACCACGCTCGACACTCTGACAACCGGCGAATACAAGTACGGGTTCGTGACCGACATCGAGTCCGACGTCATCCCGCGTGGGCTGAACGAGGACACCATTCGGCTGATCTCGGCCAAGAAGAACGAGCCCGCGTTCATGCTGGAGTGGCGCCTGAAGGCGTACCGCTACTGGGCGAAGCTGGAGAAGGCGGAGGCGGAGCCCAAGTGGGCAAACGTACACTTCCCGCCGATCGACTACCAGGACATCATCTACTACGCCGCGCCGAAGCAGAAGAAGGCGCCCGGCAGCCTGGAAGAGGTCGACGAGGAGCTACTGCGGACCTTCGAGAAGCTGGGCATCCCGCTGGAGGAGCAGAAGCGCCTGACCGGCGTGGCGACCGACGCGGTGTTCGACAGCGTGTCCGTGGCGACGACGTTCAAGGCGAAGCTGGCCGAGGCGGGCGTGATCTTCTGCTCGTTCTCGGAGGCCGTGCAGAACCACCCCGAGCTGGTGGAGCGCTACCTGGGCTCGGTCGTGCCGTACACGGACAACTTCTTCGCGGCGCTGAACGCCGCCGTCTTTAGCGACGGCTCCTTCTGCTATGTGCCGAAGGGCGTGCGCTGCCCAATGGAGCTGTCCACGTACTTCCGCATCAACACTGCCGACACGGGCCAGTTCGAGCGCACGCTGATCATCGCCGACGAGGGCAGCTACGTCAGCTACCTGGAGGGCTGCACGGCGCCGATGCGCGACGAGAACCAGCTCCACGCGGCGGTCGTCGAGCTGATCGCCCTGGACAACGCGCAGATCAAGTACTCGACCGTGCAGAACTGGTATCCCGGCGACAAGGAAGGCAAGGGCGGCATCTACAACTTCGTGACGAAGCGCGGCAAGTGCGCCGGCGTGAACTCGAAGATCTCGTGGACGCAGGTGGAAACGGGCTCCGCGATCACCTGGAAGTACCCGAGCTGCATCCTGCAAGGCGACAACTCGGTCGGCGAGTTCTACTCGGTGGCGCTGACGAACAACTACCAGCAGGCCGACACCGGCACGAAGATGATCCACATCGGGAAGAACACCAGCAGCACGATCATCTCCAAGGGCATCTCGGCGGGCCACGGCCAGAACACCTACCGCGGCCTGGTGCGGATGCAGAAGAACGCGACCGGCGCCCGCAACTACTCGCAGTGCGACTCGCTGCTGATCGGCGACAAGTGCGGCGCGCACACGTTCCCGTACCTGGAAGTGACGAACAACTCGACGCAGGTGGAGCACGAGGCCTCGACCTCGAAGATCAGCGAGGACCAGCTCTTCTACTGTAAGCAGCGCGGCATCTCCGCCGAGAATGCCGTCTCGATGATCGTGAACGGGTTCTGCAAGGAGGTGTTCCGCGAGCTGCCGATGGAGTTCGCCGTCGAGGCGACGCGCCTGCTGAGCGTGAGCCTCGAGGGCGCGGTGGGGTAACGTCCCGGGGCGGGGTTCCGGGGTGCGGCGCCCGAGCGGGAGCAGGGGGAGCACCCCAGCCCCCGGGGCCGGGGGGCGGATAGGCGCGATCAGGTGACAGAGAAGAAGATGGCACCACTACTGGACATCAAGAACCTGCATGTCAGCGTGGCGGGCAAGCCGATCCTGCGCGGCGTGGACCTCACGGTGCAGGCGGGCGAGGTCCACGCCGTCATGGGCCCGAACGGCTCGGGCAAGAGCACGCTCGCGGGCACCCTGGCCGGCTACCCGGCCTACACCGTGACCGGCGGCCAGGTGCTCTACGAGGGCCGCGACCTGCTGGCGATGAGTACCGAGGAGCGGGCGCGCGAGGGCGTGTTCCTTGCAATGCAGTACCCGATCGAGATCCCCGGCGTCAGCAACGCCTACTTCCTGCGGGCGGGCCTGAACGAGATCCGCGCCCACCGCGGCCTGCCCGAGCTGGACGCGATGGACTTCCTGCAAGTGCTGCGGGAGAAGCTGAAGCTGGTCGAGATGGACCAGAGCCTCATGCAGCGCGCGGTGAACCAGGGCTTCTCGGGCGGCGAGAAGAAGCGCAATGAGATCCTGCAGATGGCAGTGCTGGAGCCGAAGCTGGCGATCCTCGACGAGACGGACTCGGGCCTGGACATCGACGCCCTGCGCGTCGTCGCGAGCGGCGTGGAGCGGCTGCGCTCGCCCGAGCGCGGCATGATCCTGGTGACGCACTACCAGCGGCTGCTGAACTATATCGTCCCCGACTACGTGCACGTGCTGGCGGGCGGGCGCATCGTCAAGTCGGGCGGCAAAGAGCTAGCGCTGGAGCTGGAGGCGCGCGGCTACGACTGGATCGAGGAGGAAGCCCGAGCGGCCGGCTAGGAGCGCGAGTGCTCGCGGCCCGCGGCGGCCAAGGGGCGGACGGCATGTTGACGACCGAGCACACAACGGAACTGGCGAGCTACCAAGGGGACTTCGACCGGCTCGCGGAGGCGGCAACTCCGGCACCGGCGTGGCTGCGCGCGCGGCGCCAGGCGGCGTTTGACCGCTTCGCGGCCATGGGCTTCCCGACGACGCGGCAGGAGGACTGGAAGTACACCAACGTCGCGCCGATCGCGCGGCAGCCGTTCCGCCTGGCCGCGCCGCCTGCGGCGGTCAGCCCCGCGGCGATCGCGCCGTTCGGCTTCGGCGAGCCGGGCTGGAGCCAGCTGGTGTTCGTGGACGGGCGGTACGCGCCCGCGCTGTCGTCGCTGGCCGGACTGCCCGACGGCGTGCGCGTGACCAGCCTGGCAGACGCGCTGACGGAGGACGACCCGCTGCTGGCGCAGCACCTGGGGCAATACGCCAGGGACGCGGCCAGCAGCTTCACGGCGCTGAACACGGCGTTCCTGCACGGCGGCGCGCTCGTCCACGTGCCGCGTGGCCGCGTCGTCGAGGCGCCGATCCACCTGCTGTTCGTGAGCACCACGCACGATCCGCTGGGCGCGACCCATCCGCGCGTGCTCGTCGTTCTGGGCGAGTCGAGCCAGGCGACCGTGGTGGAGAGCTACGTGGCGCTCGGTCTGGGCCAGTACCTCACGAACGCCGTGAGCGAGCTGGTGCTCGGTGAGGACGCGACCCTCACGCACTACAAGGTGCTGCGGGAGAGCCTGGCAGCCTACCATGTCGGGACGACCGCGGTGTACCAGCCGCGCGACAGCGTGTTTACCTCCTTCTCGCTCGCGCTCGGGGCGCGGCTCGCGCGCAACGACCTGAGCGTGCTGCTCGACGCCGAGGGGGCCGACTGCACGTTGAACGGGCTCTACCTCGTGGACGGCGACCGTCACGTCGACAACCACACGGCCATCGACCACGCGAAGCCGCACGGCACGAGCCGCGAGCTGTACAAGGGCATCCTCGACGGCCACTCGCGGGGCGTGTTCAACGGCAAGGTGGTGGTGCGGCCGAACGCGCAGCAGACCGACGCGCAGCAGACGAACCGCAACATCCTCCTGTCGGAGGACGCGACGATCTACACCAAGCCCCAGCTCGAGATCTTTGCCGACGACGTGAAGTGCGCCCACGGGGCGGCGGTGGGGCAGCTCGACCCGCAGGCCGTCTTCTACCTGCGGAGCCGGGGCCTGGGTCCCGAGGCCGCGCGCCGGCTGCTGACGTACGGGTTTGCCAGCGAGATTACCAGTCAGATTCAGATTGAGCCGCTCCGCGCTCAGCTCGACGCGCTGCTGTTGACGACGGTGCAGGCCGGCTCGTTGGCCAAGGAGGCGTCATGAGTATCGCTCCCGAGCGAAGCCGCACGGCCCCGGGCGCCGCGCTCCGCGAGTCGTTCCCCGTCGAGCGTCTCCGCCAAGACTTTCCGATCCTCGCGGAGACGGTGCGGGGCAAGCCGCTCGTCTACCTCGACAACGCGGCGACGACGCAGAAGCCGCAGAGCGTGATCGATACGCTCGACCGCTACTACCGCGCCGAGAACGCCAACGTCCACCGCGGGGTGCATTACCTCAGCGAGCTGGCGACGGCGGAGTACGAGGCGGCGCGCGGCAAGGTCCGCGCCTTCCTGAACGCCGCGGACACCCGCGAGATCGTGTTCGTGCGCGGCACTACCGAGGCGATCAACCTCGTGGCGCAGAGCTACGGGCGCACCTTCCTGAAGGCGGGCGACGAGATCGTCATCACGGCGATGGAGCACCACTCCAACATCGTGCCCTGGCAGCTGCTGTGCGAGCAAGTGGGCGCGGTCCTGCGCGTCGCCCCGATCGACGACGACGGCGAGCTGATCCTGCCGGAGTACGAGCGGCTGCTAAACGAGGGCACGCGGCTCGTGTCGGTGGTCCACGTCTCGAACGTGCTCGGCACGGTCAACCCGGTGCGGGAGATCGTCGCGCTGGCCCACGCCCGCGGCGTGCCGGTGCTGCTCGACGGCGCCCAGGCGGCGCCGCACGTCGCCGTGGACGTGCAGGCGCTGGACTGCGACTTCTACGCCTTCTCGGGCCATAAGCTGTTCGGCCCGACAGGCATCGGCGTGCTCTACGGCAAGGCCGCGCTGCTGGAAGCCATGCCGCCGTACCAGGGCGGCGGCGACATGATCAGCTCGGTCACTTTCGAGAAGACGACGTTCAACCAGCTCCCGTACAAGTTCGAGGCCGGCACCCCGCACATCGCGGGCGTGATCGGGCTGGGCGCGGCGATCGACTACGTGCAGGGCGTCGGCCTGGACGCTATCGCCGCCTACGAGGGTGAGCTGCTGGCCTACGCCACCGAGCGGCTGGCGAGCGTGCCGCAGGTGCGGATCATCGGCACGGCGCCGCACAAGGCGAGCGTCATGTCGTTCGTGGTGGAGGGCGTGCATCCACACGACGTCGGCACGATCCTGGACGACCAGGGGATTGCCATCCGCGCCGGCCACCACTGTGCGCAGCCGGTGATGCAGCGCTTCGGCGTGCCGGCGACCAACCGCGCCTCGCTGGCGTTCTACAACACGCGGGCGGAGATCGACGCGCTGGTGGCGGGGCTGGACAAGGTCATCGAGGTGTTCGGCTGATGTCCGACCTGGGCGACCTGTACCAGCAGGTCATTCTCGACCACAACCGGCGGCCGCGCAACTACGGCAAGCTGGAGAACGCGAACCGCCAGGCCGAGGGCTTCAACCCGGTCTGCGGCGACCACCTCACACTGTACCTGCGGCTGAACGGCGACGTGATCGACGACGTGCGCTTCGAGGGCGAGGGCTGCGCCATCTCGAAGGCATCGGCGTCGCTGATGACCGACAGCCTGAAGGGCAAGAGCGTCGCCGAGGCGGAGACGCTGTTCGAGCGCATTCACGCGATGCTGACCGGTGAGGCGGATGGCGACTTCGAGGCGCAGGCCGACGAGCTGGGCAAGCTCGCGGTGTTTTCGGGGGTGCGCGAGTACCCGGCGCGCGTGAAGTGCGCGAGCCTGAGCTGGCACACGCTGCACAGCGCGCTGCGAGGCGACCAAACGCCGGCCTCGACGGAGTAGACGATGCAGACGCACGAAGAGATCACGCTGGACCGCGACGTGGCCGCGGTGCTCGTCCCTCACGGCACCACGCTGATCCTCCCCGCCGGGACGAAAGTGCAGATCACGCAAGCCCTCGGCACGACGTTCACCGCGATGACGGATCTGGGCTACATGGTACGCATCAACGGCAAGGATGCGGACGCGCTGGGCCTGGAGCCGCCGCCCGACCCGACGCTCGGTCCCGTCGACACCTCTGTAACGAAAGAGCAGCTGGAGGAGGATGTCTGGGACCAGCTTCGCACGTGCTACGACCCCGAGATCCCGGTGAACATCGCCGAGCTGGGCCTGATCTACGGCTGCGAGATCACGCCCCATCCCGACGGCGGGTGGCGCGTCGAGATCAAGATGACGCTGACGGCGCCCGGCTGCGGCATGGGCGACATCATCGCCAGCGAGGTCGAGGCGAAGCTGCGCGCGCTCCCCGGCGTCCGCGAGGTTAACGTCGAGCTAGTGTTCGACCCTCCGTGGGACCTGACCAGGATGCCAGAGTCGGCGCGACTGGCGCTTGGGCTGTTCTAATGCCCGTAACGGGGCAGCGTATTCCTCCCGTGGCCGCTCGGCCGCAACATCGTACCCTGGGGAGGAAGTCCATGCGTTTCGCTCTCGGTCCGCTTGCCCTCATCCCCGCGCTCGCCCTCGCGCTCGGCCTGGCGTGGTGGCCGCCAGCGCCTGCCAGCGCCGCCACGGCGACAGTCACCATCTACGACGGCGACACGCCGCCGCCGCCGACCTTCGACCCGGCCCAGGGCTGGTGGGGCTACGCGCCGCTGCACGTCGAGGTCAAGCGCGGCGAGCCCGTCGTATTCTACAACCCCGAGACGAACCGCTTCCCGCACACGGTCACCAGCATCTCGCGCGGCGACGGCGCGGGCACGCTGGCCGCCGGCGCGCAGTTCGACTCGACCCCCGACCCCAACACGCGCATCAACCCGGGCGAGTCCTGGACGCTGGACACCTCGACCCTCAATCCGGGGCACTACGCGTATTATTGCCGGCTCCACCTGTGGATGCTTGGCTCGGTCACCGTCACCCCGTAGGCGCCTAACAGAGCGATCACAACCGCCGGGCCGGGCTTGCCCCCGCTGCGGCGCAGGCCCGGCCCGGCAGGCAGGCCACGGCACCAGTATGCCGCAGGGCCGCACGGCGCCAACCGCGTCGATAGGAAAAAAGTACTATTGACCGGTATTGCGCGTGGCCACGATAATCCCACGTTGCGCAGGCACGCCCAATCGCCTGGCGAGGGCGGCATACTCCGACTCGCGCCGGGGCACGGCGCGAAGAAAGGACTCCAGGCGCGTGGAAGAGATGATGCAATTCGGCCTGTTGCTCTCGGCGTGGATCATGGCGTTTATGCTGGGCAGGGAGCTGCAGGTCGGGTTCGCTCAATGGCGCGCGCGGCGGCGCAGCAGCCAGGAGTAGCCACCCAGGCCCGACGCCAGTGGCGAATCGATGAAGGGGCGTTCCTCCGGGAGCGTCCCTTTTGCACGTCCGCGCCGGGACAGCGTGGCGGCCCGTGTGTCGCGCCGCCCCCTGGCCGCGCCGCCCACGACAGGATGGCGGGGGCCGGACGCGCTGCCGCGCGGGGCGGGCTTGCCGCCCCAGCCTGGCCCACCCCACGTGGCAGCGGATCAGCGAGTCGCTGGCGCCTTCGTCGCGGACGGCGCCCCCACAACGGCGCCCAGCGCGGACTCCAGCGCCGCGCACGCCTCGTCGATCTCGGCCTCGGCGATGGTGAGCGGCGGCATGAAGCGCAGCGCCGTGGGCTTCGGCGCGTTCACGAGGACGCCCCGCTCCACCAGCGCGTCGAGCACGGCCTGGGCGATCTCGCGGTCGAACTCGATCGCCAGCAGCAGGCCGCGCCCGCGCACCTCGGTGATCGCCGGCCAGCGCGCCTGCAAGGCCTCCAGGCGCTGGCGGAAGTACCCGCCGACGTCGCGCGCGCGGCCGGGCAGGTCGCGCGCCAGCACCTCGCGCAGCACGACGATGGCCGCCGCGCAGGCGAGCGGGTTGCCGCCGAACGTGCTGCCGTGCTCGCCAGGCTCGAAGGCCGAGGCCGACTCTTTCGCCAGGAAGGCGCCGATCGGCACGCCGCCGCCCAGCCCCTTGGCGACCGTCATGATGTCGGGCTCGACGCCGAACAACTCGTGGGCCCAGAGGGCGCCGCAGCGCCCGACGCCCGTTTGCACCTCGTCGAGGATCAGCAACAGGTGCTGCTCGTCGCACCAGGCGCGCACCGCGCGCAGGTAGCCCTCGTCGGGCACGTAGACGCCCGCCTCGCCCTGGATCGGCTCCAACAGCACGGCTACCGTCTCGTCGGTGGTCGCGCGCTTGATGGCCTCGACGTCGTTCCAGGCCACGTTGACGAAGCCCGCCGGCATCGGCGCCACCGGCGCCTGGTAGGCGGGCTTGCCCGTGGCGGCCACCATGGCGAGCGTGCGGCCGTGGAAGCCGCCGAGCGTGCTGATCACCGCGTAGGCGCCGCCCCGCTCCTTCTTGCCCCACTTGCGCGCCAGCTTGACCGCGCCCTCGTTCGCCTCGGTGCCGCTGTTGGCGATGAACACGCGGTCGCACGGCGAGTTGTCGACCAGAAGCTGCGCCAACTCGAGCTGGGGGATCGAGTAGAACTGGTTGGATACTTGCATCAGCTTCTGCGCCTGGTCGTGGAGCGCCGCGACGACCTCGGGCGGACAGTGGCCCAGGCTGGCCACGGCCCAGCCGCCGACGAGGTCCAGGTAGCTACGGCCCTCGACGTCCCACACGCGGCAGCCTTCGCCGCGCTCCAAGACGATGGGCACGCGCTTCGCCACCCGCAGGTACAGCTCGTGCTCCCGCTCGATCCATTGGTCCGTCTGTCTTGCCATAGCCCTCACCTCGACCCTCTCCCAGGGGAGAGAGAATAGTCTGTAGCGCCCCAATGCCGAAAGGGGAATGCCCACCCATACTGTACCGCGCCGGGCGGAGAAAAGCCGCTCGCTAGCGAAGGCTGCGCGCCACGCTTCCGCGGCGCAGTTTGTCCGAGGAACGGTCAAACGATGCTCCTTCACCGGTTGGTCAACTACTACAGCGGTTTGCAGCGAGACTGAGCGGTCAGCTGACATCGGGGCGGCGGCCTGCGGGCCGCGGGCGGCCACGAGAGCCGCCCCTACGACACGCTGGCCGCTCACCGCGCGCGTAAGCGGCGCTAGGCCGGGCGCGGGACCGGGCGTGCTGGTGGGGCGCGGAAGGTCGCATCGTTTGCCCCGTACGATACTCCCCCGCTGGCCCGCGGCGGCCGCGGCCGGCGGGGGGAGGCCCCGGGCCGGGGACAGGCGGCGGGTGCGGGGAAGGCGTGTACGGCGCAAGATAAGCGACCACGTCGCGCGAGCTAGCGGGCGCTCTCCGGCGCGCCTCGCGGCCTCTCAGTAAATACGGCATTGGCGAGGGGCTGACGTCCGGGGCACGGGGTGAGGGGGGCGCCGCGCGCAGTAGGGGTGTGGAGGGCGGAATTTAGGCGGCGATGACGGTGCCGCCGCTCGCGGGGACGCAGAGGGCGCGGAGGAGGGCGTAGGGCACGCGGCCGTCGACGATCTGGCTGGTGGCGCCGGCCTCGGCCGCACGCCGGCAGGCGTCCACCTTCGGGAGCATGCCGCCGTGGATCACGCCCTCGGCCGCGAGCGCCGCGCACTCGGCGGGCGTGAGTCGCGCCAGCCGAGCCCCGGCGGCGTCCTGGATGCCCGGCACGTCGGTCAGGAAGATTAGCTCCTCCGCCCCGATGGCGGCAGCGACCACGCCGGCCACCGTGTCGGCGTTCACGTTCAGGCACTGCCCGGCGGCGCTCACGGCGATCGGCGCGATCACCGGCACGTAGCCCTGCCCCAGGAGTAGCGTTACGACGGCGAGGTTCACGTGCTCGACCTCGCCGACGAAGCCGAGGCGCTCGTCACGGACCGAGGCCAGCAGCAGGCGGCCATCGGCGCCCGACAGGCCCAGCGCCTTCGCGCCCAGGGCGCCGAGCTGCGCGACGAGCTGGCTGTTGACGAGGCCGATCAGCACCATGCGCGCCACGTCGAGCGTCTCGGCGTCGGTGTGGCGCAGGCCCTCGACGAAGCGCGTCTCCTTGCCGACGCGGGCCAGCCAGTCAGTGATCAGCGGCCCGCCGCCGTGGACCAGCAGCGGCAGCACGCCGATCGCTTGCAGGCCTGCCACCTCTTGCAGCACGGTCTCGCCCGGGCCGACGCTGCCGCCGAGCTTCACGACCACCGGACGCCCGACATGCGGCTCCACGGCAGCCCGCAACGAGTCTGGCAATGTGTTAATCCGTGGGGTACGAACCTTGGGCGCGTCTAGCCAGGGACGCAGCAGCGATGCGTATTCCTTTAGCACCGCCTCGAAATCCGGTTGCATCGCGGTCACGTAGTGTACTTGCTGTTGATGACGACGTACTGCTCGGTCAGGTCGCAGCCCCAGGCGGTGGCCGCGCCGTCGCCCTGGTGCAGGTGCGCGTAGAGCCGCACCTCGGGCGGCTGGAGGGCGGCCCGCGCGGCGGCCTCGTCGAACGGCACCGTCTGCCCGCCGGCCGCCACGGCCACCGGCCCGATCGCCACGTCCACGGCGTCTGGGTCGAGCGCTACGCCCGCCCGGCCCAGCGCCGCCAGGATGCGACCCCAGTTCGGATCGGCGCCATAAACCGCAGCCTTCACAAGGTTCGAACCTGCCACGGTGCGCGCGGCGCGGCGGGCCTCCGTTACGTCGCGCGCGCCCTCGACGCGCACCTCGATGAGCCGCGTGGCGCCCTCGCCGTCGGCCGCGATGGCGCGCGCAAGCTGCACGCACACCCACTCCAGCGCCGTGCCCAGGCGCGCGCGGTCGGACGCGCTCAGCGCCGCGGGATCGCCCCCGGCCGCGCCGTTCGCCAGCAGCAGCACCATGTCGTTCGTGCTGCCGTCGCCATCCACGGTGACCATGTTGAACGACGCATCTACCGCGGGGCCGAGGAGCGCGTCGGCCGTCTCGCGCGTGAGCGGCGCATCGGTCGTGAGAAAGGCTAGCATGGTCGCCAGGTCGGGGTGGATCATGCCCGACCCCTTTGCCATGCCGCCGACCCGCACGGTGCGCCCGCCGAGCTCCAGCTCGACCGCCGCCTGCTTCGGCACGAGATCGGTCGTCATGATGGCTCGCGCCACCGCCGCGCCGCCGTCGCGGCCGACCTCCAGCCGCGCCAGCCCCTCGCGCACCTTCGCCATGTCGAGCGGCACGCCGATGACGCCCGTGGACGCGACGATCAGCTCCTCGGGCGCCACGCCGAAGCGCGCCGCCGCGAGCGCCGCCATCTCCTCCGCCGCGCGCAGCCCCGCGGGACCCGTGCAGGCATTAGCGTTGCCGGCGTTGAACACGGCGCCACGCATCGGCCGCCCCGCCGCGAGGTGCTGCCGCGACACGATCACCGGCGCGGCCACGACCAGGTTGCGCGTGAAACGGACCGCCGCCGCGCAAGGCCGCTCGCTGAGCAGCACGCCCAGGTCGCGCTGCTCGGGCGCCGGCAACTGTAGGCCCACGTACACGGCCCCGGCCAGAAAGCCGGTGGCCGCCGTGACCCCGGCGTCGGCCAGCACGCGAAAGTCCGTCGCGATCATCTTTGCTCCAGTGCTGAGTGCTGGGGGCTGAGTGCTGCGTGGGGACGGCGGGTGACTCTGCACTCAGCGCTCCTCAAGGGTAAAGCGCCGGCGCGTCGAGGCCGACGGTCTCGGGGAGGCCGAGCATGAGGTTCATGTTCTGGACGGCCTGGCCGGCCGCGCCCTTCACGAGGTTGTCGATGCAGGCGACGACTATCAGCCGGCTGGTGCGCTCGTCCACCTTCGGGAAAATAAGGCAGAGGTTGCTGCCGAGCGTCTGCTTGGTTTGCGGCGGCGTGTCCACTACCCGCACGAATGGCGCCGCGCGGTAGTAGTCGCGATAGTGCTCCAGCAGGGCGCTCTGGCTCCAGCCGCTCTCCAGGCGCGCGTAGCAGGTCGCGAGGATGCCGCGCGTCATCGGCACCATGTGCGGTACGAAGGTCACCTCCAGCCCGTCGCCATCGGTGCGACGCGCGCCGCGCAGCGCCCGCAGCTCCTGCTCCATCTCGGGCAGGTGGCGGTGGCCGTTCAGGCCGTAAGCATGGCAGTTCTCGTTGATCTCGCAAAAGTGCGTGCCGAGACTCAAGCTGCGTCCGGCGCCGGACACGCCGGACTTGGCGTCCACGATCACCGACGGCTCGATCAGGTCCACGACGGGCGCGAGCGCCAGAATCGCGGCTGTGGGATAGCAGCCGGGATTCGCCACCAGGCGGGCGGCGGCGATCGCGCGAGGGTGCAGCTCCGGCAAGCCGTAGGGCGCCTCAGCGAGCAGGCCCGGCGAGGGGTGGGCGCCGTACCAGCGCTCGTAGCTGACCACGTCGTGCAGCCGGTAGTCGGCCGAGATGTCGACCACGCGCTGACCGCGGTCCAGCAGCGCCGGGATGACCTCCGCGGAGGCGTAGTGCGGCAAGGCTGAGAACGCCACGTCCACGTCCGGCAGGTCGGGCTCGACGGTCAGGTCGAGGTCGGCCAGGTGCGGGAAGACGGCGCCGAGCGGCTGGCCGGCCGCCGAACGCCCCGTCACCGCGACCAGCGCCACCTCGGGGTGGCGCGCGAGCAGACGCGCCGCGTCGGCGCCCGCGTAGCCGGTGACGTTCACGATTCCCACGCGCACCATGACCCCTCCGAACCCGCCGCCCACGCTAACCACGTCGAGCCCGGGGAAGGTGTGAGCGGCTTCGCAATTATAGGCACGCGTTTCCGGGCGCGGCAAACGCACCGGCCCGCCGGGACGTTTGACGGGGCCACCGGAGGCTGTCAGAATGAGCACACGCGAGCGGAAGGAGGCAAGCTATGACGGCCGTGAGCACGTTCCGCAAGGAGCTGGAAGACGCGGTGCTGGAGCGCCACTGCGCGCACCACCCCATGACGCAGAAGTGGGCGCGCGGCGAGCTGGGCCGCGACGCGATGATGGGCTGGGCCGTCGAGCACTACCATTGGGTCAGCAACACCGCGCCCGCTAACTTCGCCAAGATGGGCGACGCCCCGGCCGACGTGCGGGCGCTGCTGCTGGAGAACTACCTAGAGGAGCGCGATCCGAAAAACCCGCACATCAACATCGTGCTCCGCTTCGCCGAGGCGAACGGCGCGGATATCGACGCGGTGAAAGCGGGCCGCGGGCTGCCGACGACCGAGGCCTGGGTGGCCTGGCAGCGGCGCGTCTGCAAGGAGGAGGGGTGGATCGCCGGCGTGGCGGCGACCAACATCGGCACCGAGTCGCAGTCGCCGCTCCTCTACAGCACGCTGCTGCCGGCGCTGCGCGAGAAGTACGGCTTCGACGAGCACACGATCGAGCACTTCTGGCTGCACGTCGGCGCCGACACCGAGCACGGCGGCCGCGCCTTCGAGGCGCTGGAGAAGTACTGCACGACGCGCGAGCTACAGGAGCGCGCGGTGCACTTCGCGCGCGAGAGCGCGAAGATGCGTTGGTTCTACTTCGACGGCATCTACCTGCACTACGAGCTAGGGTACAAGCTGCGCTAAGCATCCCCTCACGGCTGGCGTGTCGCTTGGGCGCCGCCGAAGCGACACGCCAGCCGTGGAAACCGGCTCGGCGCCCCATCAGCCGGCTACCGCGCCGCTCCGGCTAGCGGGCCCGGCCATCCCCTCCAACGGGCGCGACCCGGGGCGGGGCGTTCGGGTCGGGCAGCGGCGGCAGAGCGGGAATCGTGGGGGGCGGCTGCGGCGCGGCCGGGCGCTGCGGCGGCGCCTGGACATCTACTTTCTCCAGCCGTGGCCCGGCGATGTCTTTGCGCTTCGCCACCACGCGGTAGCTGAAGGCGTGGCTGCTGGTGCCGCCTTTCTTCTCCCGTATCTCGAAGCCGTTGGCGTTGCGGTCGGCGACGTAGAGCCCGTTTGAGTCGCCCTCGGACGTCAGGAAGACGTGGTACTGGTTCCCCTGCACAATCGCGGCGAAGTCCGGGTCCAGCCGCACGCGCGCCCGGCCATTCACGAGCTGGTCTCGGCCGAAGTCCTCGAACCAGCTCTCGGGGCTCTCCATGCAATAGAGCCGACGGTGGCTACCATCCGGATGCGGCACGGCGGCCGACTTCGGTCCGCCCAGGACGGTGAACGAGCCGTTCACCTGCACCGGGCCGTCGAAGCGCGCGGCAAAGGCCGAACCGGGGCCGGTCGCGTAGAGGCCGGTGCTGGTGCCCGACGAGAAGAAGCCGCCGATGCTGCTGTTCGAAGTGCCCAGCACCCCTACGTCGCCGTTCGAGGCGCCCTGGATGGCATTACCGTTGTTCGTGCTCGCCACGATGCCCGTGCCCGAGCCGGAGGTAGCGTAGAGCCCGGTCTGCGAGATCGAGTTGGCGTAGACGCCGACGCTAGCATTCGAGGTCCCCAGCACGCCGACGTTGCCGTTCGAGCTGCCCTGCACCCCCACGCCGCTGTTCGACTGGCCCAGCACGCCGACGCCGTTCCCGGTCGAGCCCTGGAAGGTGCTCGCCATCCCCTGCAGACCGTAGGCGCGGCCCTCCCCGTACACGCCGACGCCGTCGCTATTATTCTGGGCGAACCCGGCCACGCCACAGTGCATGGGTAGATTGTTGATAACCGCAACCCCACTGAGCCCCTGCACACCGGGGCCTTGCCCCGTGCCCGTGTAGCCCTGCACTCCGACACTGAAAACGCCGGCCGGCGACGCCAGGAAAGCCTCGTACGTACCGGCTTTGGCATGCATAGCCAAGGGGTTGCTGTTGTTGTCGACGACCTCTAAAGCGTAGAAGCCACTCCCGCCCGGGGCGCGCACGAGTGTCGTCTGGTTCGTGGGGTTGTTGGTCGTGCTATCGTTGTTACCCATCGTGAGCGCCGCGCCGTTGCCCGCCGCCTGGGCCACGCGCTCGCTCGCCTTCGCCAGCGCCCCCGCGACGACTGCCGCGACGCCGGCGAGCACGCCTCGCCGCCCCACGCTGCCTTGGGCCTGGTTCGCCCGTGTGCGTGCCTGCTGCTCGTCCATCGTCCTCCCTCCCTCTCGCGGCCCGTGGCGGGCCGTGTATAGTGCAGAATGGCCGAGTGGACTATTGCTGTCAATAGGTCGGTTGCACCCGAGAGCCGGCGGGCGTGAGACCGGGCCGGGCGGCAGGGGGCGAGCCGCTGCCCTACGACCGAGGACGGCAGGGGACGAGCCCCTGCCCTACGATCGAGCCGACTCTTGCTGACCCAACCGTTGAGGCAACCGAGGAACGCGTATTAGGGAGCCAGACATGATTGGGGGTAACGTCCACACCGCCGGCCGTGCCCGCCGCGGCTGGCGACAGGCGGCACGCCTCGGACTCGGCGCGCTCGGCACGGCGGCGCTGCTGGCCTGCGCGGCACCGGCGCCCACGAGCGCTCCAGCGGCGGCACCGGCCGGCGCCACGCCGGTCGCCGAGCGCGCGGGCGGCCCCCCGGACGGGGCGGAGGCGGGGGAGGGCGCGGCGGCTCCCGTCGCGACGCGGGAGCCGACCGACGTGACGGTGGCGATCGTCTCGGCCAGCACGGCGCAGCTCCCGTACTATGTCGGCCTGAAGGGCGGCTTCTTCGAGCAGGAGGGCGTGCGCCTGACGCTGACGCTCATGCCGACGCCGCTGGGGATCGCCAGCGCCATCGACGGCGCCGTCGGCTACACGACGAGCGGCGGCTCCGTCATCCGCGCCGCGGCGAGCGGCCGGCCCATCCGGCTCATCGCCGGGGGCAAGAACGCGCCCGACTGGAACCTGGCGGTGCAGCCAGCGATCGGCAGCGTGGCCGAGCTGCGCGGCAAGCGCATCGGCGTGCTGGAGCCGACCGGCGCCTCGACGCTGGTGACGTTCGAGGTGCTGGACCACCACGGCGTCGCGAAGGGCGACGTGGAGTCGATCAACCTGCACAACACGGAGGGCATCCTGGCGGGGCTGCTGGCGGGCGCCGTGGACGGCGGGCTAATCAGCCCCCCGTTCACCGTCTACGCGCGCCGCCAGGGCTTGAAGGAGCTGGTGCGCACGGCGGACGAGGTGGAGGTGCTGCAAGGCGGGCTGGGCACATCCGTGCAGCGCTTGCAAGAGCGGCCGGCCGAGGTCAACGCCGTGCTGCGCGGGCTGCTGCGCGCGACGCGGGCGCTTCACGAGGATCGCGCGCTGGTCGTGCAGACCATGGCCGAGCAGTTCGAGCTGGAGCCGAGTGTGGCAGCCGACATGTACGACGACGTGGCACTGAGCTTCACGCCCGACGCGACGGCGAGCGACGCCGTGATCCGGCGGGAGATCGCCGCGCAGGCGGCGGCCGTCGGCCAGGAGCTAGCCGTCGCGCCGCGGGACGTGGCCGACTTTGGCCCGCTCCAGCGGGCACAGGCCGCGCTGGCCGCGGCGCCCGCCGGGCGCTGACCGCCGATTTCCCGGGCAGAATGGCGAGCCGTGATATAATCCGCCAGGGATAGGCGCCGGGCATGGCGAGCGCACACAGCGCTGCCGCCCGGCCATGCGCGCCGCGGCCGACGCCACGGCGCGTTGTCATACTTGCCACTCGCCGTCGCCGCATAAGGAAGAAACGTCGATGTTCGGGCTCTCGCGTCTCGCGCCCGTTCAGCTACTCATCATCCTCGTAATCGGATTCGTGCTGTTCCAAGCGCCCCTGCTTCAGGCAGCGCGCGACCCCACCGCGTTTCTGGGCATAATCATTGCTCTGGTCGTCGGCATCACGGTCCACGAGGCGTCGCACGCCACGGTCGCCGTGGCGCTCGGCGACCCGACCCCACGGCTCATGGGCCGCGTCAGCCTGAACCCCTTGCGCCACCTGGACCCGATCGGCAGCCTGATGATGTTCATCGCCTCCTTTGGCTGGGGCAAGCCGGTGATGTTCAACCCGAACCTGCTGCGCGGCGACCCGCGGCTCGGGTCCGCGCTGGTCTCGGCGGCCGGCCCGGTGTCCAACATCCTGCTGGCGCTGTTGGGTGTGCTGTGGCTGGTCCACGGGGCCGATCTCGGCCGGTTGGGCGACCAGGTGCTCCAGATGATCATCGCCATCAACGTGGCGCTCGCCGCGTTCAACCTGATCCCGATCCCGCCCCTGGACGGCTTCGGCTTCGTGACGAACCTGCTGCCGCGCGAGCTGGCCGCGCCGCTGATGCCGCTGGTCCAGTACGGCCCGATCATCCTGCTCGCCCTGGTGTTTCTCGGCCCCGCGCTGCACGTCGACCTGCTCGGCGCGATCATGCGGCCGATCCAGCAGGCGATCATGCACGTCATCGTCTCGGCTGCCCGGGTAGGGGCCTGACCCGGCGAGGGGGTGCTGAGCCGATGCCCGTGCAGCGCGTCGCCATCATCGGCCTGGGGCTGATCGGCGCCTCGCTGGGGCTCGCCCTGCACCGCCTGACGCCCGCGCCACGCGTCGTCGGCTACGACCGCAGCGGCGACGCGCGGACCCGCGCCGCTCGGCGCCACGCCGTGGACCGCACGCCGTGGAGCCTGGAAGAGACCGTGGAGGGGGCCGATCTTGTCGTGCTCGCCACGCCCGTGCGCGCCGTGGCGCCGCTGCTGGGGACTATCGCGCCGTATCTCGCGCCGGGCGCCGTCGTTACCGACACGGGGAGCACCAAGGAGCAGGTGATGCTGTCGGCCGCCGAGGTCGCGCCCCAGGTGGCGTTCGTCGGCGGGCACCCAATGGCCGGCAAGCTGACACACGGCTCGGCCGATGCCGACGCGGCGCTGTTCGACGGGACGGTGTACTGCCTGACCCCGACCGCCGACACCCCGCCCGCGGCGATCCAGCGCGTGACGGAGCTGGTCGAGGCGGTGGGCGCGCGGCCGCACTTTCTCGACGCCGCCGAGCACGACGGGCTGGTGGCGGCGATCAGCCACCTGCCGTACCTGCTCGCCAGCACGCTGATGACCGCGGCGAGCGCCGACCCCGGCTGGCGCGAGATGGCGGCGCTGGCGGCGGGCGGCTTCAGCACGATGACGCGGCTGGTCGAGGGCGAGCCGGAGATGTACGCGGACATCTGCCTGACCAACCGCGAGGCGATCGCGCGGCAGCTGGACCGCTACATGGAGGCGCTCGGGTCGCTGCGGGCCGCCGTCGCCGCGGGGGACGAGGGGCTGCGCGCGCGCTTCGCCGCCGCCCGCGAGCAGCACCAGGCGTGGCTGGCGCAGCGGGCAACGCCGCCCGAGGGCACGGCGCTGACGCCCGAGGTGCGCGCGCACAACCCGTTCATCCCGCAGAGCTGGCAGGACGCGCTGCGCGGGCGCCGGCCCGAGCGGAAGGAGCGGGGCGAATAAACGCGACGAGCCCTCACCCCCGGCCCCTCTCCCAGAGGGAGCGGGGAGTACGCCCGGCATTGCCCGGAGGGAGAGGGCGAGTCCGTCTCGCGCGCTTCCCCGGGGGAGCCTGGCGTAGGTCGGCCACCGCCCAAGGGGAGAGGAGAGGGCATTTGCCCCCTCTCCCCTTGGGAGAGGGCTGGGGTGAGGGCTCGCGGGTGCGAGAAGCCGCTTTAGCTGACGTCGGCGGTGGCGCCGGCCTCGCGCAGCTTGGCTGCGGCGGCGTCGGCCTCCTCCTTGTTCACGCCTTCCTTGACGGGCTTCGGCGCGGCCTCGACCAGGTCCTTGGCCTCCTTCAGGCCCAGCCCCGTCAGCTCACGGACCGCCTTGATGACGTTGATCTTGTTCGCGCCGAAGTCCTTCAGGGTCACCGTGAACTCGGTCTGCTCCTCGGCCGGTCCCGCCGCCGCGGGCGCCGCGGCAGCCGGACCCGCGGCCGCCGGAGCCATCGCCACGGCCGCGCTCACGCCGAAGCGCTCTTCAAGCGCCTTTACGAGGTCGGATAGCTCGAGGACCGTCATTTGCTCGATCGCCTGGATCATCTCGTCCTTGGTCACGATTTGCTCCTTTCGGCGGGAGCAGAGCCCCGCTCGTGTATCACCCTTGGCCGCCAGGCGATCCGCCTGTCGCCACTACTGCCCGCGGTTCTCTCCACAAGGACTGCCCGCCCCGGACTGCACTCGACTAGGCCCCGCCGCCCTGGCCTTCGAGCTGCTGGCGGCGCGCCTCGAGCACGCCGACGAAGCTGCGGAGCGTGCCGTTGAGCACGTTGACCAGGCCGGCAATGGGCGCCTGGAAGCCGCCGATAACCTGTGCGATCAGCTGCTCGCGGCTGGGCAGGTCGGCCAGGCGGTTCACCTCCGCCGCCGGCAAGACACGGCTCCCGAGCACCGCGCCCTTCACCACGAAGGTGCGCTGGGTGCGGCCGTAGTCCTGCAGCGCCTTGGCGAGCGCCGCCGGGTCTTGGCCCGTGGCCAGGCCCGTCGGCCCGACGAGGTAGGGCACCAGCTCGTCGTAGCCCAGCCGCTCGGCCGCGCGCCGCGTCAGCGTGTTCTTGGCGACGTGGAACTGGCCGCCCGCGTCGCGCAGCCGGCCGCGCAGGCGCGACATCTCGGCCACCGTCAGCCCGCGGTAGTCCGCAAGCACGGTCAGCTCGGCCTGCTGGAGCTGCTCGGCCAGCTCGTCCACCTGTCGCTGCTTAAGCTCCAGATTCGGCACTCCGTCACCTCCTCAACAAAAAAACGGCCTCTGGCCCACGAGCCAAAGACCGTATGCGGACGCGCAGCCGCGGTCCGCGGATGATCTCTGCCTCGGCAGGCCCCATTACGCGCCGCGCGGCGCACCTGCTGTCTCGGGCAGTATGCAGTTAGGTGGGGGACACCCCCACACCCCCGTCCTAGCTGGCTGGCTAGGCGGCGGCCAGCGCCTGGGTCTGCGCGAGATCGAGCTTGATGCCCGGGCTCATCGTGCCGGCGAGGGTCATCGAGCGCAGGTACTGGCCCTTCATCGTCGCCGGCTTGGCGCGCACGATCGCGTCCACGAAGGCGCCCAGGTTCTCCAGCAGCTGCGCGTCGTCGAAGCTGAGCTTGCCCACCGGGCCGTGAATCACCCCCGTCTTGTCCACGCGGAACTCGACGCGGCCGGCGCGCACCTCGCGGATCACGCGGCCGATCTCCATGGCCACCGTGCCGGTGCGGGGATTCGGCATCAGCCCGCGGGGACCGAGCACGCGGCCGAGGCGCCCGACGATGCCCATCATGTCGGGGGTGGCGACAGCCACGTCGAACTCCAGCCAGCCCTCCTGGATGCGCTTCGCGAGGTCCTCGCCGCCCACGTAGTCCGCGCCGGCCTCCTCGGCCTCACGGGCCTTCTCGCCCTGGGCGAAGGCCAGCACACGCACCTTCTTGCCCGTGCCCGCCGGCAGCACCACCGACCCGCGCACCATCTGCTCGGCGTGGCGCGGGTCCAGCCCCGTGCGGATGTGAATCTCCACGGTCGGGTCGAACTTGACGTACGACACCTCGCGTAGCAGCGCCACGGCCTCCTGGGGCGTGTACAGGCGATCGCGGTCCACCTTCTTGACGGCGTCCTCGTACTTCTTGCCGTGCTGGGCCATGGCCTACTCCACGCGCACGCCCATGCTGCGGGCGGTCCCCTCGATCATCCTCATCGCCTGCTCGACGTCGGGCGTGTTGAGGTCCTTCATCTTCGTCTCGGCGATCTTGCGCACCTCGTCGCGGCTGATCGTGCCGACCTTCGTGCGATGCGGCACCGCCGAGCCCTTCTCTAGGCCGACGGCCTTCTTGATGAGGTCGGCGGCGGGCGGCGTCTTGGTGATGAAGGTGAAGGAGCGATCCTCGAAGATCGTGATCTCGACGGGGACCACGAGCCCGACCTGGCTCGCGGTACGCTCGTTGTAATCCTTGACGAACTGCATGATGTTGACGCCGTGCTGGCCGAGCGCCGGCCCGACGGGCGGCGCGGGCGTGGCCTTGCCGGCGTCGATCTGCAGCTTGACGATAGCCTTAACTTTCTTAGCCACGTTTCATTCCTCGCTCAGCCGCTCGGCGGAACGCTCGCGCGATTCGGATCGGGCCAAGAGCACACGCCGCCAGGGTGTTCGCCGGGCCGAGGGGCGGCAGGGGTTTATCGCTCGAACTATGTAATTCTGGCGACCTGGAGGAAGTCCAGCTCGACGGGCGTCTCGCGGCCGAAGAAGGAGACGAGCACGCGCACCTTGCCCTTCTCGGGGTTGATGTCGTCCACCACGCCGATGAAGTCGGTAAACGGGCCGTCGACGACCTTCACGCGCTCGCCACGCGAGAAGGAGACCTTCACCTTCGGCGCTTCCATCTTCATCTGCTTGAGGATCCGCTTGACCTCGGAGTCCTCCAGCGCCGTGGGGCGCGTGCCCGCGCCGACGAAGCCGGTGACGCCCGGCGTGTTGCGCACGACATACCAGGAGTCGTCGCCCATCATCATCTCGACCAGGACGTAGCCCGGGAACACCTTGCGCTGCACGGTGCGCCGCTGGCCGTCCTTGATCTCGATCTCTTCCTCGGTCGGGATGATGACCTGGTAGATCTTGTCGCGCACGCCCATCGAGTCGATGCGGTGCTCCAGGTTCATCTTGACCTTGTTCTCGTAGCCCGAGTAGGTGTGGATCACGTACCACTTGCGGCGCTCGTCGCGCTCTTCGCCGGCCTCCTCGCCGGCCTCGCCAGCCGGCGCCTCGCCGGGCGCGGCCACGTCGGCGCCCTCGGCGAGCGTGAGCTGCTCGTCGGCGGGCCCTTGAGCGACGATCGCCGCTTCGGCCGGCTGGTCCGCCGTCTTGGCGCCACGTCGTGCTGCACTCATCTCAACAACCCAGTCATCAGCGCCGCGAACAGGGCATCAAACGACCCGAGAATGACGCCGACGATCAGCGACATCGCGATGATCACGATCGTGAGCCGCAGCGTCTCCTCGCGCGTCGGCCAGGCGCACTTGCGTAGCTCGGAGCGCACGTCGCGCACCCAGGTCGTGATCCCCTGCGTGCGCCCCTCGATGGGAGCGGCGGCCTTGGTGGGCAGCACCGAACGCAGGCTTCGGCGCTGGGGCGTTGCCCTGCCCGGCGCGGGCTTGCTCGCCGGCGCCGGCCGACGCTCCGCGACAGCCGTTGGTTTGCGAAGCTGTGGTTTAGCCACGATAGCCACCGTCCACTCGGGGCGAGACCGGCGCGGCGTCGGCGTCCCGGCGGGAGGCTAGCGCCTGTACGGCCTCTGCCTCCACTAAGGGTGGGGAGAGGATCGATTCTTACGGGCAGGCGCGGCAGGACTTGAACCCGCAACCTGCGGTTTTGGAGACCGCTGCTCTGCCAATTGAGCTACGCGCCTACAAACAAGACCCCCGCACCGGGGGCCCGCGAGATAAGTATAGCCCCTGCGTGACGCGGCCGCAAGGCGCGCCGGCCGCGCGGTGGCGGGCCGCGCCCGGAAACCGGCCCGCCACCCGTTATCATGGTGGGGCAGCCGCCTGCCAAGGAGCCGCTCGGTGCCCGGTCCCGTCGTCATCTGGTCCAGGATGCGCCCGCGCCGCGAGCGGGCCGCGCGCCGCCGCGCGGCCGCGCTCGCATGAGCACGGCCGCCTCGGCCCCGGCCACCGGCGCGCGCGCGTGGCTGCGCGCCCGCGTCGAGCCGGCGGTGCTGCCCGCCGCGGCCGTCGCCATCGTCGTGGCCCTCGGCTTCGGCCTGATCGCGCCGGTGCTGCCGCTCTACGCGCGGTCGTTCGGCGTGGCGGCCGCGCAGGTCGGCCTGCTGAGCGCGGCCTTCTCGCTCGTCCGGCTCGTCTGCGACGTACCGGCGGGGCGGCTGGTGAACCGCATCGGGCCGGCGCGCAGCGTGGCGCTCGGCACGGCCATCGTTGCGGTCTCATCGGCAGCTGCCGGTCTGGCGACGAGCTTCGCGGCGCTGGTGGTCCTGCGCGGCGCCGGGGGCACGGGCTCGGCGCTGTTCTCGGCCGGCCTGATGGCCTACATCCTGAGCGTCGTCCCGCGCGAGCGCATGGGCCGCGCGATGGGCGTGTACCAGGCGTCCTTCCTGCTCGGGTCGGCCTTCGGCCCGGCCGTCGGCGGGCTGACGGCGGACCAGCTTGGGCTGCGCGGCCCGTTCTTTGTCTACGCGGCCTTTTGTGTCGGCGCGACCGGCGTCGCGCTCGTCACGCTGCGGGGCGCGACGCCGGGGAACGGCGGGGAGCCGGCGCGCGCCGCCCACGGCGCATCCGCGTCCACCGGCGGCGGGTCGGGGCGGCGGCTGCGCTTCGCCGGCCTGCCGCCCTCGCGGGGCCTGCTGGCTGCGCTGAGCGGCGCCTTCGCCCTGTGGTGGTTCCAGGGCGGCTTCCGCTTCACCCTGGTGCCGCTGTTTGCCGAGGAGCGCCTGGGGCTCGACGTGGCGGCGATCAGCTTCGGCGTCACCGTGTCGGCGGTGGCGAACCTGTGCGCCACCTGGCCGGCGGGCTGGGCGGCCGATCGCTTCGGGCGCCACGCGGTCGGCGTGCCGGCCTTCGCGGGGATCGCGCTGGCTGCCGCGGCGATGCTGCTGGCGCGCGACTTCCCCGGCTACCTCGCCGCGAACGCGCTGCTCGGCGTGTGCTACGGCGCGGCGGCGGTCGTGCCGGGCACGCTGCTCGCCGACGCCATCCCCCGCGAGCGCGCTGGCGAGGCGTCGGGCTACAACTACCTGGCCCAGGACCTTGGCAACGTGCTCGGGCCGGTGGCCGTAGGCTGGCTGCTCGACGTCGCCGGCTACCCTGGCGCCGTCGCCCTCGCCGCGGCCCCCGCGCTGGCGGCCGCCGGGGCCATTGGTGTGGCCCGTCGCCAGGCGGCGATCGCTCTACCCTGCAGAGCAGAGATCGAGGTGAAGGGAGGAGGTGGGGGACACCCCCACACCCCCCGAGAGTGAGGATGGGTAGGTGGGGCCCCCCCACACCCCCGGCAGGGGAGCGCCCCTGCAGCCCCGGGGAGAGGTCCCGCGAGGCGGCCACGCTCAACACGGGGGCGGGAGCGTCCCTGCACCCCCGGGGAGAGGACGGAGCACGCCTCCCGGTAGGGAAGCCTCCCTGCACCTCGGGCACGAGCAGCACCGCGCCCTGGCCGCTCGGCAGGGAGCACACCTCCCGGTAGGGAAGCCTCCCTGCACCTCGGGCCTCCGGCGCCCTTATTGCTGGCGAGGCGCGGGGGCGGGGCCGAGCTGCGCTACCGCGTAGTCGGCGTACTGGCTGTCCACGAAGGCGTCCAGGTCGATGGGGCGCTCCAGGTGGCCGCCCTCGAGGTACCAGGCCATGTCGTAGGCCAGCGCATCCTTGTTGATGCGGCCGTCGGGATCGATGGACGTGAGCCCGCGCTTCCGCAGCAGGTCGGCGTTCAGGGCCGCGTCCAGGTGGTTGTAGGGAGTCAGCAGGCGCGCCAGATCGTCCACGCCCACGCCCTGCACGGCCGCCGCGTTCCAATCGCGCGCCGCGCGGACGTAAGCCACCGCGAGCCGGCGGGTCAGCTCGGGGCGGTCGATGAGGCTCGGGCCGATCACCTGCACGGCGATCTCGTGGTCCGGGTAATCGTCCGCCAGCCAGCGCAGCACCACGGCCGAGTCCTGGTTGAGCGCGGTGGAGATGGACGGCTCGACCGCTATGGCAGCGTCGATCGAGCCGTTCGCCAGTGCCGCGGGCATGTCGGGGAACGGCAGCTGTACCTGGTCCAGCTCGTCCAGGCGGTGGCCCTCGCGCTTCAGCCCGCGGTCGACGTCGATGCCCAGCCCGCCCGGCAGCGACGAGGACGCCACCTTGCGGCCCACCAGATCGGAGAGCGTGCGGACGGCGCCGCTGTCCCACAGCTCCTTGCGCACAAGCGTCGCATGACTGTGCTGGCCCGGCGAGCCGCGGCTCGCGTCGAGAATCGCCTTCATTGACACCCCGCGCAGCACCGCGTTGAAGGTGGCCGGGACGACCGCCTGCTGCGACACGTCGAGCTGCCCCTGGGCGATCAGCGGCACCATCTCGGCGCCGCTTCGGAAGGTGTCGTACTGGACCTCGATGCCCTGCTCGGTGAAGTAGCCCCGGTCGATCCCAATGTAGAAGGGGTAGAGCACCGCGGCCACCTGGCCGACGCTGACTGGCGTGAGCGGGCCGGGCGGCTGCGCGGCGGGCTGGGCCGCCGCCAGTGCGGCGCTTTGCGCGGCGGGCGCGGCCGCAGTCGGCGCGCTCGGCGCGCGTGGCGGCTGCGCGGCGGGCGTGGCGGGCGCCCCGCATCCCAGTAGCAGCCCAAGGGCGGCAAGCACGACGCACCGGACGGTGCGGGGCATGGCTCCTCCTCGCCCGGCCCCCACGGCGCGCGAGCCGCGGGCGGACGGCACAGATTAGCGCCTATCGTAGGCGCCGCCCGCGCGCCTGTCAAGCAATTCTCCGCCCCTTTACCGTTCCCAGGCGGCCGGCCACGTTAAACGTTCCCCCGCGACCACCGATGATGCTACAGGTACCGCGCCCCGCCAGGCTTCGGGCGGCTGGACCGGCCCGACGGCCGGGAGCGGCCCTCAGGACGCGCGTTCCCAGGTCACCATCCGAGGAGGCAGACTGTATGCAAGTGGGGATTCGGGCGAAGCTATTCGCCGGCTTCGGGGTCGTGCTCGCGCTGCTCGCCGGCGTCGGCATCATCGGCCTAGTGCAGCTACAGAGCGCCAATGCGGCGCTCCGAGCAATGGCTGACCGCGAGCTGGCCGGGGTCGAGGCCGCGCTGCTCGCTCAGAACGCCGTCCGTACGCTGCAGCGCGACGTGCGGCAAGGGGCGATGACCGCGGGCAGCGAGAGCACGGTCGACTGGCGCAGCAGCTACGATGCCGCTGCGGCGGAGTTCGCCGCGCAGCGCGACCGCCTGGCCGAGCTGCTCGACGACGACGAAGGCCAGCTGAAGCTCGGCACGCTGGACGCGATGTACGAGAACTGGACGCCGGTGCGCGAGCGCGCCGCGGAGCTTGGCCCCACCAGCCTGTCCGCCGCCCGCGAGGTGCTGTTCAGCCCGGGTTCCGTCTGGGCCGTCGAGGGCATTGACCGCGCCATCGACGACCTGGTGGCCTACAAGCGTGCGAGCGCAGCGGCCGCCGTGGCGCGCTCGCAGGCGAGCGCCGAGGAGACGCGCCGCCTGGTGGTGGGCATCGTCGTGGGCGCCATGCTGATCGGGTTCGGCGTGGCCTGGCTCCTCGCGCGCCGCATTGCCGGCGGCGTGACGCAGGTCACGGCCGCCGCCCGCGGCCTGGCCGTCGGCAACCTCGACCAGCGGCTCGACGTCCACTCGCGCGACGAGATCGGCGAGATGGCCGACGCCGTGCGCGCGACCATCGCCTACCAGCAGCACATCGCTGCCGCCGCCGAGGCCATCGCCCGCGGCGACCTCAGCCGCGACGTGCCGGTGCAGTCGGCCGACGACGTGCTGGGCAACGCCTTCCGGCACATGGCCACGAACCTGCGCGGCCTCGTCGGCGAGGTCCGCGATTCCGCCGAGGATGTGGCGACCGCGTCGCAGCAGCTTGGCAGCGCCGCCGGCCAGACCGGGCAGGCCGTGCAGCAGGTGGCGGCCGCCGTGCAGCAGGTCGCCGCGGGCGCCCAGGAGCAGGCCGCGTCGGCCCAGGGCACCCACCGCCAGGTCGAGCAGCTCGTCCAGGCCATCGAGCAGGTGGCGGTCGGCGCGCAGGAGCAGGCACGGTCGGCCGCCGCGGCCTCGACCACGGCGATCGAGATGGCCGGCGGCATCGCCGCGATGGCGACGACCGCGCAAAGCGTTGCGGCTGCCAGCCAGGACATGCGCGCGTCGGCCCAGGCGGGCGCCCGCGCGGTCCAGCAGACCGTCGAGGGGATGAATGCGGTGCGGAGCGTCGTGGCCCGCGCGGCCGAGACCGTCGAGGGGCTCGGCAAGCTGGGCGAGCGCATCGGCACGGTAGTCGAGACGATCGACGACATCGCCGAGCAGACGAACCTGCTCGCCCTCAACGCCGCCATCGAGGCGGCGCGGGCCGGCGAGCACGGCAAGGGCTTCGCGGTGGTGGCGGACGAAGTGCGCAAGCTGGCCGAGCGGTCCCAGCGCGAGACCAGGACCATCGCCAGCCTGATCCGCGACGTGCAGGCGAGCACCCGCGACGCCGTGGAGGCGATGTCCCGGGGCGCGCGCCAGGTCGAGGCGGGCTCGGCCGAGGCCGACCAGGCCGGCCAGGCACTCGGCACCATTCTGGAGGCCGTGCAGCAGACCACGCGCCAGGTGGAAGAGATCGCGGCCACGGCCGGCCTGATGGCCGAGCGCAGCCGCGCGGTCAGCGACGCAATCACCAACATTTCCAGCGTCGTGGAAGAGGCCACCGCGGGCACCGAGGAGATGGCGGCCTCGGCGGGCGGCGTGGGCGAGGCGGTGGGCGCGATCGCCGCGGTCGCCGAGGAGCACTCGGCGACGAGCGAAGAGATGTCCGCGGCCACGGAGCAGATGAGCGCGCAGGTCGAGGAGATGACGGCCCAAGCCGTCGAGCTATCCGGCACCGCCGACCACCTGCGCGCGCTCGTGGCGCGCTTCCGGCTCGAGGCGGACACGCCGGCGGGCGAGCTGGTCCCGCGCCGCCGCGCCGACGACTGGAGCCACCCCGCGCCCGTCGTGGCGCGGAGCGCCTGAACGCCCGGGCAGACGGCGAAGAGCCGGGCGGGCCGCGCGCCGCACGCGGCGCGGCCCGCCCCGTACCGACGAGAGGAGAGACGAGCGTGAGACGCCACGACCTACGGGCCCTGGCCCGAGCCGCCCTGTTGGGGGCCGTGCTCCTGGGCGCCGCCTGCGCGCCTCCCACCCTGCTCAGCGGCGGACCCGCCCCGCTCACGGCGGCGAGCCCGAGCGCCAACGCCAGCGTCGCCGACTTCTATCACGGCAAGACAGTGCGCATCGTCGTCGGCTTCGCGCCGGGTGGGGGCTTTGACACCTACTCGCGGCTGATAGCACGGCACCTCGGGAAGTACATCCCGGGCCACCCGAACGTCATCGTGGAGAACGCGCCCGGCGCGGCGAGCGCCACTGCGGCTAACCAGGTCTACAACAGCCGGCCGAAGGACGGCACGGTGATCGCCAACTTTAACGAGAACCTGGTGCTGCTCCAGGCGCTGGGCGCGAGGGGCGTGGAGTACGATGCGCGCCGCTTCCAATTCCTGGGCAGCCTGGCCGACAGCCCGAGCGTCTGCGCCTTCCGCACCGATTCGGGCATAGAGAGCTTCGCCGACATCATCGGCGGGCGCGAGGCCAGCGTGGCCGCCGACTCGCCCGGCTCCACCTCCCACGACGTGCCCGCCGTGCTGCGCGAGGCGCTCGGCGCCCACCTGAACGTCATCACCGGCTACAACGGCACGTCGCAGAGCCGCGTCGCGGTCGACCGGAAGGAAGTGGACGGCGCTTGTTGGACCTGGGACTCGATGAGCGTGACAGCGCATACCTGGTTCGAGCAGTCGCCGCCAGCTGCCCAGGTGCTGGTCGCTATGGGCAGCGAGACGCCCAAGCACCCGTGGCTGGCGAACACGCCGCCCGCGCTGTCGCTCGCCCAGACGGAGCTGGCACGGCAGCTCATCCTCGGCGTGAGCCTGCCGTCGCAGATGGGGAAGCCGCTGGCGGTGGCCCCCGAGGTACCCCCGGAGCGCGTCGCCGCGCTGCGCCAGGCGCTCGCCCAGGTGTTGACCGACCCGGCGCTGAAGGCGGATGCGAGCCAGTGGCAGCTCGAGATCGCCGCCAAGCCGGCCCCCGAGGTCGAGTCGCGCGTCAAGCAGATCCTCGACCTGCCCCCGGACGCGAAGGCCAAGCTGAAGGAGATCATGGGGAGCTAAACCGGAGGCCGAGAACCGGCAGGACTCGGCTGGCCGGGCCAGCCGAGTCCTGCCGGTTCTCGGCTCGACAGACGAGGGGTTAGCCCCGGAAGGGGATCAAGGCGTCGTGGCCGCGCACGTAGTGCTGCTGCGACTGCTCGGGGTTGCGGTTGACCATGAAGCGCCGGTACATCGCGTGGTGCAGGCCGCGGACCTCGTGCTCCAGGGTGTGCAGCCGCTCGCCCGAGTCCGGGTCCACGATCTCCTTGAAGCGGAACTGGTGGTTCCGTGGCTCCTCCATGATGAGGTCGCGCGCCTTCAGCCAGCTGTAGGGCTCGGAGAAATTCGCCACGTAGACGGCAATGTGGTGGCCGTCGTAGGGGGGGATCGGTCCATCCGTCTCGCGGAAGCTCAGCCACTGGTGCGTGCCGATCTCCACGCGCGCCGCCACGCCCGCCGGGTCCTGCTCCACGCGGCTCGGCGCGTGCAGCACCCGCTCGTAGAAGCGCGCGATGCCGGCCGCCGTGCCCGGCCGCACCTGGAACTCGACGTAGGGCAGGCCCAGGAGGATGTCGCCGAACCGCGCGTCCGGGGCGTAGCAGCGGAACTGGTTGCCCCACGGACAGGTCGCGGCCACGTACCCATCTTCGCGAGAATAGCTGAACTTCGTCCCGGCCAGCGGCTCCCGCACCGCCGCCAACCGCTCCTCCAGCGCGTCCAGGTCCGGCACGACGATGCCGATGTGGCCGGGGATCACCTGGGGCGAGCGCGTCGGCAGATGGAACTGCTGCTCGCCGAGGTTCACCCAGATGTTGTTCAAGCCGACGTTCATGTAGGGGTCGCGCGTGAACCCCATGCCTACGAGGTAGAACAGCATTGCCTTCGGCTGGTCGGGCTGGGTGACGTTCACGTGCTCCAGCGCGACGACGTTCCCCACGTCCTCGGTGGCGAACGCCCGGGTGGGCGTGCCATTGGGCTGGACCTGGCCCTGCGCGCCGTTGCTGCCGGCCTTCCGCGCCGCCCCGCTCGGGCGGGCCTTCGTCCGCGCGCCGTTCGTGCCTGCCGCTTTGACCGCTGCCATCGCGTTCTTCCTCCCGACGGCTATACGCCTGGGCCGCTCCCCCGGCCGCTTACGGCACCACTATAGCGCGCCGCGCCGCGCCCGGCGACTCATAACCTCCACAGACCGCGGGCGGCAACCCGCAGTCTCGCCCCGCGTTGCCGTCCGCCCGGCTCGGCGGTACCATCTGTCTTTGACAGCGCAAGGTGCTGAGCCAGCGCGACATGCGCCATCAGCGCGCGACGACGAGCCGGGCGCGCCGGCTCGGGACCGGGAGGAGCCGATGCGCAGCCCCGCCGACTTCGAAGTGCTCGACACGCTGGCGGCGCGCGTAGCGCCCCAGCACACCGCCCTGCTCGTGGTGGACATGCAGAACGACTACTGCGCGCCGGGCGGCGCCAGCGATCAGAACGGGCGCGACCTGACCATGATCCAGGGCATCGTGCCGGCGCTGCGCGATCTCGTCGAAGCCGCGCGCGCTGCCGGGCTCCTGATCGTCTGGGCCAAGTACACTCTCGGCCCGGGCAGCGCCGGGCTCGCCGGTCCCGAGATCCTCCGCCGCGGCCAAAACTTCAAGGGCGCCGACGCCACGGTGAAAGGCACGTGGGGCCACGAGATCATCGCCGACCTGCCGTACCGTCCCGACGAGGACCTGGTGGTTGAGAAGCGCCGCGTGTCGGCGTTCATCGGCACCGACCTGGATACCTGCCTGCGGGGTCAGGGCATCAAGACGCTCGTGGTCACCGGCGTCATGACGCAGACCTGCGTCGAGACGACCGTGCGCGACGCCATGTGCTACGACTACTACGTGGCGGTGGTAGACGACTGCTGCGCGTCTGGCGCGCTGGCGCAGCACGAGACGAGCATCCGCAACATGGCGACCTTCCTGCGCTACGACGAGGCGATCACCACGTCCGAGCGGCTCCGCGCCATCTGGGCGGCGGCGCCCACTAGCGGCCGCGCGCCCGCGCAGGCCACGCCGGCGTAGTAAGCAAGGCGCGCGGCGAGCAGCCAGGGCGCGACAAGCGGTGCGCCTACAGGCTTACTAGAGGCGCCGCTTGTTGCGCCCCGCCGGGGTGGCACGCGGGCCGGGATAGAGGTGCTGCTTGCCGGCTTCTGCTGGCGCGTCACCTGGTTCGGCGATGACCGGCGTGCCCGCCGCCGCCTGACCTGGGTTTCGGTCGGGTCGTCGTAGGGCAGGGTCTTGCACCGTATCGCCCGTGGCCAACTGCAGCTACCGAGCGGCAGGGGACGAGCCCCTGCCCTACGACGGCCACCGGGACCTGACGGATCCGCCAGGCAGCTGGCGCTATCGCGCCGCGGCGGCCTGGGCCTCGCCCGCGCGCCGGACGCCTGCTTCGGCGAGCTGGTAGAAGCGAAGCGCGTTGTCGTGCAGCATCTTGCGCTTCACCTCGTCCGTCATGTCCGTGCGCTCGCGGACCGACTTGACCGTGTGCGGCCAGTCGCCATCCCAGTGCGGGTAGTCGGACGAGTAGAGCAGCGTGTCCTCCAGGCCCCAGCGGACGCCATCCGGGATCGTCTTCTCCTCGCACTCCACGCCGAAGTAGCACAGCCCGCTCTTGATGTACTCGCTGGGGAGCTTGGTGAGGTAAGGGGCCTCGGCCGCGCCGCGCTTCTCGACTTCCTCGTCCATGCGGTCCATCCAGTACGGCACCCAGCCGACCCCGCCCTCGAGGAACGCCAGGCGCAGCTTTGGGAAGCGCTCCCAAACGCCGCCGACGATGACGCTGGTGAGCGAGATCATCTGCTCGACCGGGTGGCCGATGGTGTGCACGGTGATGAAGTTGTGGAAGCGCTGGTCGGTCAGCTCGCCGTGGACGCTCTTGTGGTGGAACGCCAGGCCGACGTCTAGCCGCGCGGCCTCCGCGTAGAGCGGGTCCCAGTAGCGATGGCCCCAGTCGGGGCGCAGAGGGATGTGGGTGGGCAGCATGGCCGCTACTGCGCCCAGCTCGGTGACGGCGCGGCGCAGCTCGGCCACGGCGCCGTCCAGGTCCTGCGGTGCCACCAGCGCGACCATCTTCAGGCGCTCGGGGTCCGCCTGGCAGAACTCGTGCAGCCAAGTGTTGTAGGCCGACGCGAGCGCCGTGGCGTAGTGCTCCTCGGCGATAAGGCCGATGCCCAGCCCGGCCGTGGGATACATGACCATGACGTCGATCCCGTCCTGGTCCATCGCCGCGACCTGCTCCTGCGGGCTCGCCGGCTTCTGGCCGAGCGTGTCCTGGATCTGCCGGTCCCAAGCGTCGGCGGTCGTCAGGTTCCGCCGCTTGCCGAGCGGTCCCATCAGCTTGGCGATGGCCGGCATCGCCTCGCGCACGTGCCCGTCGCCGTCGATTACGCTGTAGCTCGCCATCTCGCTCCTGCCTCCCCCCGTATGTCCTCGGCGTCCGTGCCGGCAGTATGCCGCGCCGCCGGAGCGCTGTCAACGTCGCGCCGCCCCGGCACGCTCACCAAATCTCGCGCAGGTCGAGCACGAAGCCGGGCAGCACCGGATCGCCCGCCAGCGTCATGGGGTTGTCAAGCTCCTCGACGGACGCCGCCGGCCGATAGACGTACACACGGCGCGCTGGCGGATAGAGCAGCCAGCCGAGCCTCAGGCCGTTCGCCAGGTACTCCACCATCTTGGCCCGCAGGGTGGACAGGCGATCGGAGGGCGACCACAGCTCCAGGGCGAAGTCGGGGCACAGCGGCAGGAACCGCTCTTGCTGCTCGGCGGGCACCTCCGCCAGCCGCTCTTTGAGCACCCAGGACGCGTCGGGTGAGCGCACCGCTCCGTTGGGCAGCCGGAAGCCAGCCGAGGAGTCAGCCACGACCCCCCTCCCGTCCTGCTTGGCCCAGTTCGCGAACTGCCGGGTGATCTCGGCGTTCCGAGCGCTGGGCTCCCATCCCGCTGGCGGCATGATCAGCCATTCTCCTTCGGCCGTGCGCTCGATGCGCAGGTCGTCATTGAGCTGGCAAAACTCGAAGAACTGGTCCTCTGTAATGTCGAGCGCCGGCCGGATCCGCAGCACCAGTGGCCAGAGCGAGTCTTCCGCAGGCGACTGGGCCTTGCGCTTGTGAACCGCGATCGTCATGACGTACTCCCCGGTGCCTCGTCGAGGGCGGCAAGCATCGCCGCGCGAGGTCATTATCGCGCACTCCCGGGACCGATGCTGACCGCCTGCGGTTGACAGGCACGCGGCGGCGGCCGACACTGGAGGCAGAGCGGCCGGCGCCGAAGAGCGCCGCCGCGAGGAGCCAGCATGGTCCCAGGCCAGCCCGAGCACTATGGCGACGTGATCCTCTTCCTGCAGCCGGGCGAGCGCGAGGGCGACCTGCCCACGCTGGGCCTCTGGGGCGAGCGGCACGCTGTGGAGATGCCCTACGGCACGCTGCAGACGGCGCTCTGCCGCCCGAGCGCGATCGGCGTCGAGGGCTTCGACCACCTGTTCAGCGGCGACCCGCTGCCGATGGCACGGGGCATCCGCCCGGACGACGTCGAGCGGCTGCGCGCGGCGCTGCGCGCCTGGGCGGCCGGGCGGGACGCCGGTTAGGCCGCCGGCGCTGGCTGGGCCGCGGTGGCAGTAGGGGGAGAGGCCGGTCCGGTCCGCGCTGGCGCCGGCACGCCGGACGGCGCCGCCCCAGTAGGCGCGCAGCTTCCGAGCATGAGTGCCACGAGCAGGACCAACCGGAGCGGGTGCCGGACTCCGTGACTGCGGTAGACATGGTGTACACCACGGATACTCACGGGTTCTCTTACCAGTAGTGTGGTATGCACGCCTGTGCGGATGCCGGCTTGGCGCGCATGCACGGCCGGGCCGTCGCTCTCACCGTTCGGCGTAGAGTGCCACGGGCGCCCGGAACACGCGATTGCTGTTGACGACTGCCGCGCGCCCCGCTACGCTGCCCCCACAGGAGGCACACATGTTGTCGAAGGAAGAGAATGAGCTGCTGACGCGCGTGGGGCCAGGCACGCCCTGCGGCGCGCTCTTGCGGCGTTACTGGCAGCCCATCGGCCCAGCGGCCGAGCTAACGCCCGAGCAGCCGATCAAGCGGGTCGAGCTGCTGGGCGAGAAGCTGGTCGCCTTTCGCCTGCCCGACGGCCAGTACGGCCTCACGGCTGAGCACTGCGCCCATCGCGGCGTGTCGCTGCGCTACGGCTTCGTCGAGGCCGATGGGATCCGCTGCGCCTACCACGGCTGGAAGTTCGCGCCGAACGGGCGCTGTCTGGAACAGCCCTTCGAGCCCGCGGGCAGCACGTATAAAGACCGCGTCTGCCAGCGCGCCTACCGCATCCAGAAGTTCTGCGGGCTCCTGTGGGCGTACCTCGGCCCCGAGCCGGCGCCGCTCATTCCGCGCTGGGACGTGCTCGTGCTGCCCGGCGCGCGCCGCATCGACGTACACCCGGTGCTGGAGGCCAACTGGCTGGCGCCCATGGAGAACTCCATGGACACCACCCACACCTACTACCTGCACGCGATCATGCTGCAGAAGCGCGGCCTGCCGGGCGGCGAGTACTACGCGCGGCCGATCGAGGACTACGGCTTCGAGCCGTGCGAGTGGGGGCTGATCAAGCGGCGCACCTACGGCGGGCCGCACCCCGAGGTCGAGCGCGGCCACCCGGTGCTCTTCCCGAACGCGCTGCGCGTGCCGTCGCGCGTGGGGCCAGCGATCCACTGGCGGGTGCCGCTGAACGACACGCAGACGCTCATCATCGAGATGAACTGGCAGCCGAGCGGCGAGCCGGAGCCGCTGGACGACCCGCCGGACCCCGCGGTGTCCTACCTGCCGTCGCTGCTCACGCCGGATGGCGACTTCGACCTGACGAGCTTCCCGGGCCAGGACAAGATGGCCTACGAAACCTCCGGGCCGATCTTCGACCGCTCCGAGGAGCACCTGGGCGTGTCCGACCGCGGCATCATCCTGTACCGCAAGCTGCTGCGCGAGCAGATCGCGCGGGTGCAGCGCGGCGAGGAGCCGCTGGCGCTCGTGCGCGACCCGGCGCGGAACCGCGTGATCCGCTTCGAGACCTCGCGCGGGCCGGCGCCCGACGAGTGGGCGCTGCGCCAGCGCGGCATGCTGGCCGATCAGCCGGCGGCCACGCGATGAGCCGGGAGATGGGCGGCCAGCCCGCGCCCGGCAGCCTCCAGCCTGACGGACGGGGGATGGCGAGGCCTCGATCTGTCCTCGTCGTGGGCGCCACGCTGGCGCTTCTCGCACTTGCGAGCTGCGCGCCGACCACCGCGGCGCCGGGCAGCGCCCTCCCGGGCGGCGCTCCCGCGGCAGCGCCCGGCGCCGGCGCTGCCCCAGCCGTCGCTCCCAGCGCCGGCGCTGCCGCCTCGCCCTCGGCATCCGGCGAGCCACCCCTCAAGATAACCGTCGTCTGGACGGCGCCAGGCAGCGGGCAGACGGGGCTGTACGTCGCGCAGGAGGCCGGGCTGTGGCGCGATCAGGGCCTCGACGTGGACCTGCGCCACATCGCCGGCACCTCGGTGGTGATCAGCGCGATGATGGCCGGCGAGGTACAGCTCGCGACGCCCGACCCGGCGTCGCTGGTCCAGGCGAATCTGGGCGGCGCCGACCTCATCATGATCGCGGGGTTGAGCAACACCCTGCCGTTCTCGATCATCAGCCAGCCGAGCATTCAGACGCCCGACGCCCTGCGGGGCAAGAGCATGGGCATCTCGCGCTTTGGCGCCTCGACGCACACGGCCGCCCGCGTGGCGCTGCGCCAGTGGGGCTTGTCGCCCGACAGCGACGTGGTCTGGCGCCAGCTGGGCGACATGCCGAGCATCCTGGCGGCGCTCGAAAGCGGCCAGATCGACGCGGGCGCGATCTCGCCCCCGACGAGCACGCGCGCCAAGCAGGCGGGCCTTAACGAGCTGATCGACCTCGGCAAGACGGGGCCGGAATTCCCGACTTCGGCCATCGGCGGTCCGCGGGGCTGGATCGAGAGCAATCAGGAGGCGGTGCGCCGCTTCATTCGCGGCTACGCGCTCGCGGTGCGGCGCTTCAAGGCCGACAAGCCGTACACGCTGGAGGTCTACCGCAAGTACCTGGAGACGGACGACCCGGGCCTCCTGGACGAGGTGTACACCCTGGCGACCGACACCGTGTCGACGGTGCCGTACGTGAGCGCGGACGGCTACGCGCGGCTCATCGAGGAGCTGAGCATCGACACGCCGGCCGTCCGCGAGCACGACCCGAGCGCCTGGCTGGACATGCACTTCGTCCGGGAGGTGGAGGCCAGCGGCTTCTTTGCACAAGGCGCCGCCCGGTGAGTTAGCGCATTGCTACGGTCCGAGAGCGGGCGCGTCTGCGAGCACGCGGGCGCGATGAATCGCACCCCGACACGCGTGGCGAGGAAGTGACCTATGCCCCGGCTCGCAATGTCGTTCATCTCCAGCCTGAACGAGCGGACGGCGCCGCTGTTCGACGGCAGCGTCGAGCCCGAGGGCATCACGCTGCTGACCACGCGCTCGCCCGCCTCCGAGACGTTCTGGCGGCAGCTCAAGTACGCCGAGTTCGCCGTCGCCGAGATGTCGTTGTCCTCGTACCTGATCGCCCGCGAGCGCGGCGCCGACATGATCGCCATCCCCGTCTTCCCGACGCGCTGGTTCATGTGGGCCGAATTGCATTACCACGTCGACGCGGGCATCACGGGGCCGAGCGACCTGACGGGCAAGCGGGTCGGCCTGGAGGAGTACCAGCAGACGGCGGCGCTCTGGACGCGCGGCGTCCTCCAGCACGACTTCGGCGTGCCGCCGGAGCGCGTGCGCTGGTACGTCGAGCGCACGGACGCGCTGAGCCACGGCGGCGCGACGGGCTTCACGCCGCCGCCCGGCATCACGCTCGAGCGCGTGCCGCCTGACGAGAGCCTGCCCACCATGCTCGCCGCCCACGCCCTGGACGCCGCGCCGCTCTACGGCGGCATCCGGCGCGAGGCGAACTTCATCGACCGCTCGACGCGGCTCGCGGGCCCGCTCGACCCGGCGAAGATTCGCCCGCTGTTCCCGGACCGCATGGCGGAGGGCGCGCGCTTCCAGGCCGCCCACGGCTTCATCCCCGCGTCGCACACCTACGTCATTCGCGGCGACGTATACCGCGAACACCCCTGGGTGGCGCTGAACCTGTACCAGGCGCTCGTGCAGGCCAAGGAGCTAGCCCACGGGAGGCTGGAGGCGAGCCTGCCGGCGGCGCTGGTCTTCGGCCGCGAGTACTGGGCACAGACACGCCGCCTGTTCGGCGACGACCCGTACCCTTATGGCTTCCACGCGAACGCGCCGATGCTGCGCGCGCTGGTCGACTACTCGCACGAGCAGGGGCTCATCCAGCAGCGGCCCGCGCTCACGGACCTCTTCGCCCCGAGCACGCTCGAGCTGTAGTAGGGTATGAGGGATAAGGAAAGGCGGGGGCGCGTGCCCGTCCCCGGGGAGCCGCCATGCTGAAGGCCGAAGAGAACGAGCTACTGACGCGGACGGGGCCGGGCACGCCGATGGGCGCCTTGTTCCGCCGCTACTGGCTGCCGGTGCTGCTCGCGGAGGAGCTGCCGGAGCCCGATGGCGAGCCAAAAGCCGTCCGCCTGCTCGGGGAAGACCTGGTGGCCTTCCGCGACACGCGCGGCCAGGTGGGGCTGCTCGGGGCGCACTGCGCCCACCGCGGCGCTCCGCTGGCCTACGGGCGGAACGAGGAGTGCGGCCTGCGCTGCCTGTACCATGGCTGGAAGTACGACGTGGCGGGCCGCGTCGTGGACATGCCGAACGTGGCGGCGGGCAGCACCTATGCCGAGCGCGTGCGCCACACCGCGTATCCCACGCGCGAAGTGGCCGGCGTGGTGTGGGCGTACCTCGGCCCGCCCGAGCAGGAGCCGCCGTTCCGGGCCTGGGAGTGGACGCACGCCCCGGCCGAGCGGCTGGGCGTCTACAAGATCCTGGAGTCGTGCAACTGGGCGCAGGGCATCGAGGGCACGATCGACACCACGCACACCGATTTCCTGCACTCGGCCGACGTGCGCGGGCGCCCGCGCGACCACGCGCCAATCTTAGAAACGCAGGACACGGCCTATGGCTTCCGCTACGCCGCCATCCGCCAGCCCGACACGGACGCCGACCGCACGCAGTACGTGCGGGTGAGCGTGTTCGCGCTGCCCTGCTTCGCCATGTTCCCGCCGCTGCGCGGGCGGGGCGTGCGCGGCATGGACGCGAGCGACGAGGTGATCGTGCAGCAGGCGTTCGTGCCGATCGACGACGAGCATACCTGGTTCTACAGCTTCGCCTACAGTCGCCGCGGGCCGCTGCCGGCCTACTGGCGCAACTACCCCCGCGAGTTCGGGCTTCAGGGCAACGTCGGGGTGCCGGCGGGCAACCGCGCCAACAAGCACCTGCAGGACTACGCGGCGCTGAAGACGGAGAGCTGGTCGGGCATCCAGGGGGTGAACTGCCAGGACTTCGCGATGGCCGAGGGGATGGGGCCGATCCTCGACCGCACCCGCGAGCACCTGGTGCCCGCCGACACGGCAGTGATTACCTTCCGGCGGCTGATGCTGCAGCAGGCGCGGGCGCTCGCGGCCGGCGCGACGCCGCGGGGTCTGGGCGCCGACGTGCCGTGGGAGCGGCTCGCCAGCGACGAGCGGACCATCCCGCGCGAGCAGCCCTGGCAGGCGGTTGGCGCCTTCGCCGGCGAGCCGGTGCCCACCGCTTGACGCGGCCCCTTCCGGTTAGCGCGCGCCGATCTGGCGGACGGCGCCTTCGGCGAACTGCGGGTCGATGAAGCGGCTTAGGTCAGGCACCGGGCCGGTCAGCGCGCCCTCGCGCTGGAAGAACTCGGCCTGCTGGCGGAGGCGCGCCGCGTCGATGCGCCCGTTGAGGTCCATGAACTCCGGGCTGGCCGTCTCCCACACCCGCGGGTCCTTCAGCGACAGGCGCTCGCTCAGCACGGCGATCGCGGCGTCGCGGTCTTGGCCCTCGTGGAACGCCGCCCAGTAGTCGCGGGCGCCCTGCAGGTAGGCGATCATCCAGCGCGTCGCCACGTCGGGCCGTTGCGCGAACTCCGGCGAGTACACGACGAGCGAGAGGTACGCCCCCGGAATCACCGCCCCACCCGGGTAGAGCACGCGCGCGACGTTCTGGAATTCGGCCTGCGTGACCTGCGGCTCGGTGAGGGTCGCCGCGTCGAGGCTGCGGCCGCCGAGAGCCGCCAGCACGTCGGCGAGCGAGAGATAGCTGAGGTTGATGTCGGCGCGGTTGGCGGCGTCCTTCTCGACGGCCGCGACGAATAGCTCGTCGCCCACGTTGCCGGCCGCGCCGCCCACGGCGAAGCTCCGACCGCGGAGGTCGGCCATCGAACGCACCGTGTCGGCCAGGTCAGCGCGCACGACGATCGAGAGCGTGCGGTCCGTGGGATCGCCCAGGTGCGCCCAGTCGGCCACCAGCCGCAGGTCGACGCCGCGGTTGAAGGCATTGAACATCGCGGCGTTCGGCGAGGAGGTGCCCACGTCGATCTGGTTGGTGGCGATCGCCTGGATGACCTCAGCGCCCGTGCCGGTGCTGACCGGCTCGACGTCGATGCCCTGGCGGTCGAAATAGCCGCGCGCCAGGCCCAGCTCGAACGGCGCCTGGTCGGGCCGCCCCTGGAGCGCCATCTTCACGGTGACGCGCGCCGGTGGCGCCGTGGCGGCCGCCGCGGCCGCGGCGGCGGGCGACGGGGCCACGGCGGCCGGCGCGCTGGTCGGCGCGAGCGGGCTGCTCGACGGCTTCGCGCTCGGCGCGGCAGCCGGCGCGCAAGCCGTGCCGAGCGTGGTGAGCGCCGCGCAGAGTAACGCGCTCAGGCAGAACGGGTGGCGCACAGGGACCTCCTCAGAGCAGGTTGGAGCAGCGCCAACGGGGCACCCGGCGTTCTAAGTAGATCTGGCGCTAGCCTTCGCTGCTGAGCAGCGCGTAGGGACGCGTGCCCAGGCGCTCGGCGCCCCCCGCCCGCACGACCACAGTGTCGCCCCAGGTGACGGTCTTGGGATTCGTCCAGTCGTCGCGGCCGCGGTCGGGGCGATAGGCGTAGGGCTTCAGCACGAAGGCGGTGTTCTCCAGCAGCGGCGCCTCCCAGAGCGGGTGCCGCGTGTGGTCGTCCATCGGGATGAACATCGGGCCGTCGTCGCCCAGCCCCCGGCCGTGGCAGAGAAACTCGATCTCGTAGGCACCGCCCCGCGCTACTGCCCGCGCCTGCTCCTCCACCTCGCACCAGGTGGCGCCGGGCCGCATCGCCGCGCGGGCGCGCTCGAAGGCCGCCTGGCCCAGCTCGCAGAGGGCCTGCGCATCGGCGGGCGGCGGGCCCACGAACACCGGCTGGGCGATCTGGGCCTGGTAGCCGAGCACGCTGGGGAACATCTCGGTCTTGATCGCCCAGCCGGGCTGGAGCACGCCCGGCGGCACCGTCGTGGTGCGCTCCTTCGCCTCGCCCCAGGGCCCCCCGCCCCAGGCGACCTCCGTGTCCTCGGCGCCCGCCCGGTACTGCGCGAGGATCGTCGCACCGAATGCCTCCGCCGCCGTCACGCCGGGCCGTGCGCTCGCCGCCAGCGCGGGCGCCCCGGCCTCCCCGGCCGCCACCGCGCGGCGCAGCGCGCCGATCTCCTCCTCGCTCTTCACGTAGCGCGCCTCGGCGAGCAGCGCGGACGCATCTACCAAGGTGGCCTGCGGCACTGCGGCGCGGATGTGCTCGACCGCCGTGTGCTTCGCGTAGCCCTCGGGGTTGCGGACCGGGCCGAGCGGCGTGCCGGAGAGGCCGGCCAGCCCCACGCGGCGCCGACCCACGTCCAGCTCGCGCAGCCGCCGCCCAACGGCCTCGCCATAGGGCACGGCGGTCGTGCCCGTCGCGGTCGCCGGGCGGGCGTCGGCGATCCAGGGATTGCTCGCGGTCAGGCGGCCCGTCCAGGGGCTGAGGAACGTCGGCTCGCCCTCCAGCGGGAAGACGACCGCGCCCAGCCGCAGCGCCACGTACCGCGCGTCGCCGGGGAGCTGGCGGTCGGGCAGGACCACGAGGAACGCCATCTCCTGCGGCGCCATGAGGGCGCGCAGCCGCGCCCAGCGGCGGTCGCGCTCCGCGAGGGTGAAGCCGGCGCGAGGGGCCTCGGCGGTCATGCGCGTCTCCTGGAGCGCCGCCCGGGCCACGGGGCCCCGGGCGGCAACGGCGTTGGCCGCGAATCGTGGCCATCTTACAATAGGCGGCGCGCCCTGGCGACCCGCTTCGGCCCGGCGCCCGGCGCCGCAGCATACAAGCAGCATACAAGGGAGAAGCCCGATGGCTGGCGCCGAGTCGCGGCCCCGCGACGTGCTCCTGGTGGGCAGCGTGCCCCTCGCCAACGCGGAGGAGGTCTTTCGCACGGTGAGCGCGGCGTTGGGGGACCGGCTGCGCCGCATCCCCGACGGCGAGACGGAGGCGCGCCTCGACTGGTTCGTCTGGCAGGTGACGCGCTTCGAGGCCTGCCCCCAGCTCGAAGCGGTGCCCGCGGCGGCGCGCGGCTACCGCACGCTGCCGAAGTTCCGCCTGCGCCCGGGCGTGGACCCGGCGAGCGTTGATTTCGGCCGGCTGGGCTACGCCGACGCGGCGCGGGCGTCCTACGAGACGTTCGCCCGGCTCCAGCGCGAGGGCGCGGTGCCGCGCGGCGTGCGCTTCCAGGTCTGCTTGCCGTCGCCGCTCGCGCCGGCCAGCGCCTTCAGCGAGCCCGATGCCCTGCCCGCGACCGCTCCGGCCTACGAGACGGCGCTGCTCCGCGAGCTGGACGAGATCGCCGCCGCGATCCCTCAGGACGCGCTCGCCATCCAGTGGGACGTGGCGGTGGAGTTCAGCACGCTGGACGGGCTTGGGCCGCCGCCAACGCCGGAGGTGAAGCAGGCAATCCTCGACCGCCTGGTGCGCGTCGGCAACCGCGTGCCGGCCGCGGTCGAGCTGGGCTACCACCTGTGTTACGGCGACTACGGCCACAAGCACTTCAAGGAGCCGGCCGACACGGGCGTGCTGGTCGAGGTGGCGAACGCCATCGCCGGCGGCCTCGCCCGCTCGCTTACCTGGCTGCACCTGCCCGTGCCGCGGGACCGCGACGACGAGGCCTACTTCGCGCCCCTGCGCGGGCTGCAGCTTGCGCCCGCGACGGAGCTGTACCTGGGCCTGGTACACTACACGGACGGCGTGGCGGGCACGCGGCGCCGCCTGGCGACCGCCGAGCGCCGCGTGCCGCGCGAGTTCGGCATCGCCACCGAGTGCGGCTTCGGCCGCCGCCCGCCCGAGACGGTCCCTGAGCTGCTGCGCATCCACGCCGCCGTGGCCCGCGGCGGGGCCGATGGTGCCTGACAGCCACAGCCAGAGCTGCGACCCAGGTTCGTGTGTGGGTTTGGCTCGGCCAAACCCACAGGCTATCCCTGGCCGGGTTCTTAGCGCGCGAGGTTACCGCTGCTGGAGCAGGCGCACCAGCTCCGGCCGGGCCTTGTTCATCGAGGCGCTGTTCCGCAGCACGAAGTCCACGTCGGTCTCGGTGAACGGGACGCCCTGCGCTTGCAGCCGCTCGATGTCCGGCGCGATCTTCGAGCCGGGCACCAGGTGGTGATCCATCGAGAGGTACTCGTACCAGAGGTCCTGGGCCTCGCGGCTCAGCATGTAATCCGCGAACAGCTTGGCGGCGTTCGGATGGGCCGCGTGCTTCGGCACCCCGACGTACCAGTAGCCGAGTAGCGCCGCGTCAGTGGGGATGGCGAAGCCGAGCGGCGCGGTCTTCAGGCCGCCAATGCGCTCGTCGCCGCAAGCCAGCGCCAGGATGTCGAACTCGCCGCTCACGATGCGCGTGCCCTCGCCGCAGCCGATGAGGCCGGCGAGCTGGCCCACGAACTGCTGCATGTACGCCACGGTCCGCTCCTCGCCCCACAGCTCCGAGGCGGCCAGCGACGTGAAGCCCGAGGCGTACGGCGTCGACCCGATGCGGCCCTTGTACTCCGGCTTCAGCAGGTCTTGCAGGCTCGTGGGCACAAGGCTGCCACTGATCTTCTGGCTCTGGTAGACGATGCCCTGCACGCGCGTGGTCACCTCCACGGCCGCGCCGTCGGCCGCGATAAGCCGCGGGTCGTGGATATTGCGTGACCAGCTTGCCCAGTCCACCGGCTCCAGCGCGTTCGCCTGGACCAGCGCGGCGATGTTCGTCTCGGACCCGAGCATCACGTCGCTGGCCGCCGCACGACCGGCCTGCAGCTCCTGGATCATTCGGTTCGCCATCTCGGCCATGTTCGGGCCGACGGCCAGATGGACGTCCAGGTTGAGGCCGTATGCTTTGTTGAAGCCGTCCGCCAGGCGCCGCATGTGCGCCGCATCGTCCCAGGCGCTGGAGGTCACCTCCAGGCGGCCCTCCTGGCGCGCGCCGTCCACGAGCGCCTGGAGCGCCGGGGGGAACGCCGGCGCGGCCGTGGCCCGGCCGGCCGGCGCCGCGGGGGCCGGGGCCGCTGGGGCGGCGCAGGCGACGAGCGCCACAAGGACTAGCGCCTCAAGGGCCGCGATCAGGTGCGTGCTGCGCGCTGCCACGGTTACCTCCTCGCTCCGCCGTGGGCCGGCTCAATCAGTCGTCGACCGGGATGCGCCGGTGACGCTTGACGAGGCCCAGGATAGCGCATACACTCACCGCGTTGTAACGCACATGAGGCGGCGATCCAGCGCGCGGCGGAGCCGGTCGGCTTGCGCCCGGCGGCCGGAGAGCCCGGGCGAGTCGTTACCAGGCCGGACTCGGTACGATCCGGCGAGGGAGAGCACGAATGGCTATCAGCAGCGGTCGCTCCCGGAAGCCCACGGCCAATGGCCACCCGTCCGCCACCGAACCAGCAAGCAGGTACACGCCCGCCGACTACCAGGCCTTCCAGCACACCGGCCCGGGCACGCTCGCCGGCCGCTACCTGCGACGCTTCTGGCAGCCGGTGTACTCCGGCTGGCAGCTCAAGCCGGGCCACGCGGTGCCGCTTCGCGTGATGAGCGAGGACTTCACCCTCTATCGCGCCGAGGACGGCTGCCCGCACGTGGTGGCCTTCCGCTGCGCGCACCGAGGGACGCAGCTCTCCACTGGCTGGGTAGAGGGAGACTGTATCCGCTGCTTCTACCACGGCTGGAAGTACGACGCGACGGGGCAGTGCGTCGAGATGCCGGCTGAGGATCCCTCCTTCCCGCCCAAGGTGAAGATCCCGAGCTACCCGACCGCGGAGTACCTGGGCACGATCTTCGCCTACTTCGGGGAAGGCGAGCCGCCGCCGATGTGGCGCTTCCCGGTGATGGAGCAGCCCGGCATCATCCAGGCCTTCATCCGGCGCCGCGAGTGTAACTACTTCCAGAACGTCGAGAACAGCGTGGACGAGGTGCACATCCCGTTCGTTCACCGCAGTCAGGCGTGGGACCCCGCGATCCACGCCCAGAGCATCCCGGAGATCGAGGCGGAGGAGACCGAGTACGGCCTGGCGCAGTACGGCATCCGCCCCGGCCAGGATGTCCGCGTGAGCCCGTTCATCATGCCGAACGTCCTGCACATCAAGGGCGGCTGGGACCCGGACGAGCCCGACGACTGGCTGTTCTGGCGCGTGCCGATCGACGACGAGAGCCACATGAACTGCGCGATCCGCCGCGTGCCGGTGACCGGCGAGGCGGCGCAGCAGTTCCAGGCGCAGATGGCGCAGCGGCGCGCGCGCATGGAGGGCCAGGAAAGCCCCGAGCAGATCGCCCAGCGGGTCCTGCGCGGCGAGCTGCGCGTGCAGGACCTCACGGACCGGCCGGACATCGTGATCATCCAGGATGAGGTGGCCCAGGTCGGCCAGGGGCGCATCCAGGACCACTCTCAAGAGCGCCTCGGCCGCTCCGACCGCGCCGTGATCCTGCTGCGCAAGCTTTGGGCGCGCGAGCTAGAGAAGCTGGCGACGGGCCAGCCGCTCACGCAGTGGCACGTCCCGGACGACCTGGGCGCCACGCTGGGCCTCGATCGCATGGCGCTCAAGAACGTGAGTAACTGGCATCGCCCGGAGCGCGATGCGAAGTAGGGCGGGTCAGGAACTCAGCGGGATCGTCGTGCCGACGCCGCGCCGCGTCGCCCAGTCGAGCGCCCACTGCATAATCGGCACGTCCCAGCCGTACATGGCCGCCAGCTCGTAGACCACCGTCTGGTCGGGGCGCTCGCGCGCCGGGATCGTGCCCGCCATTACGTCGGCGAGCTGCTCATGGGGGTCGGCGTCCAGCGGCCGCCGCTCCGGCGCGCCGCCCGACCCACCGGCCGGGGCGTTGCCGGGGCGTGGCCCGCCGGGGGGCGGCGTGAGCGCCGCCGGCCGCTGCCGGGAGGGAAAGAACAGGCGCGCGGACTCCATGAGCGCCGGCGGGGCCGCGCGGGTCATCGTCACCAGCAGCGCGCCCGGCCGCACCCAGGCCGCCTCCAGCGCCGGGCGGCCGCGCGTGTTGCCCGTGGCCGTGATCACGTCGGCGCCCTGCACGGCGGCCTGGGCGGTCGCGACCGCTTCCACGGGCAGCCCCAACCGCGCACTCCATTCCGCGGCGAAGCGCTCGCGGTTGGCCGCCGTGGGGCTCCACACCCGCACCCGCTCCAGCGCCGGCAGCGCGTGGCGGAAGGTGCAGATGTGGCTGCGGGCCTGCTCGCCGCTCCCCAGGATGCAGAGCACGCGGGCGCTCTCGGGCGCCAAGTACTTTGCGCCCACGCCGGCCGGCACGGAGGTGCGCAGCACGTTCAGGTCGTCGCCGGCCAGCAGGGCCCGGATGCGTCCCGTCGCGTAGTCGAGCAGCACCATCAGGTGCATGTCGGGCGCGGCGAGGCCGCCCACGGCGGGGAAGATGCGGACGGAGGCGCCCGGCGCGGCGGCGGTGGAGTAGACGGTGAAGCTGCCCTCCGCGCCGAACGGCAGGGTGACCTGGCCGACGAAGCCGCCGCGCCCTTGCGCCTGCTCCCACACCGCCGCCTCGATCGCCTGGAAGGCGCCCTCCAGGTTGCTCAGGTCCTCGACCAGCGGCCGGAGATCCGCCTGGGTGAGTAGCAGCGGCACGTGACGCCTCCTCCTGCCCGCCAGCCGGGCCCGCGTATCGCGCCCTAGACGGCGAGCGCGCGCAGCTTCTCGATCTGCTCGGGCGTCCGCAACTCGCCCGTGCGGACCGGCTCGACGAGCCGCTTGAGTGGCTTCGCCGCGTACATCACCAGGTAGGTGGCACGGTCCGCGACGCTCGAGTGCGCGACGCCGCGCGGAACCTTCACGAAGTCGCCCGGCTCCAGCTCCACGCACCCCAGCTCGGTGAGGAGCGTGCGCGTCCCCGCGAGCTGGAACTGCACCTCGTCGAAGTTCAGGTGGCGGCGGTAATCGCTGCCCGTCGCCTGCACCACGCTGCACCAGCCGAGCCAGAAGGTCTGGGCTTTGTAGGCCCACTGGATGCCGGGCGGCTCTTCGGCGCCCGACCGCGGGTGCAGGACTTCCAGGCGCCGCGGGTCGTGCGCCGCGTGCGCCAGCAACAGCCGCTCGTCGCACGGCACGGTGAGCCCGGCACCCGCCGAGATCATCTCCGGCACGATCGCCGGCTCCCAGTCGCGGAACTCGTGCGGTCGCGAGAGGCGGACGGGCTCGAGCTGCCGCGCCACCGGCGCCCTGACGTAGAAGAGGAGGTGGATCTCCTGGCGGCCCCAGTTGTCGTGGGCCACGCCGACCGGGATGTTCACGAAGTCGCCCGGCTCCAGGTCCACGGTGCCAATCTCGGTGATGAGCTGCCGCGGGCCGCTCACCTGGTACGAGATCTCGTCCACGTCCGCGTTCCGGTGGTAGAACGGCTGGCGGCTGTTCATGTCCTGGTGCTCGATGCGGACATCCTCGTTCTCGTACACCCACAGCGGCGGACTGAACCCTCGCGGCTCCCAGGCCACCGGCACGTGGACAACCTCGATGCCCTCGCGGTCGGGGCGCGGCCGGCCCTGGCCGCCGCTCGGCGGACCGTCGCCCGCACGGCTCGCGGGGCCGCTGTTGGCGCCAGCGCCCCCGGCCGGCCCGCCGGGCGCGTCGGGCTTGCCGACGGGCAGGGGCGCGAGCGGCCGGGCCCACGGCCCCTGGAGGAGGAGCGCCTCGTCGCGCTCGATCACGGTGACGTCGTCCACCCGGGGCCACCAGGCGAGGTGCTCTTGGACCGTGCGCATGGGCTCCGCCTCCTTCGGTACCGGGCATCCGGACCAGTGGCGCCAGTGTAGCAGCGCGTGCGGCGGAGCGTCGAACCGGCGGCGCGCTGGGGCGGCCCGCTCAGTCGAGGAGGAGGGCATCCAGCCAGTCGATGACGTCGGCCTTGGAGCGGTCTTCGCGCGGGATGGCGTCCCAGGCGGTTTCGAACGCCAGGTAGAACTGCAGGACGCTCAGCTCGTCCTCGAACAGGATGTGCCCGGGGCCCCAGGTCGGCTCCCTCTGGTGGGCAATCGGCGCGCCGCGCATGATGGCGCGGACGGTGCTCTTCATCTCCAGCTCCAGCGACGGCGTCTCCTCGACCAGCCCGACCTCGTAATGCTCGTAGTCCCGGAGCAGCCTGATCCAGTGCCGCACGTGCTCACGGCGCCGCCGCGTGGAGCGCCGGTAAGGATCGACGCGCTCCCCGCTCACGTAGCGGGCGATGGCGGCCTTGGAGTGGATGCTGCGCTCGCCATGCGTCTCGAGCGTGCGCAGGAACTGCGCGTGGCGGGCCCGCGTGCGGGCGAGGTCGTGGCCGCGCAGCTCCTTGCTCATGATGGTGGGCTCCAGCGCCCGCGGGCTGAGGAGCCAGTCGGGGGGGCTGGTGAGCCTGGACGGCTCGGCCGCCACGAACAGCCGCTGCCCCGGGATGGCCTCCAGCTCGCCCGCCGCATCCACCGCCCCGCTGCGGCCGCGCTCGTCGGCCGAGAACAGGCGCACCGTCGCCGGCTGGCTGCCCATCGGCGCATAGCGGTGGCTCACGACCTCCCGCAGCTGCTCGAGCACCACCGCCCGGAGCGTGTGAGGCGTCGTCGGGCGCGCCGCCGGGACCAGCCGGTAGTAGCGCACCTCCTCATCGGTCAGCGGCTGGCCATCGTACAGCCAGAGGATGGCGTCGATCTGGGCGCGCTCCAGCTCCAGGCCCCAGTGGAGGATGGCCGCGAGCCGCGTGCGGCTCACCCAGCGGTCGCGCTTCTCCAGCGAGACTTCGAGCTGCTCCAAGTCGGAGACGTGCTTCTGGAAGGCGACGCCCCGCGTGCGGTCGGCCACCGCCTTCTGGGTGTTCGCCTCCGCGCTGCGGCGCCCGGGGTCCTTGGCGCGGCAGCGAGCCGGATAGCTGGCGCGGGCCGCCGCGACCAACCGGCTCACCAGTCGATAGCGATCAAGTGGATGCGGGAACATCGCGAGCCTCGTTGAATATTCCGGTCGAATATAGCCGCGGATAATAATCTGCTCAATTCGCTCGCGCGGCGCGAGCCGGTGGCGGCGGATACTGCCGCGCGACTCGGCGGGGTGGGAATGCCCCGTTCACGAGGGCGTGAGCATCGGGCCGGCTTGAATATCCGTGCTGAATATAGCGGCGAATAAAAGCCGCGAGTATATGACACATCGGCTTGCGAGCCGCTCGGCCCTACGCGGCCAGAACCCGCTGCACCCCAGTACGTCAGAGGCCGAGCAACGGTCGTTGCCAGGGTGTGGCCGGGCGAGAGCCGGCGCAGGTCGCGCGCCGTCAGGCTCTCCCACCAGGTGAGGCGCAGCATCTGCCCGTCGTCGGTCGTCGAGCCAAAGACCGTCCCGCCCAGCGCGCGGGGCGCCGGCCGGCGCGCGCTGGATAGCGTCCGTCCGGGCCGGGTCGGCCCCCGCGGGCTCGGCCCGGTAACGGGTGAGGGCGATGAACAGCGCCGCGCGCTGGGACACGATAGGCTATCGGCCGGCGGGCGCTGGCGACGCGGGCCGCGCGATGCGGCCGAGGCCGCCGTACTCGCCCTCCGGCGTGTAGAAACCAGGGTAGTCGCGGCGTTCGCGCGGCAGGGTGATCATCGGCTCGTTCTGCGCCGGGTCGCGGAGGACGGCGAAGGGGTCCGCGCCGCGCTCGATTGCCGCCAGGCTGTCGAGCAGCAGCTTGCGGTAGAGCAGGATGCCCCTGTCCGAGGTGGCCAGGTGCTCCTGCGTGCGGTCCACGAGCGCGCCCTGCTCGACCCAGGCCAGCATGTCCTGCGGCGGCACCGCGTCGGGCGGCCCGATGAACTGCCCCTGGGCGTTGAACCACTCCTCGCGCGTGACCGGCACCTCGCGCTGTGCCGGCACGTCGGGCGCGCGGCGGACGCCCTGGTAGCGGTACTGAATCGTGTGCGTGTCGTCCACCGGCACGCGGATCTGGAACAGCGGCCGCCGCTCGTCGCCAACGGACAGGGTGTTCGGGAAGAGCACCGGGTGGCCGATCTGCCACTCGTCGCAGTCCTCGGACTCGCCCGCCAGCAGGCGCCGCTTGATGATCCCGTAGGCGAACACGTCGAAGGCGATCCGCTCGTGGCGTGGCGGCGTTACCTTCGGCGTCTGGCCCTGCCGGCTCAGCACGTAGTTGCCATAGTAGCCGTGCAGGTGCTCGACGTGGACGGGGTCCAGCGAGTTCTCCATGCACTGGAGCCAGTTGCAGGGTAGCGGCACGATCTGGATGGACTTGTCCAGGTCGTCGCGCACCAACAGATCGTAGCACGGCAGGAGCGGCGCGGGCGCGGGCCCGAGGTAGGCGAAGACCAGCCCGCCCAGCTCCTGCACGGGGTAGGCGGTGATCTTGAGCTGCAGGCAGGCGGGCTCGAACGGCATGTCCACCACCCGCCCCGCGGCGTTGTAGGTCCAGCCGTGGTAGGCGCAGCGCAGGCCGTTCGCCTGGGGCACGCCGAGCGCCAGCGAGAGGCCACGGTGGGCGCAGCGCGGACCCACCAGCCCGTACTCCCCGGCCGGCGTGCGGAACAGCACGAGGTCCTCGCCCAGCAGCCGCACGCGCTGCACCGGCTCGCGCGCCAGCTCGGCGGCCGCGCCCACCGGCTGCCAGTAGCGGCGCAGCAGGTTGCCCATCGGGGTCCCCGGCCCCACGCGCGATAGCTGCTCGTTCTGCTCCTGTGTGATCACGGCTCCCTCCTGTCCGCGCGCCGGTGCTTGACGGCCATCATGCGGGCCGCCCGCTCCGGCAACAATTGGCGCGCCCGCGCGCTGGCTCAGGACGCTCCAGGGGCGGCGCGCTGCCAGGCCGCGGCGCGGGCGCCCACGAACTGGTGGCCCCAGAGGCTGGCCCGGTCGAGCCGCGCCACGGTCCAGGTCGCCTCGTCAATCAACCGGCCGCCCGCCCCGTACTCGATGTCCACGCCGGATGGGCTCTCCAGGTAGAAGGAGAACACCAGGTCGTTGCTGTGCCGGCCGAGCGTCTTGGCGAGCGGCACGCCCCGCGCCCGGCACAGGTCGTAGGTCACGCCCACGTCGTCCGGGTCGCGGACCTCGAGCATGAGATGGTGCAGGCCGATCTTCTGGGTGCCGAGCGCCAGCGAGTGGTGGCGCGCGTTGCAGCGCAGGAACGCCATCCGCAGCCGCGCATTGTCGAACGTGTCGCTCACGCGGAAGCCGAGCACGCCGGTGTAGAAGTCGCGGCAGGCGTCGAGGTCGGCGACGCCGAGGACGACGTGGCCGAGGCCGAGGGCGCCCGCGACGAAGCCGCTGATCGGCCGCGTGGGCGCGAACGGCGCCGCCGCGCGCTCCGGGCCGTTGAACAGCTCGAGCGCGTGGCCGGCCGGGTCGGCGCAGCGCACGAGCGCCTGCACGCCGCGCGCGGCGCACTCGGCCGCGCTGCCCCACGCGGGCGCGCGGCCCGCGGCGGCCAGCGCGCGCCCGGCCGCGTCCAGCGCCGCGGCGCTCGGCACCTCCCAGCCCAGGTAGGCGAGGCCGTTCGTGGCGCCGGGATGGATGGCGAGCCGATATGCCCGCTCGTCCAGGCGGAGCCGCACGCTGCCATCCGGCCCGGGCGCGCCGAGCGGCGTGCCCAGCACGTCCGGCCCGAAGCTGGCCCACGCCCCAGGATCGGTGGCGGTGAGGCCGAGGTAGCCTAGGGCGGTCACCTGCATCGCGTCGTCTCCCGCGTTGTCCACGTTCCGGGCCCGTGATAGACTACGCTGCGCTGGCGGCTGACCGCAACCGGGCGCAACCCCCGGCTGCTCCCGGGAGGGGCGTGGCAGGAGGGTGCAACCAGTCCCCAGCGCCCGGTCGCGGCGAGCCGCCCCACCGGGCTGGGCGCCGGCTCGTAAGCAGCTGATCGTGGAGAGAGCCCCATGCCGGGCCTGAAGAACCAGCAAGAGGAGCACCTGGCGCGAGTGGGCCCGGGCACGCCCTCCGGCGCGGTCTTCCGCCGCTACTGGCTCCCCGTCGAGGTGTCGGCGAACCTGGGGGGCGGCCGCCGCCGCTCGTTCTTCGGGCTGGGCGGCGCCTCGCCCCACGCCCGCAACCCCATCCGCGTGAAGGCGCTGGGCGAGGAGCTGGTGCTGTTCCGCGACGCGAGCGGCCAGCCGATCCTGCTCGGCGAGCACTGCAGCCACCGCGGCACGTCGCTCGTCTACGGCCGGGTCGAGGACGACTGCCTGCGCTGCCTCTACCACGGCTGGGCCTACGACCGCGCGGGCCGCGTGGTGGACATGCCGGCCGAGCCACCCACGAGCCGCTTCAAGAACACGATCAAGCACCCGGCCTACCCGTGCATCGAGGTCGGCGGGCTGATCTTCGCGTATCTGGGGCCGCCCGACAAGCAGCCCATCTTCCCACGCTACGACGTGCTCTACCGCGAGGACGGTGTGCGGGTGGTGGGCGACGGCGGCTACGTCGAGCCCTGCAACGTGTTCCAGGCGATGCACGACAACAACCTGGACACCTGGCACGTGGACATCCAGCACGTCTGGTTCAACAAGGAGGGGCCGCCGTTCCGCCACATGCACTACGGCAAGGACGGCCGTCCGCCGACGCCGATCAAGTACGAGCGCACGCCCTGGGGCACCCGCGACGTCGTGCTCAAGGACGCCGAGACGCCCGGCCAGTACGAGTACTACGAGCTGCACACGGTCTGGCCGTCGATGCGCGTGAACTTCCCGGGCGGCACGTCGATGAAGTGGGCGCTGCCGCTCGACGACTACCACACGCGCTGGTTCGTGGTCGAGGTGTACCCCTTCGATGAGCACGGGCGGGTCACGCCCGCCGCGGAGCGGATCATGAACGCGCCGGGGCCGAGCATGATCCGCTCCGCGGCGGGGCTGCCCCCGAACTGGTACGACCAGGTGGGCGGCTGGTGGGACTTCGGCCACCCCTGGCGGCAGGGCGTGTTCTGGGAGGACCACGTGGCGCAGGTGTCCCAGAACGTCGGGGAGCGGCAGCTCCCGGACTGGGAGAGCTGGCACTTGGGCTCGTCCGACCAGGGGCTGGTGCTGAACCGTCGCGTCTGGCGCGAGCAGGTGCGGCGCGTGCAGGAGGGGCTGGACCCGATCGGCATCAGCCGCAACCCCGCGGACGACCGCCTGATCCACGTACCGTCCGACAACCTGTATGTGGACTGGGACGTGGGCATGCGGCTATTCAGGATGTCGGTCGAAGACCGGCTGCGCGCGCTGGCCGAGGGCAGCATCCCGGGCGCGGCGCCGCACGGGCTAGTCGGCAGCGGGGGCGGCGTGCCACCACGGGCCGCGCGGACCGGCGCCGCGAAGCGCGGCGGTGTCCGCGCGAACGGCAAGGCGCCGCGAGCGCGCCGCGAGGTGGCGCGATGAGCGTGGAGGTGCTGACCGAGGAGAGCACCAGCCGCTACACGCGGGCGGGCGACGTGCGGCTGCACTACCACGAGGCCGGCAGCGGCCCGGCGGTCGTCCTGCTTCACGGCGGCGGCCCCGGCGCCACAGCCTGGGGCAACTACGCGCGCAACGTCGCCGCCTTCGCCGCCGCACATCGCGTGCTCCTGCCCGACCTGCCGCAGTTCGGCAAGTCCGACTCGCCCGTGCTCACCGAGGACCGGCCGCTGGCGAACGCCCGCATCCTCACGGCGTTCTTCGACGCGGTGGGGGTCGAGCGCGCGAGCCTGGTCGGCAACTCGATGGGCGGCGCGACGGCGCTGGAGCTGGCCATCCACTACCCCGAGCGCGTGGACAAGCTGGTGCTGATGGGCTCCGGCGGGGCCGGCCCCAGTCTGTTCGCGGTGGTCCCCACGGAGGGCGACCGGCTGCTGCGCGAGAACTTCCAGCACCCGACGTTCGACAGCATGCGGCGCCTCATCCAGGTCATGGTCTACGACGCCTCGTTCCTGACGGACGAGCTGGTGCAGAAGCGGCTGGAGAGCGCGCTGAACCCCGCCCACCGCGAGGCCCGCCGCCAGTCGTTCCGCAAGCCGGGCGAGCCGCGCGCCGAGCTAGAGCGGGTGCAGGCGCCGACGCTGATCGTGTGGGGGCGCGAGGACCGCGTGAACCCGTTCGACCAGGCGCTCGGCCTCCTCCAGGGCATCCGCGGCGCGCAGCTCCACGTCTACACCGAGTGCGGCCACTGGGCGCAGCTCGAGAAGGCCGACGCGTTCAACCGGCTCGTGCTCGACTTCCTCGACCACTGAGGCCGCCTCGCCGGACGCGATCGCCCGCTCAAGCGCCGCGCCGGCCCGCGTCAGCCGCGCGCCAGGGAGTCAATAATGGACTGCTGCTCTTGGCCGCGCCTCGGCGCGCTGCTGCTCGCGCTCGTGGCGTTGGCTTGCGCGCCGAGCCCCGCCGCGCCATCGGCGGCGAAGCCGGCCGACACGCCATCGGCCAGCGTTCCGGCGGCCGCCGCCCCGCGCGCGCAGGCCGCGCAGCCGACCCAGGCCGCGCCGCTCAGCCCGGCCGTCCCGCTCAGCATGGCCGTCACCGGCCTGACCTCCGAGGCCGGCAGCTACATCGCCTACGACCGCGGCTATTTCCGCGAGGAGGGCCTCGACGTCGACCTCGTGCCGATCCGGACGCTCGCCGAGCGGACGGCGATGCTCGCCACGGGCCAGGTCGGCGTCGGCGCGGCCAGCATCGACTCCAGCCTCTTCAACGCCGTCTTGCGGGGCATCGACGTGAAGATGGTGGCCGCCACGTCCACGATCACGCCCGACTCGACCAACGGCGCCATCGTCGTACGGCAGGACCTGCTGGAGAGCGGGCGCTATCGTGAGCCGAAGGACCTGGGCGGGATGCAGGTCGCCGTCGCCGGGGAGGGCGGGGTCATCCAGTTCTATCTGGAGCGCGTGCTGAACCGCGCCGGCCTGAGCTACGGCGACGTTCGGACGTCGGTGATCCTGTTCCCCGAGGCGCTCACGGCGATGGCGAACAAGGCCGTGGACGCGTCCTACCAGCCAGAGCCCTTCGTCACCTACGGCGAGACGCAGGGCATCGCGAAGCCGGTCGTCTACTCCGGCCAGATCTACCCCGGCAGCACGACTGGGGTGATGCTCGTGAGCCCCGTCTTTGCCCGCGATCAGCCCGAGGCGGCGCGGCGCTTCGTCACGGCCTGGCTGCGCGGCGTCCGCGACTACTACCGCGCGTTCCAGCGGAACGAGGGCGGCAAGGAGGCGGTCATCCAGACCCTCACGCAGCACACGGACGTGAAAGACCCCGCGCTCTACGCGAAGATGGGGCTCCCCACCGTCGAGCCCAACGGCGAGATCGCCGTCTGGTCCATCGACGAGATGCAGGACTACTTCGTGCAGGCCGGCTCGCAGCAGCAGACGGTCGACCTGCAGCAGATGATCGACCGCACCTACCTCGACTACGCGCTCGGGCGGCTCGGCCGGCTCACGCCGTAGCGCCTGCCCGCTGCCCCAGCATGGCCGAGCAAGCGATCGAGCGGGCTGCTGGCGTAGATCGCGGCGCCGCCCCCGGCCTGGTACATGGTGTCCACCGCCTGGACGGCGTTCGCGGCCGCGACGTTGCTGGCGAGCCGCACCCGCGCCCGCTGCTCCAGCGTCGGCTCTGCGCCCGCCGCCACCGTTTCCCACAGCGCCGCGGTCGCCTCGTAGAGGGAGCTGCGGGCTGCCTGGATCAACCCCTGCGTGCGCGCGATCTGGGCCTGGAACCCGCCCTGCTCGCGCGGGAAGAAGAACAGCCGAGTGACGGGGCGGCCCGCGGCGTCGAGGCGGGGCGTGTCGCCATCATAGAGCGGATCGCTGGGACCAGGGCCTGGACGGTCGTGAGCAGGCGGTCGCTTGCCGCGGGGGGCGTGGACGTCGCGCCCTCGTCGCGCACGTCAAGCCCCCGCCGGGAATGCCTTGACTGGCCCGCAGCACGCGGCTACACTGCCCCGTAATTCCACACGCCGCGAGCGACGGGAGCGCAGATGAGCGTTTTCGCGGTCGACAAGTTCCTGCACCAGATGCGGGACTACGCGCGGTTGGCCCGTTTCCGCGACGATCCCCGCGCGGTGCTCGCGGACTACGACCTGACGCCCGCGGAGGCCGCGGCACTCGAAGCGGGCGACCTGGCCGCCCTGCACCGGCTGGGCGCCAACGGCTACCTGCTGCTCGGCTTTGGCCACCAGATGGGTGGCGGCGACTTCCGCGCCGTGATCGCGTCGCTGGGCGAGGCGCCCGCCGCGGCGCGCGGGACAGGAGCGTAAGATGGCGCGCATCGTCGCCGCGATGGCCATGGTCCACGGGCCGCGCATCACGGGCGCACCCGACCTCGCGGGGCCGGACAAGGGCCAGCGCGTGTGGGAGGGCTTCGAGACGCTGCGGCGCGAGCTGGAGGCCGCCTCGCCGGACTGGGCGCTCGTCATCACGAACGAGCACCTGACCAACCCGTTCTACCCTTACGTCTCGCCGCTGACGCTGGGCCTGGCGTCGCGGTTCCGCGCGCCGGCCGAGCGCTCCGCCGGCTTGCCGGAGCTGATCGTCCCGTCCGATGAGGCTATCGGCCGGCAGCTGCTCGACGCCGTCTGGGACGCCGGCGTCGACCTCGGCTACTCGCACGACCTGCTGCTCGACCACGGCACCACCGTGCCGCTGCACTTCCTCACCCCGCACCTCGATCTGCCGATCGTCCACATCCATCAGCTCACGAGCCGCGGCCCGCAGCCGCGGCTGCGCCGCTGCTACGCGCTCGGCCAGGCGCTACGCCAGGTCATCGAGGCGCGCCCGGCCTCGGAGCGCGTGGCGGTCGTCGGTACCGGCGGCCTCTCACACTGGGTCGGCACGCCGCGGATGGGGCAGGTGAACGCCGCCTGGGACCAGCACGTGCTCCAGTTGTTCGCGGAGCGCCGCGACGACGAGCTGCTGGCACTGACCGACGCGGCCATCGAGGCCGAGGCCGGCAACGGTGCGCACGAGATTCGCAACTGGATCACGGTTGCCGGCGTGGTGCCGAACGCGCCCGCCGAGGTCGTCAGCTACGTGGACCACATCCCCGCCTGGGCGCAGCAGAGCGTCCACGTACGCTTCCGCCTGTAGGCGGCCTGGCGGGCCGCGATCGCGCCCGGCGCACGGCGGTCTAGCGCCCGCGCGGAGTCTCCACCCGGCGCGCGGGGTTACTGCTTGGCCAGGATGCGCTGCAGCTCGTCGCGAACCGGACCGAGCCGCTCGTCGTTGTTCTCGTAGAAGGCGATGTCGATGCGGGTGAACTTCAGGCCGGCGTTCAGAAAGCGCTCGAAGTCCTGCGCCGTCTTCGAGCCGGGCACCTCGTGGTTGTCGGCGCCGTCCAGCTCGTACAGCAGGTCCTGCGCCTCGCGCCCCATGACGTAGTTGACCCACAGCTTGGCCGCGTTGGGATGCGCGGCGTTCTTCGGCACCGCGGCGTACAGCGGGACGAGCAGGGGCGCGTCGGCGGGGATGACGAAGTCGAGCGGACCGCCCTTGGCCTTTTCCACCATCGCCCCGTTATGGCTGCAGGCGAGCGCGAGCAGGTCGAACTCGCCGCTCGTCAGGCGCTGCATCTCGTTGCAGCGGATGAGCCCCGCGATCTGGTCGGCGAGCTGGCGCACGTAAGCGAAGGTGCGCTCCTCGCCCCAGACCTCCGGGGCGGCCACCTGGTCGAACGAGGCCGCGTACGGCGTGGAGGCGATGCGCCCCTTGTACTGTGGCTTGAGCAGGTCCTGCAGCGTGCGCGGCACCTCGTCGGCGCGCACGCGCTGCGTGTTGTAGGCGATGCCCGGCCAGCTCGACTGGTAGGCCACGGCGGCGCCGCCGCCCGCGATCAGCTCGGGGCGCTGGACGTTCGGAGCCCAGCTCGCCCAGTCCACCGGCTCGATTGCGTCCGCGTGCATCGCGGCCATGATGTGATTCGCGTAACCCACCTGGACGTCGGTCGCCGACGGCCGCCCGGCCTGGTACTCCTCCGCGATCCGCGCCGCCACGCTGGGCATGCTGGGACCTGGCGTAAACTTCACGTCCAGGTTCAGTCCATATTGCCGGTTGAAGCCTTCGGCCAGACGACGAATGCCGTCGCTCCCGCCCATCGTGCCCTCGCCCCAGATGAGCGACAGCGCACCCTCGCGGCGGGCTCCATCGACGAGCGGCTGGAGCCGCGAATCGGCGGCCGGCGCGGCCCCCTGCACGGACGCTGGCTCCTGTGGCGGCGGGCGCCCTGCCCCCGATCCGCAGCCCGCCAGCGCGAGCAGCACGGCGAGCCCGAGGGCGCGCGTGAGTAGTCGGTAGATGAATGGCATCTGTTCTCCTCCACAGGCGGCCGCAGGCCCGCGCTCGGCTGGCCACGAGCTACTGTTGCGCCGCGTGCGGCTGGCGGCCAGCGTCTCGGGTGCCGGCGCCCGCCGCGGCTCAGACCCCGCTGGTGGCCTCCAGGCGCGCGGGGCGCGTCCAGGCCTTGAGTGGCCGCCCCTCGCGCAGCGCGCGTAGCTCGCGCTGGTAGATCTTGCGGAGCAAGATGATCGCGACGTCCGAGCGCCCCAGGCGCTCGTTGACGCGGTCGGCGATGGCGCCCTGCCCCTCCTGAGCGACGTGGTCCTGAATGTTCACCTCGTCCACGCGCCCCTCGACGTCCACGAGCCGCAGCCGCCCCGCCAGAATCGCGTCGGCCATCTCGCGCGCCGACGGCACGTTGGCGAGCGTCTCGCGGCGCGCCTGCATCTGCGCCAGATAGCGCTCGGCCGCCGCGCCCTCGATGTGGACCAGCCGCGCGTTGAAGCTCTGGTGCCGGTAGTCGTCCAGCGGCACCCGCCAGGCGACCTGGTCGGCCCAACCGCTCTCCGCGTCGTCCGGCGAGCCCTTGATGTACAGGATGTTCGGCATCACGAACGGCGTGACGCGCACCACCCCATTGGCGCGGCGGCCATACTGGCAGAGGCCGTACTCCGTCTCCTCGGCCGAGACTAGCGGTACGTCCCAGTTCAGCCCAAAGTCGGTAAAGCCCGACGAGCGGTGCGTGAAGTTGACGTGCACCTCGTCGATGCCGTTCTCGAGGCTGTTGAAGTAACTGCAGTGCCGCACGTAGGTACTGGTCTCCAGCACGCCGGGCGCCTCGAACTCGGGCCAGCGGGGCAGCGGCGGCGCCTCCTCCTCACCGAGGTAGGCGAATATCAAGCCAAGATATTCTTCCGTTGGGTAGCTCTTGATCCGCACCTTGGGGGGGAAGGAGGGGTCCTCGGCGGGCATCTCGACACACTGGCCGGAGGCGTCGTACGTCCAGCCATGATAGAAGCAGCGGAGGCAGTCGCCCTCCACCCAGCCGGTCGAGAGCTGCGTCCCCCGGTGCGCGCAGCGCGGTGCCACCACCTGCGGCCGCCCGTCCTCGCCGCGGTAGAGCGTAAAGTCCTCGCCCAGGATGCGGAGGGGTTTCGCGTGGCCGGGCAGCAAGTCGGCGGCCATGTACACGGGATGCCAGAAGCGGCGTAAGTAGCGCCCCCCGAGAGTATCGGGACCAACGTGTACGTAGTCAGGCTGAGCGTGGGCACCCGAGGTGGTGGGTCCGATTGTGGTGTTCACGGCATTCCTCCGAGCTGTCACGTAGATACATGGCACGGGCGAGTCCGGGCGATGGCCGAAACATCCACTCGGCGGTCAGGCGGCGCCGACGCGAGCGCGCGTAGGCCCAATCGGCCCGCAGGATATCGGGGCGCGCGGTGTGCAGGCGCGTCAGCTCGGACCGGCCACGCGACGCCATGCCGAGCGTGAGCAGCCCCTCGGTGCGCGGGCCGATCCACTCGCGCTGCACGCGCGCCAGGTCGGCGCGATCCATTGGCAGGTCGGGATCGAGGCCGTGGGGCGTGCCGTAGGAGAAGCGGGCGCGAATCCCCGTGTCCGCCAGCGCTTGCAGATCGGCGTCGGCGTCGGCCGGTGAGCGGACGTTGTGCGCCCAGTCGTGCACCGTCGTCACGCCCGAGAGGATCGCCTCCGTGGCGCCGAGCCGCACGCCGCGGTACGTGTCGTCCGGGCGGTAGGCCACGCCGAGCCGCATCGCCCAGGCGAAATAGCCCAGCTCCGGCCCCTCGTCGACCAGGTTGCGCAGCTGGCTGTTCCAGAGGTGCCAGTGCGTGTCGATGAGGCCCGGCAGGGCGATCATGTCGCGGCCGTCGAGCACCTCCGCGCCCGGCGCCGCGACGCTCGCGCCGACGGCCACGATCTCGCCGTTGCGCACGTGCACGTCGCCCTGCTCGAAGTCGCCGAGCGCCGGGTCCACGGTGAGCACGTACGCGCCCCGCACAACGAACTCGCCACGCCCGGGGATCTGCCCGGCTGGCTGCGCCTGGGGCGCGCGCTGCCCTGCTGGCGCGGGCGTAGCGGCCCGCACCGCCGCCGCGCGGGCCGCTACGCCCGCGGCCCCCAGCGCCGCCATGCTCCGCAGCAGACCCCGTCGGCTTATCGTGCCCCACCCGCTCATCGGCCCCCCTCTACCCTGCGGCGGCGCGAGCGCGCTGGGCCGCTGGTCTCGGAAGTGCGCGTAATATAGCACGGACGGCGTCGGGGCGGGCCGCGTAGGTGTTCAAAAAGCAGCGGCTGTCCTCGTGCGGCGCTGCGGCGCGCGAGGACGCCGCTGCCAGAGTCCGTACTGCTACGCGCTGAGGGCGCGGCGTGGTCTCGCTGGCTGGCAGGGTGGATAATGAGCCGACCGAGCGCAGGAGGAGTTCATGCCTGACTTTCCGCTAGTCCTCGGCCGATCCGCGCTGCTCGTCAACGACTTCATGCAGTGGATGATCGAGCCGTCCTCGCCCACCTACACGCCCGCGGGCCCCGCCGCCATCGAGCGCCTGATGCCGCTGCTCACGTTCTGCCGCGAGCAGGACGTCCCGACCGTGTTCGGCGTGCTGCCCGCCGGCGTCAACCGCCTCGCGACCCCTGACGGGCGCCCGCTGGGCGCCGCGCTCTACCGCGTCGCCAACACGCTCGGCCAGCACCCGAACGACTTCGTATTCGTGAAGCCGATGCTCCCCTCGGGCGATCTCCCCGTCTCGGGCATGTGGCAGAACACGCCACTCGAGGCGTACCTGCGGGAGCGCGGCCGCGATACGGTGCTGGTCGCAGGCGCCACGACGCAGTGGGGCACCGATACGACGGTGCGCGAGGGCGCGAACCGCGGCTACCAGGTGGTGGCGCTACGCGACTGCTGCGTCACCCGACCCATGGCAGACCGCGGCTGGGGCGCCTTCGAGCCCGAGGCGATCGAATCCGTCTTCTTCACCGCCTGGACCTACTGGTTCGCCCGCGTCGTCACCGCCGCGGAGGCCCTCGCCGAGCTGCGCGGTCAGGTAGCTTAGCGGTACGGCCCGAGCTGTGCCACGGCGTAGTCGCAGAACCGGTGGTCCACCAGCACGTCGAGCGGCACGAGCTGCGCGATGCTGCCCCAGGCGAGCAACTGCCGCTGGTCGGCGTCGATGGAGTCGAGGTTCAAGTAGCCATCCGGGTTCACCGGGATCCAGCGCACGCGGGTGACGACCTCCAGCGGCAGCCGCGTGTACTCGGCCAGGATCGCGGCCGTGGCGTCCGCCGGCTGGCCCCCGCGCGTCCAGTCGTTCAGGTCGCGAATTCCCCGCAAGAGCGCGACCGTCCAGCGCCGCGCCACGTCTGGGCGCTCCGCTACCAACTGCTCGCTGAACACAAGCCCCCCCGACTGTTGGCCGGGGTAGTAGTCGGCCAGGTTCTGCCAGAGAGCCAGCGCGACGCGCTGCGAGGCCAGCGTGAAGAACGGCTCGATGATGACCGCGCCGTCTACGGCCCGATTTGCGAGCGCCTCGGTCATGCTCGCGAACGGCAGCACCTGCCAGTCCACGTCGTCAATGCCTAGCCCGGCGGCAGCGAGCATCTTCACGACCGGGAAGGTCAAGCCGCCTTGCTTCATCGGCGTGGGCGTGGCGACGGCGCGGCCCTGGATCGCTGCCAGGGGCAGCGTGCCGTCCGCCGGCAGCACGTCCTGCCGCAGCGCCACGAGCGCGCTCGGCACACCCCGCTCCAGGTGGCCGTTGTCGACGACCCACCGCTGCTGCACGCCGCGGCTCACCGCGTTGTATAGCCCCGCCTGGCTGCTGCTCGTGCCGACGTCGAGCTGTCCCGAGGCGAGGAGCGGCGTCTGCTCGGCCCCCGAGGCGAACACCTGGTGCTGGTTGTCGATGCCTAGGTCGCGGAAGTACCCGCGCGCCTGCGCGATCGCCGCGCCCGGGACGATACTGGTCAGGTCGCCCTGGCGCACGACGTCCAGCGAACGCGTTGCAGTCGGCGCGGCCAAGGGGGTTGCGGGCGCGGCGGCCGGCGCAGCCGGGGCGGCGGGCAGGGGCGAGCCGGCCGGGGCACAAGCCGCCAGGGGCGCCAGTGCCGCTGCGCGCAGCACCGCGCGCCGCGTCCACCGCCGCGGGCCCTGGCACGAGGCTGCCGCCTGGTTGGCCGGCCCGCCCGCTCGCGCTGGTCCCGTCCGAGATGCAACCGCGGAGTGGCGCGCGTACAGCAAGGCGCCTCCGTCCATTTCCTGAGCCTCAGCGCGCGGCAAATGGGCCGGCCGCCCGCCTCGCCCGCTCGCTCTCTGTCGGCGCTGCATCATAACTGACCTGCACAACTCTGACCAGATACCCCGTCGCTTGCAGTACCCCGCTTTGTGGTCGACGACACTCGCGGCATGACGATCGGCCCAAGGGGCGATAGTTGGCCTCGGCCCCGGCGCGGGGCGCTGGGCCTCGGTCGCCGCTGACAGGCAGCCACTATATGCCCCGGCCTACAAATCGGGTACCGCAAGCCCCCCGCCGTTGATGCGCTCGACAAGCTACCGTCGTGCTGCTAGGATGGGCACGCGCCGCCAGCGCAGAGATGCGCGCCGGAGCAGTACTGGCTCGGCGCCCGATCCCGCGTCAGCGACGGCTCGCGCAAGGAGGGAACGATGGCCTTGACAGCACCGGGAGCAGCCACGGGTGAGTCCGCCACGCGCGCCGAGCGCGACTGGCGCTGGGGCCGCGTGCGCGAGCTCATGGACGCGCGCGGGCTGGACGGCCTGCTGGTGTTCGGCTCGCGCGACCGCCCGTTCGCGGACCACTACCTGACGAACGAGCGCTGCGGCCTCACTGTGGTGTTCCCGCGCGAGGGCGAGATCGCGGCCGTGGGCGGCATGGGGCCGATCACGAACTACGCGGGCAGCTACCTCGTGAGCGCCGAGCGCGGCGAGGACACCTGGCTCGCCGACATTCGCTTCGGCCCGGGCGTGCCTACCGTCGTGCAGGTGCTCAAGGATCGCGGGCTCCTGGGCAAGAAGCTGGGAATCGTCGGCACCGGCTACGCCGGCGTGCTCCAGCCCGGCGGCTGGGTCGGCTACGGCATGTGGACGGCGTTGCAGAAGGCGCTGGAGGGCACGGAGCTAGTCGACGTGACCTGGGACTATCTCGTGCTCATGCTGGAGAAGAGCGCCTGGGACGTGGCGCACGTGCGCCGCGCGGCCGCGGCGGGCGAAGAAGCGTGTAGGGCGATGGTCGCGGCCTGCCGGCCCGGCGCCAGCGAGGCCGACGTGTTCGCCGAGGGCATGTACGCGCTGCACAAACGCGGCATCCGCGCCACCTGGATGATCCTGCAGAGCGGCCACGACAACATCGGCTGGACCGAGGCCGTCTGGCAGACGCGCGACCAGGAGCCGCGGCGGCTGGCGGCCGGCGACATCCTGGAGGCCGAGCTGTTCCCCCACTACGCCACCCAGGAGGCGCAGCTCCAGCTCTGCGTCGCCATCGGCGACCTCTCGCCCGAGCACGAGCGGTGCGCCCAGGTCGCCCGGCAGGCGTACGAGGTCGGGCTCGCGGCGCTTCGGCCCGGCATCACGTTCGCCGACCTCTGCGCGGTGATGGAGCAGCCGGTGCGCGAGCTGGGCGGCTGGCACCTCACGCCGATGGTCCACTCGCTCAACCCGCTGATCTGCGTCAGCTCGTTTGGGCGCGGCATCGGCGAGCACGTGCCGGCGTTCGCGCGCCGCTTCCCCGGCCTGGACGGTCGCGAGATGACGGGCCGCGACGTGGTGATTCGGCCGGGCATGACGTTCGCCTTCGAGCCGAACGCTCACCTTGGCCGCACGCGCATCAACGTGGGCGGCACCGTCGTCGTGACCGAGACCGGCTGCGAGGAGCTGAACGCGTACTCGAACCGGCTGATCCGCGTGGCCGCGAGCAGCTAAGGGCGAACGCCACCGGACCGTAGCGCGGGGGCTCGTCTCCCGCCCGATCGGCGATGCCTGAGCGCATTCGCTCGCGCACCGCCCTCGCGCGTAGAGGAAAGCCGAATCGTAGAGGAAAGCCGAATATGGAAGGTAACGCGCACCGGGCCTGGAGGGCGTCGACGAGCCACCGGCCGATCGTCTGCGGGTATCGCATCCTGAGCGCGCTCGTCGCGCTGGCCGTGCTCCTGGCGGGGCTGGGCGCCCTGCCCGGTTATGGCGCGGCCGCGCCGGCCCCGCAGGGGCGCAGCCTGCCGCTCCTGGGCTTCCTGTCGGAGGGCAACCCCGGCCCCAACCCGCTGAACGATGCCTTCTGGGACGGCATGCACGCGCTCGGCTGGCAAGAGGGCGAGACGATCGCCGTGGAGACCCGCTACGCCGCGCAGAGCTATGAGCGGCTGCACGAGGCGGCGGAACAGCTCGTCGCGCTCCAGCCCGACGTGATCTTCGGCTCGCGCTCGCACGAGGCCGAGGGGCCGCTGGTGCTGACCGACACGATCCCCATCGTGACGGCCGGGAGCAGCGACCCCGTCGGCCTGCGGCTCGTGCGCAGCCTGGAGCGGCCGGGCGGCAACGTCACGGGGCTGTACCTGCTCGCGCCGGAGGGGGCGCAGCGGCGCCTGGAGCTGCTGCAGCAGCTGCTGCCCAACATGACCCGCTTCGCGCTCATCTGGGACGTGCTCGACCAGGAGCGGCCGCTGGAGTACCGGCAGCTCCGTGATGCGGCCGACGCCCTGGGCCTGGACCTGCTGTCGCAGGAAGTGCGCGGGCCGCAGGACCTGGAGCGCGCCTTCCAGGGCGCCGCCGACGCGCGCGCGGACGCTATCGTCCTGCTCGGCGGGCTGTCGATCACGCTGAACCGGCCGCGCGTCTCCGCGCTGGTGGCGCAGACCGGGCTACCGGTGCTGGCTCCGGACGCGCGCTACGTGCAGGATGGCGCGCTGCTGACCTACACGCCGAACCAGCCGGATCAGTGGCGGCGGGCCGCGGGCTACGCCGACCGCATTCTGAAGGGCGCGAACCCGGCCGAGCTGCCGATGGCGGGCCCGGAGAAGTACGACCTCGTCGTGAACCTGCGGACGGCGCAGGCGCTAGGCGTCACCATTCCGCCCGAGGTGCTGGCGCAGGCGACGGAGGTAATCCGATGACCGGGCACGGGCGCCCGCGGCGATCGGCGCCCATCCGGCTGCTGCTCGTCGCGCTGGCGCTGGCGGCCTGCCAGGCGCCCACGGCCGGGGCCCCGGCGCCCGCCCGGGCAGAGCCCCCGGCGCCGGCCACCGCGCCCACAGCCGGCGCCCCGGCCGTCAGTGCCGCGACCGGGACGCCATCGGCGCCCGCGTGGATCACCGCGCGCCTGCCCGAGAAGACGCACGTGATTTACGGCGGGCCGTCCGGGGCGCTCTGGGCCGTCGGCATCGCGCTGGAGCGCGGCTACTTCGCCGACGTGAACCTCGACCTGGACATCGAAGAAGTTACCAACTCGGCCCAGATCGCGCCGAGCCTGACGACTGGCCAGATCGACGTGGGCCACAGCGCGGCCTCGCCGGCCGTGTTCAACGCCCTGCTGCGTAGGCTGCCGATCAAGGCCATTCTCGATATTAGCCACTACTCCCCGACCGGCAAGAGCCACCTGATCGTCGTACGGCAGGACCTCTACGACAGCGGCGAGCTGAATCGGCTGGAGCAGCTCAAGGGGCGGCGGGTCGCGGCGAACGGCGGCCTCGGCGCCACGAGCATCGACGTGGACCGGGCGCTCAAGCCGCTGGGGCTCAGCATCGACGACGTGGACCAGGTGGCGATTCCCTTCCCCGAGCAGCCGACGGCGCTCGCCAACCGCTCGGTGGACGGCGCGATCACCGTCGAGCCCTACGGCTCGCGGGCGGTCGAGGTAGGGCCGGGCCGCGTGCTGCGCTACCTGAACGAGGACTACCCCAACCACCAGGTGAGTTTCGCGCTGATCAGCAACCGCCTCATGGAGCATCCCGAGATCGCGCGCGCGTTCGCCGTCGGCTTCCTGCGGGGCGTCCGCGACTACGAGCGCGCGCGGCAGTACGGCGAGGACGTGGACGGGGTCATCGCGGACATCGTCAAGCACAACCGCGTGCCGCCCGAGCTGCTGCAGGCGCTGTTCCGCAACGGCGCGAACACCGCGATGGACCCGGACGGCAAGCTGAACGTCGCCAGCCTGGACTACGACCTGAACTGGTACCGCGACCACGGCGCGATCCAGGGCGAGCTGACCACCGCGGACTTCGTCGACGCACAGTACGCCGCGTACGCCGCGCGCCTGCTCGGGCCGTTCGGCAAGAACTAGCCTGCGCTCGCCGGCCGGGCTGCAAGCGGCCCGGCCGGACGCTCCACCTGGAGCTCGAGATGGCTCGCTACACGACCTGCCGCCGCCTGGCGGCCGCGCTCGCCGCCGTCATGCTTGGTGCCTGCGCCGCGCCTGGCTCCGCGCCCTCCGGGCAGCCGGCGGGCGGAGCGGCGCCCGCGCCAGCGGCCGGCACGCCGGCGCAAGCGGCCGCTCCCGAGCTGCAAGCGCTCACCCAGGCCGCGCGCCAGGAGGGCCAGCTCACGCTCGTCATGAGTGGGCTCGACCAGCAGGACGAGCTGCAGCGGCTCACCGACGGCTACAACCGCGCCTACGGGCTCGACGCGAAGGTGCAGTTCACGCCGAACCCGAACATGCCCGAGATCGCGAACAAGCTCGTGCAGGAGTACCACGCGGGCCGGCCGGCGTCCACGGATCTCTTCATCGGCACCGAGTCCCACGTGATGCAGCTCATGCGGGCGGATGCGCTGCTGCCGGTGGACTGGCAGAGCTGGGCGCCGAACGTCCAGAACCCGAGCCTGATCGCCCCGCGGGGCGTCGCGGTCGAGCTGGTCACGCGCACGCCCGGCATGACGTACAACACCAGCCGCCTGCGCGGCGCCGACGTGCCCACCAGCCTGCAAGAGCTGCTGAAGCCACAGTACAAGGGCCGCGTCGCCTCGACGCCGTACGCCGGCGCGTTCACCAATCTCGCCGCGCCCGAGCTGTGGGGCGAGGCCCGGACGCTGGAGTTCGTGCGGCAGTTCTCGGCACAGCTTGGCGGCATCATGGGCTGCGGCGAGGGCGAGCGCGTGGCCTACGGCGAGTTCGACGTCTTCGCCATCGACTGCGGCACCGAGTCGTTGCGCCTCCAGGCGCAAGGCGCGTCGGTCGACCACGCGATTCTCTCCGACGTAGCGATCCTGGTGTACTGGTTCGTCGCGGTGCCCGCCAACGCGCCGCACCCCAACAGCGCGAAGCTGTTCGTCAACTACCTGCTCGGCCGCGAAGCGCAGGACCTCATCTATCAGTACGAGTTCTTCGACCACCACCTGGTCCCCGGCTCGAAGACCGCCCCGGCCGTCGAGCAGCTCCAGGCCCGCGGCGTCCAGTTCACGGAGATCGACGTCGAGTGGTCGCAGCGCCACGAGGAGCAGGTCGTGCGCCTGCGCAACGAGATCCAGAACATTCTGCAGCAGCGGCGCTAGTACGCTGTCACGCGTGATGTGATGGCATCCCAACGCCGCCGTGAACGGCGGGCCAGATCGGATGGCTAGGTGGCCCGCCGTTCACGGCGGCGCGGGCGACATCTCAGATGAGGTGTGACAGACTACTAGCGCTGATACGGGCCGAATCGCTGCACCGCGGCGTCCGCGAAGCTCGTGTCCACGATGCGGTCCACGTCGACCGGCGTCTGCACGAACCCCTGCCGCACGAACCAGTCCTGGTTGTCCTTCAGGCTCGCCACGTCGACCCGCCCGTCCGGGTCGATGGCCGCGGGGTACACCTTCGCCATGATGGCGGGGTCGATGCCGACGTTGCGGGCGATTGTGGCGAGCACCGCCTCGCGGTCGCGGTTCTTGAGGAAGGCGTCGTTGTAGTCGCGCGTGCCGCGCAGATACGCATCCACGAAGCGCTGCGCGGCCTCGCGCTGGGCATCGATGAACGCGGGCGAGTAGAGCAGCACGCCGCCCGGGATGCTCGCCGCGATCTCGTCCGAGCGCTTCCAGCGCACGAGCACGCCCTGCTCCTCGCCCACGGTCGCGTAGGGCTCGAACAGCGCCGCAGCGTCGATCGCGTGGTTGGCGAAGGCCGACAGCATGTCGGGCGGCGACAGGATGGGCATTTCGATATCCGCGAGCGTCAGGCCCCCGCGCGCAAGCGCCAGGTCAATGCCGCGGTGCAGCCCGTTGCCCTGTCCGGTGTTCGCGATCCGCAGGCCGCGCAGGTCTGCCCAGTCGCGCACCGCGCCGCTGTCGACGAGGTCCTTGCGCACGGCGAGGACGTAGTGTGGGAAACCCGGCAGCGTGCCGCCGACCTCCAGGACGATGCGCACGTCGGCGCCGCGCGCGACGGCGTTGTAGAGCGCGGCGGCCGCGGCGCCGGACGCCACCTCGAGCCCGCCCGTGGCAAGCAGCGGGATCGCCTCGGCTGCCGCCTGGATGCGGATCGGCTCGACGTCGAGCCCCTCTTCCGCGAAATAGCCGCGCTCGACGGCGAGATACACTGGCGCGTCGGTGAGCAGGTACTGGAAGGCGAAGCGCACCTTCACGGGCGGCTGCAGTGGGGCGGGCGCGCTGGACGCAGGCGCTGCCGTGGGGGCGCTCGCCGCCGGAGCAGCCGTCTGCGGTGGGCGCGCGGCGGCCGCGGTGGGCGCGGGGGCAGGCGGCGCGGCGGCCGGGCCGGACGCGCACGCCAGTAGCAGGAGCGCGCCCCCGACGAGGGCCGCCAGGCGCCGCCCCGCGCTCACGAGCCCTGGCCCGGGAGCGGGAGGCGGAAGACCTTCGCCGCCGTGCCCCGCATCGTCGTGTCCAGCACGTCGTCCGACAGGCCGATGGTGCGATACTTCACCAGCTCCGTGGGGATGTTCGGCAGCAGGTCGCTGCCGAACATCACCCGCTCTGGGCCCAGCCGGCGGATGACCATCCCGATCATCGGCGGCCCGATCCACGACGTCTCCAGGTAGATGTTGTCGGCCATCTCGGCCGTCACCATCGCCTCCTGCGTGTAGATCAGCGCGCCAGCGTGGGCGAGCACCACCGGCGTGTCCGGGTACTTCTTCGCGCCGCGGAGCGTGAGCGAGGGGAGCGCGAACGGGATGCCCGGGCCGGTGTGGACCATCACCGGCACGCCAAGCGCCGCGGCGGTGGCGAAGACCAGCTCGCCGTCGCGGTGGAGCGGGTTCACGGCGTGGCCGACCGTGTGCAGCTTCACCGCCACGAACCCCAGGTCACGCACGCAGCGCTCGACCTCCTTGTAGTACACGTCCTGGTCGCAGTGCGGGCTGAGGCTCGCCAGCCCGAAGATGCGCCCCGGGTGCTTCGCGGCCAGGTTCGCGATGCGGTCGTGAACGGCGCGCGGGTCGGGGGCGCCCGGGAACGGCTGCACGATCGCCGCGTCGACCTGGTTGCGGTCGAGCGCGTCCATGAGCGCCTGCTCGGTCACGTCGTTGTCGAAGATGCGGCACTCGCCTAGGTGCATGTGCGCGTCGATGATCATCGCGGCTCCTCTCCCCTCACGCGCCCGGCGCGGCGGCCCAGCGCGCACCGCTGCGCTCCAGCAGCGCGGCCGCCTGGCTCGGGTACCAGACGCTTGCCCAGCTCGGTAGCAGCCCCTCCGCGACGAGGTCGCTCGCGGCGGCGCTGAGACAGGTCGCATAGCGCTCGGGCGTAAACGGCTGGCCGGCAGGCAGCAGGCCCAGGCGCTGCCAGGCCGCGTCCACCGTCTCCCGCAGGTCCTGCAAGCGATTGTCGTTCATGTCGATGAAAGCGCCCGTATCCGCGTTCACCGGCTCCAGGCTGGCGCCGTCGTACGCCGCGAACGCGGTGCGCTGGGCGGCGGCGTTGCCGCTGAAGCCGGCGGGGCCGGCGTAGTACTCCCCGAGCGGGCACGCGACCTCCGGCAGCGCCAGGGCCGGGTCGAAGCCGGGCGCGTCGGCCTTCGAGGCGGGCGGCGCCTCGCCGCGCTCCACCCAGGCGTCCAGCCGCTCGGCGAGCGCGTAGATGAGCGGCCCCAGGTCCAGCACGTCTTGCGAGCCCGCCAGGTCGAGCTGGCCGGCGTCGAAGTGGCTCACGCCGCGCACCTCGTACAGGCGGTGCTTCTCGCCCAGCCCCTTCTCGCGCAGCAGCTCGGCGTTCAGGCGCTTCGCCGGGAGATAGCTCAGCGGGTTGTAGAGCTGGCGCGTAACGTCGATCTGGGGCACCAGGCGCGCGCGCTCGGCCGCGTCGCGGAAGAGCACGTCCTGGCCGCCCTCGAAAGCGATGGGCAAGTAGAGCCCGTTGCCCGCGTCGTCGGCGATGAAGCCGTCGATCACCGGCCGGCCGTCGTGGCCCACGTTCGCGCCGGAGTAGTTGGTGATGCGGGCCGCGATGCCGCCGCCCGAGTGGCCGTAGTAGTAGGTGCGGCGCGGCGGCTGCCCCATCGCCTGCGCGACGTAGCGCTGGGCGAACTCGGCCATCGCCACCATGATCCCGGCGTGTCCGACGAACGTCGTGCGCAGCGTCGTCCCGTCGCGTAGCACCGCCTCAGAGGCGCCGAGCGGCGGCCGCACGCCGTCCTTGCGGAGATAGGCCACCGCGTAGCCCTGGTCCATCATCGCCGGGGCGAAGAGCGGGCGGCCGATGCCGGCCGGCAGCGGCGCGTCGGGCGTCGGCTCGGTGAGCGCCTCCATCGGCGTGTACATCCCCGAGCCGTGCTGGAGCAGGAACAGCTTGCCGTTCCACGGCGTGCCCGCGGTCGGCAGCAGTACCGTCATGCCGGCGCCGTCGGCGGCGCGGAAGGCGGCCCGCGCGTAGTAGCGCGGGCTGGTGTTGCCGTCGCCGGCGCGGATCGGCAAGGGATACGGCTTCGTGCGGTCCACGCTGAGCAGGTGCTCCTGCGGCAGCGCGATGTCGGGCGCGTCGTATAGCCAGCTATACGGCTCGCGCGTCATCATCTGGAGCGGGCCGCCCTTCGTCACGCAGCCGTCCACGGTGCCGCTGAAGCCCACGTCGATCCTGGTGAAAGGCTGGCCGCGCGAGTCGGTCGCCGCGCTGGTCTCCTCGTGGTCGATGGTCATCGACGCCAGCGTCGCGTCGATGCGCTCGCGGAAGGGCGCCAGTGCGCAGTCGCCCTGGGCACCGGCCGGGCGGGTAGGCTGCGTCGCCATCGTCAGCGTCAGGCCGAGGAGCGCCGCGGCCCAGCGGTGCCAGGGGCGTGGTCCGGCGAGAGCGAGTGGTCGCATGGCCGCCTCCTTCCATGCGCGTAGCTGCGTACGCTGCCCAGCGGCGGCCCGGGTAATCGGATGGTCGCCGTCGTGCCTGCCGGCGCGGGATAGGCTGCCTGGCTAGCCCAAGCTGGCTAGAGTGCGTTGCGCTCGGCGCCCATGTACTGGCGCCAGGCCGCCCAGAACTGGCGTAGGCGGTTGTCGTCGCCGCGCGTGCCGGTGGTCGCGTCCGCGCCGCGGCCGATGAAACTGTGCCGCACGCCCTTGCCGTGCAGCCCGCGCTGCTGCAGCTCGAAGATCGGGTGGTCCTCCGTGGAGAGCGGCCCGTTGATCCACGCCTCCCAGCTCAGCCGTCGCAGCGCGCGCACCTCGTCCGTGTCGCCGCGCAGGCCGAGCACGCGGCTCTCCAAAATAGACTCCTCGACAGCTACAGGAACCTGGCTCTCGATGGACACCATGTTACTGTGCAGCGTGATCCCCGTGTCCGGGAAGATCATCAGGATGAAGCCCTCGCCCGGCGCCACGCCCGGCAGCGGGCACGCCAGCAGCTTCGCCGCGTAGTCGGGCTCCAGCTCGTCGAGCTTCATGCCGAGGTACTGGACGGCGTGGCCATTCGGCAGGAGATGATAGGCCTCCGGCGGGCTGGCCTTGAGGAAGAAGGGATGGACGAACGGCACGTGGTAGCCGTCGCGGGCGTTCTCGGCCCAGCCCTTCCAGTTCGCCTTGACCGGCAGCGTGCGCTGGTGGAACACCTCCAGCTCGCCACCGCCCAGCGCCTTGCCCAGCACCGCGATCACGTCGGGCCCCAGGAACTCTTCGAGCGGGGGGGCGTCGGGGTCGAGACAGACGAAGACGAGCCCGTACACGCTGCCCACCCGCACCGGCGCGAGGCCGTAGTCCTCCTTGCGCCAGGCGGAAGGCTCGTAGGCCTCGGGCCCCGGCACGCTGAGCAGGTCGCCGTCGAGCGAGTAGGTCCACCAGTGGTAGCGGCAGCGCAGCGTCGCGGCGCGCCCACGTGGCTGGTCGGCCACCATGGCGCCCCGGTGGCGGCACGTGTTGTAGAAGGCGCGCAGCTCCCCGTGCGCGTTGCGCACGACGACGACCGGGCTCCCTGCCACGTCCCGGGCGAGGTATTGACCGGGCAGCGCCACCTCGCTCTCGTGACAGTAGAAGACCCACACCCGCTCGAAGATGCGCTCCCGCTCCAGTTCGAAAGCGCGGGGATCGGTGTACAGCCGGTTGTCGACGAAGTGGGTCTGATCCGTCCGGGTTCGCCGCTCCGCCGCCAGCATGTCGCCACCTCCCCACCGCGCGAACCACCGCCCCGTCGCGCTCTATTGTCGTGGAGGCAGTGTGGCCGGCGTCAAGGGAGGCCGCGGCCGCGACGGGCTGACCGCGGTGTCCGGTGGTCGCGACACCGCGCGGTAGGCTATGCTGGGCCGTGGCTTCCGATACCCCGCCAGCCGGAAACGAGGAGTGGCTACCCGTCATGGCGACGCTGACCTGTATCGCCTGTCTCCGCGACTGCGGGGCCGCCGCCCCGGGCGAGTATCAGCGGCTCGTCTACTTCGACGACCTGTGCATCTGCCGTGAGTGCCTGGAAGAGGCGCGCAGCGGCGCCGCGCGTCTGGCGGGCAATGCCGCTCGGCCGGTGGACGCTGCCGGCGACTGAGCGGCAGCTAATCGCCGTGACTCCCTGGCCGTGCTGCCAATTCCGCGCGAGGATCGGGTGCTCCGGTGCAGCCAGTCGATCTGACCATCGAGAACGGCTACGTCATCACCATGGACGAGCAGCGCCGCCTGCTCGATCGGGGCACGGTCGTCGTGGACGGGACGCGCATCGTGGACGTGGGCCCTGCCGCCGAGCTGGCGGGCCGCTACGCGCCGCGCACGCGGATCGACGCCACGCACAAGGCGGTGCTGCCCGGGCTCATCGACACCCACGCGCACGCCGGCATCGCCTGGTTCAAGGACCTGATGCACCTGCCCGGGCGCAAGATCCGCGAGCTGGTGGACCACGTCGTGTTCCGCGCCACCGGGCCGGAGTTCTGGTACGCTGAGGGGCTGCTGACGGGGCTGGAGCGGCTGAAAGCCGGCACGACGCTCGGGCTGTTCTTCTGCGGCGGGGCGCCGCGCGCCGACCGCCCCGAGCCGTTCGAGCGCTTCATGGACGGCAGCGTCGAGGTCGGCGTGCGCAGTGCGCTCGCGGTCGGCCCGGCGCGGCCGCCGTGGCCCCGGACCTTCTCGTGGTGGGAGGACGGCAAGCGCACCGATTACCCGGTGACGATGGAGGGCACCTTTCGCGTCGTGGGCGATCTGGCCCGCCGCCGGCAGGGCGACGCCGACGGCCTGGTCAGCGTCTGGCTGGGCGCGTCGCGGCTGCTCGGCCCGTCGCCGTTCGACGTGATGTTCACGCCCGAGCACGCCCGCCTGGCGATCGCGCAAGCGCGCCGCCTCGACCGCGCCGCGAAGGAGTACGGCCTGCGGTTCCACACCCACGGCTACGGCGGAGCCATCGCGTTCGTGCAGCGGGAGGTGAGCCTGCTCGGCTCGCACGTCTGCCTGGCGCACGCGCAGGGGCTCAGCGACGACGAGGTGCGCCAGTTCGCCGACACGGGCGCGAGCATCGCCTACTGCCCGGCGGCGCCGCGCAACTACCTGTTCGCCCCGGCGCGCTGCCCCGTGCCGGAGTGTCTGGCGGCGGGCGTGACCGTGGCGATCGCCTCCGACGGCCCCGCGCCCTACGGCAACTTGGAGCTCTTCAGCCAGCTGCGCAGCGCGCTCACACACCAGCGCTACGCGCTGCGCGCCCCGCGGGCGCTGACGGAGGGTCAGGCGCTGGAGATGGTGACGCTCCACGCCGCGCGGGCGATGGGCGTGGAGCGGGAGCTGGGCTCGCTCACGGTCGGCAAGCGCGCCGACGTCATCACGATTGATCTGCGCTCGCCGCGCCTGCTGCCCCGCCACCTGGTGCCGCTGCGCGTGGTGAGCCGGGCCGAGAGCGGCGACGTGCTCGACGTGGTGGTGAACGGGCGGCTGCTGATGGCCGACCGGCGCGTGCTGAGCGTGGACGAGGCGCGCGTGCTGGCCTTCGCCGAGGCGCAGGAGGCGCTCGCCGTGGAGCGCAGCGGCATCGCGCCGTTCCTGGAGCTGCCCACGAGCTTCTGGCCGGCCGCACCCGCGGCGTCGTCACCGGCGTAACTGCGCAAGGAGGCGACCGGATGTGGCAGCTTCGCCGTCTGGGCCGCGCAGCTCTGGTCATCGTGCTCGTTCTGGCCTCGGCGCTCGCGGCCTGCGCGCCGAGCAGCGCCGGGCCGCCGGCCGCGCCCACCGTGGCCGCGCTCGCGCCGACGGGCGCCCCGCAGTCGCCGGCTGCGGGCGGGCCCGCGGCCCGCCCCGCGACCGAGCCGCCTATGCCGCCGACCCGCACCGCGGTGAAGGTGCGCGTCCACGGGCGGCCGGAGCAGGCGCAGTTCGAGATCGCCTACCGGCGCGGCTACTTCGACCGTCTGGGTCTCGACGTAGACCCGGTCCCGCTCGGGGTCGGCGCGGAGGTTACGCAGTCGCTCGCGACGAACCAGATCCAGGTCGGCTCCGTCACGCCGAACGCGGCGCTGTTCAACGCCTTCAACCGCGGCATCGACGTGCGCCTCGTGGCTGACTGGGCGCACGTCGGCAGCGCGGCGGACACGACCATCGCTATCCTGGTGCGGGACGACCTCGCCGGCCAGGCCGCGTCGCTCGCCGCGCTCAAGGGAACGACCTTCGCCAACGGGGGCGCCCCGGGCAGCATCGGCGACCTGCTCTTGCAGCGGGCGCTCGACAAGGACGGCCTCGCCTGGTCGGACCTGGACGTGGTCTACCTGCCGATTGCAGACATCACCGCGGGCCTCGCCAACCGTAAGGTAGCGGCCGGCATGCTCGCGGAGCCGGCGGTCACACAGGCGGAACAGGACGGGATCGCGCGCGTGCTGTACCCCGCGGGCGCACTTATCCCCGGCGCGCAGGTCTCGGTGCTGGCGTTCTCGCCCGAGTTCGCGGCCCAGACCGACGCCGCGACACGCTTCCTGGTCGGCTACCTGCAAGGCGTCCGCGACTACTCCGACGCCTTCCACCTGCACAAGGACCGCGACGCCGTGATCGCGCTCCTGACCCAATACCTGTCGCTGAAAGACGCCAAGACGTGGGAGGCGTTCGGCCCGGCCTTCGTCGATCTGAACGGCCAGATCGACGTCGCGGACCTGCAAGCCCAAGCCGCCTTCCATGCGGCGCGCGGCGCGCTCACCGGGCCCGCGCCCGATGTGGCGAAGTTCGTGGACCCTGGGTTCGCCGAGGCGGCGGTCCGACAATTGGGGCGCCGCTAGCGTCGCCGGGCCGTGCCGTGCGAGGGCAGGAGGGAAGGCGGGCGATGGACGGCGGGCCGATCGCGGTGGTGCGCGCGCTGTACGACGCCTACAACCGTCGCAATTGGGCGGCGGCGCTGCCCTGCATCGCGGACGGGTGCGAGTGGCAGAACATGGCCACGGGCTGGACCTACCGCAGCGGGGCGGAAGTCGTCGCGGGCATGCAGCGCTTCACCACCGCCTTCCCGGACCTGCGGGTGGAGCTGACCAACGTCATTCGGCAAGGCGACGCGCTCGCCTTCGAGTGGCGCGGCCAGGGCACGCTCCAGCAGCCGCTCCACCGCCCCGAAGGCTGGTACGCGCCCACCGGACGCAGCTTCACCCAGTATGGGTGCTGCGTGGCGGAGGTGCGGGATAGTCGGATCGTCCGCTGCCGCGACTACTTCGACGGCGAGTCGCTTCGCCACCAGCTCGGCTTGTCGGCGCCGCGCCCGGCGCCACCAGCCGTCGGCTGACTGCATGAGAGAAGGGAGGACCGCGCGTTGAGCGAACCCGCGAGCGTCTGGCACACGGCGACCTGGCCACGGCGGATAGCGCCTCTGCTGACGCTTGTTATCCTCGCCACTACGGGCGAGGCGAGTCCGCGCGCGGCCGCCCAGCCGGCTGGCGACTGCGCGCTGGCGCCTTGGCGCGAGCGGATCGACGCCGCAGTGGCCTCGATTACTGTCGAGCACGAGGACCGGGTCGGGCGGGCCGCGAATCTCCAGGGCCAGCCCTACAAGATCGTCGACGTCGGCCTGAGCGGCACGGTGGATGGCTGCGTGGTGAAGAGCGGTCCGATCCCCGCGCTCGCGCCGGACGGTTATAGCTGGCTCTACGACGCGCCCGACATCAGCCTGCCCGAGGAGCACGTGACGGCCGCGCCGAGCGATGTCCATCCCCTGCCGTACACGGCGACCAGTGGCAACACCAGCCAGCGCTACTACGCGCGCGGCACCTTCCGGGCCGCGGATGGCGCGGGCATCACGTTCTTCCTGCCTGCCGCGGGCACACTGTGGAACGGCAAGCTGTACGTGGTCGAGCGCGGCTCGGGCATCGCGGTGCGCCAGCACCCACCGACAACCTGGACCTGGGCGCGCTCATGGCCGCGCTGATCGACGCGCTCGACGCCTGGGTCGACCGCGGCGTCGCGCCTGCCCCGTCGAAGTCCGATGCGCCGGGCTACGAGCCGGCCCTCGCGCTTCCCGAGGTGGCCTGCCCGCTCGGGGTGTACTACGCCGGGCCGCCGCAGTTTCCCGGCCCGCCCGGCACGCAGCGCACCGCGTTCGCGGCGTTCGACGGCGCGAGCCCCGAGCCGGTCGACTCGGTGCTGCGTCAGCTCGTCGACATGAACGGCAACGGCGTCGCGGACACACGGGAGACCGTCGAGGCGGCCTGGCGCCGCTTAGGTCTGCTGCGTCCGGACGAGACGTTCGACGGGCAGGTGTACGCGGCCTGCCTGGCGGACGCGGCGCGCGACCTCGTCCAGCAGGGGCTGCTGCCGCCCGACACGACGGCCTGGTACGCGCGCGAGGCGCCCCGGCTGCTGGCCGACAGCGGCGCCGCCTGGGGCAAGCGATGAACCCGTCCGCCGCACCCCGCCGGCCGCCGCGCTGGCTGTTCCGCCTGCTGAACCCGCTGTTCACGGCGCTGCTGCGCTCCCCACTCCACGGCCTGCTGAGCGGGCGCCTGCTGCTCCTCACGTTTCGTGGGCGTCGCTCGGGCAAGCTGTACACGATCCCGGTAGGATACGCGCAAGTGGACGACCGACACCTGCTGCTCGGCACCGAGAGCGCCTGGAAAGCGAACCTGCGCGGCGGGGCGCGCGTACGCCTGCGCCTACGCGGCCACGGGCGCTATGGGGCCGCGCGCGTGATCGACGATGCCGCTGGCATGGCCGCCGCCTACCGCCAGATGCTCGAAGCAGCGCCCGGCTACGGCCGCGCCATCGGCATCACGCTCGGGCCGGACGGTGAGCCAGACCCCACGGACGTCGCCCGCGCCCGAGCGGCCGGCCACGTCGTGGTCGAGATTGTGTTGGAGTAGCAGCGGCGCTGGCTGTTCCGCGCGCTCACCCCGCCGCTTACCGGGCCGTGGCGCTTGCGCCGATAAGCGCTTACAGGCGGGGCGGAGAGCGGGGCGGTCGCAAAGGGGCTGGGCCGTGCGGGGCTTCAGGGCAAGACGCGGCCAGCGAGGTCCCAGCAAGCCACGCCCATGCCCATGATAGCTCGATAGAAGGGCTCGTAGACGACCAGCTCGGGGCGCACGTCGCCGATGACGCCGAGCAGGGCGATCCAGGCCCGCAGCTCGATCTCGCCGTGGTCGAGCAGGTCCGTGGACGTCAGCGCCGCCAACGCGCGCCCGTCTCCGGTCGCCAGCCGTTCCAGGAGCCAGCGGTCAAAGGTCTCGTCGATCGCGCCGTAGCCGTGGGGCCCTAGGTAGTGGGCCCAGGGATAGCCGCCGGTAAAGTGTGAGAGCCCCCCACTGGCATAGAGGGCGACACGCCCAACGCCCGTGTAGGCCCGCACGATCCGACCGAGGACCTGGCCCAGGTAGTAACACCGCGCGGGCGAGGGCGCGGGCACGTGGATGGCGTTGACGAACACCGGGATCACGGGCACCCGCGCCTCGGGGTCGACGACACGCAGGACCGGGCCGAAGGCGTGGGCGCATAGCAGGTCGTTCGGAAACGAGCGAACCGACGCCATGTCGATGTCCGCCTCGACGCACCCGGTCAGGATCGCCTCGGCCAGGTCCGGCCGGGAGCGGTAGTGCGGCCCCTCCGTGTCTCCGCGCCGGCCGACCATGAAGCCATCGCCCACGTAGATGGCGAGCTGCGGGAGGTTGGCGTCGGTGAAGTTCTCGTTCTGGTCGTCGGCCACCATGATGAGCACGTCGGGCCGCGCGGCCGCGAGCTTGCGGCGCAGGAAGGCGAAGGCTTCCCGCACGTGGGCGTAGCGGGCGGCGACCACCTCGTCAGTTTCCGGGACGATACCTGGCTGCTCGGGCGGCTCCACCCCCATGCGCCCAACATAGACGGCCCGGTTGCGGGCGCGGTCCGCATCCCAGCGCGCGGGATCGGTCACGGCGAAGGCGTGCGACGAGGCCATCGCCACGGTCCACTGAGCCATACTGCTCCCCGGGTGCTGCCGCGGACGGCGGGCGGGCCTGCCCGTGGCGGTCCAAGCCGCCCGCATCGCGGGCGTGCGCCTCAAGCCAGGTCGTGCCGGCTCGAGTGCCGGCGTTGCCTCTCGCGCGGTGGAGCAGCCGCCCCGCCCTGCAGCGGGTGCCGCCCGGACCGAGCTCCGGTGAGTGCTCGCGGGGCCCCGGCCGGGCAGGGCGGGGGACGCCGGGGCCGCTTACGTGCCGGCCCCGGCCCCAACCGAGGCCCCGAAGGCCTCCAGGAGCAAGCGGTTGCACTCCTCGGGCTTGTCGTTCTGCACCTGGTGGCCCGAGCCCTCGACCATGTGGAACGGCACGTTCGGGAACATCTCGTGCATCCCGAGCCCCAGGGGATCGAGCGGCGCGGACCGATCGTCGCCGCCCCAAATCATGCACCAGGGGATCGTGAGCAGCGGCAGCCGCGCCCGCACGTCGTACACCTGCCGGTAGCTGGAGTCGCTCGCCATCAGCTTGCGGTACGCGGCGATGGAGTCCATCATCTCGCGGTGGCCCGGCAGGGAGGCCACGGCGAAGCGGCTGTCGATCAACTCGTCCGTAAGCTTGGCCGGGTCGTTGACGATGATCTGCATGAACCGGCGCAGCGACTCCTTCGTGCCGTCGAAGCGCGGCAGCTCGACCACCCCGCGCCCGGTATCTCGCAGGCCACACGCCCCCGCGAGCGTCCCCGTGCTGATGAGCGCGACGCGCTGCACGCGGCCCGGGTTGTCGAGCACGTACTTCATGGCGACGTAGGCGCCCTGCGAGTTACCGCAGATCCGGATGTTGTTCAGGTTCAGCGCATCCACGAAGCCGGCGACGTGCTCGACGTAGGTCTGGAACGAGTAGTCGACGAGCGGCTTGTCGGTGTGGCCGAACCCGATGAGATCGATGGCGTAGACGTGGTAGTGCTCGGCAAGCACCGGAATGGTGTTCGACCAGCCGCTGGCGCCGCTCGCCCCCGGGCCGCCGCCGTGGACCAGGACGACAGGCTCGCCCTCGCCGGCGTGCACGTAGTGCGTCTTCACGCCGTACACGGTCTCGCGCAGCCCCCGCACCGTCGGGACAACCACCCATCCGTCCTGCCATGCTTGCTTGGCCATGCCTCGCTCTCCTCCCACCCGACGGACGCAGAGTGCCCGTCCCAGACGCGTGCGTGGTAACACGCCGAGAGCGCGTGCCTGCATGCTCCCTAGTGCCCGGCCACGACACGATAGCGCCGCCCGGGAGCCTTGTCAAGCGCGGTTCCTTGCTTGACAAGCCCCGCAGTGGGCACTAGCATAGGCCCATCATCGCCGCGAATGGGCGGCGGCTGGCGGTGAGCCGAGCCGCGCCCGGGCGCGCGAGCCGCCGCGGGAGCGCCGACCGCTGCGCGCGGCAGTACCGCGCCTGGGCGGGGCACTGCGGGCACACGGGCGCCGCGGCGAGCGAGCGGCTGCGCCAGCCTAGCTCGGGGATCACCGCCGGAGAGCGGCCAGCCTGCCGCATGCCGGGTGCCCCGATTGGGGACGTCCGCGCCGGCGGAGAGGGGGCCCGCGCATGAACAGCAGTGGGTGGCCCAGCCCGGCGGCAGCCTTGCTAGCGGCCACTATGTTGGCGCTCGCCGCCTGCACCCCCGCCAGCTCAAGCGCGCCACCGTCGGCGGCCCGGTCGACCGGCCCGGCGACGAGCCCCAGCAGTGAGCAGCCCGCCACGGGCGGCCAGACCCCCGAGCCCCCGCGCACCTCCTCCAGCTCGGACTGGAGCGCGGTCGTCGAAGCCGCGCGCCGTGAAGGGGTGGTCCAGTGCGCGTGCCCGCCCCGCCCGGACTACACGAAACTGCTCAAAGACAACTTCGAGCAGGCTAATCCTGGCATCCGGCTCGACGCGTCGCCGGCCACCCTGCCCGACATCTGGGCGCGCGTCGAGAAGGAGCAGGAGGCGGGCCAGTACCTCTGGGACGTCTACATGTTTGGGCCTACTGTCGAGATGTTCGGGCTCAAGAACAAGGGGGGCTTCGACTCGTTCCGCGACTACATGGTGGGCCCGGACGTCGGCGACGAGTCCGTCTGGGACGGCGGCTGGAACGCCGCGTTCCTCGACAACGAGAAGCGCTACATCTTCGCCTTCTGGCGCAACGTCACGTCCAACATCACCATCAACCGGGACCTGCTGCCGAGCGCGCAGGTTCACACCCTGGACGACCTGCTCAAGCCCGATTACCGGGGAAAGCTGGTGTGGCAGGACCCGCGTGGGGGCGGGATCGGCGTGAGCTTCCTGACCGGCGCTTATCATTACCGGGGCCCGGACGTGGTCAAGCAGCTACTTGTCGACCAGCAACCGATGCTCGTACGCGGGAACGTCGAGATGGCGGAGCAAGTCATTCGCGGCGGCCGGCAGCTCTCGATCGGCGCGCTGAGCGCCGACACGCTGGTGGAGTACCAGCAAGCCGGCATCCCGCTCAAGCTCGAGGACGTCGACCTCGACGACATCCCCAGCGTGAGCAACTCGGGCCTGGCGCCGGCCATTTTCAAGAACGCCCCGCATCCCAACGCGACGAAAGTCTTCGTCAACTGGCTGCTGAGCGAGCCCGCACAGGAACTGCTCCAGCGCGAACAGCACAACAACAGCACCCGCAAGGACGTGCCGCCGTCGGACAGCAGCAACAAGCCCAAGGCGGGCGTCCAGTACTTCCACACCCAAACCGAGGACGCGATGACTCAGGTGACCCCGGCCGCGCAGCGGCTCGCCCGCGAGCTGGTGCCGTAGCGCCGGCAGGGCCTGTCGCGGCCGCTCCCCGGCCGGACCGGATAGCCTCGGTGGGTGCGCAGGTCGGTGCAGCCAGACATACACACCCACCGGTCCCAGGTGCATAGAGTGAGGCGATGACAGGCACCATCCTACGCCTGAGCGGCGTCAGCAAGGTCTTCGGCAAACGGGTGCAGGCGGTCGCCGACCTGAGCCTGGAGGTCGAAGAGGGCGAGTTCTTCGGCCTGCTAGGCCCGAGCGGCTGCGGCAAGACGACCACGCTGCGGCTCATCGCGGGCCTCGAGGTGCCGGACGCGGGCGAGATCGTCTACCAGGACCGAACGGTGGCGTCCCAGCGGACGGGCGTCTGGGTGCCGCCCGAGAAGCGCCAGATGGGCATGGTGTTCCAGTCCTACGCTATCTGGCCGCACCTGACAGTGTTCGAGAACGTCGCGTATCCCCTCCGAGTTCGTCGGCTGAAGCCCCAGGTCATCCGCGCGAAGGTCAACGCCGTGCTAGAGATGCTGGGCCTCGACGGGCTGGGCGACCGCCCGGCGCCCCAGCTCTCGGGCGGTCAGCAGCAGCGCGTGGCGCTGGCGCGGGCGCTGGTCCACGAGCCGCGCCTGCTGCTGCTGGACGAGCCGTTCAGCAACCTGGACGCGGGCCTGCGGGAGCAGACGCGCATCGAGATGAAGCTCCTCCAGAAGCGGCTGGGCGTGACAGTGATCCTGGTAACACATGACCAGAGCGAGGCGTTGAGCGTGTGCGACCGCATCGCCGTGCTGCGTGCCGGGCGCTGTGAGCAGGTCGGCCCGCCGCGCGCGCTCTATACAGGGCCGGCCACTCCCTACGTCCGCGACTTCCTGGGCCGGGTCGCGGTGCTGGATGGCACCGTCGAGGCATGCGATAGCGACGGATGGGTTGCCGTGCGCCTGCGCGACGGCGACGCCGTGATGATCAGTCGGGCGCTGCCCGACGGCGTGCGGCCTCAGGTGGCCGACAGGGCTACCCTCACGATCCGCCCCGAGCACCTCCGGCTGAGCGCGCCCAGGAATGGTCATCGCCCGGCCAACACCCTCGCGGGCGAGGTGGAGGCGCTGCTCTTCATGGGGCACCTCACAGAGGCGCGGGTCAAGCTCCACGCCGGGCCGAGCATCCTTGTCCCGCTGTCCGCGCTCCACGACTTCCAGGAAGGGCAGGCGATCGCCGTCGAGTTCCCGCCGGAGCATCTGAGGCTATGGCGACCATAAGCCTCGCCGCAGGCGAGCTGATCCCGCGCCGGCTGCGTCGGCTGGAGCTGGGCGTCCTGGCCTGCACGCTTTTCCTCGGCGTTCTCGCGCTCGTCGTGCTCTATCCGCTCGTGCTCGTGCTCATCGATAGCTTCGAGGTGGCGACGCCACGAGGCGCGACCTACGGCCTGGGCAACTGGCAGGCCGCGTTCACGGAGCCTGGCCTCACCACGGCGCTCGTGAACACGGTCAAGGTGGCCGTGGTGGTCCAGGCGATCTCGCTGCCGCTCGCCATCGTGCTCGCCTGGGTGATCGCGCGTACGGACATGCCCGGCGCCGACCACGTCGAGTTTCTGTTCTGGGTGTCGTTCTTCCTGCCGACGCTGGTGAACACCGCCGGGTGGATCCTGCTGGCCGACCCGAACTACGGAGTGCTGAACCAGTTGCTCATGAAGCTACCGTTTTTCGCGAAGGGGCCGCTCAACATCTACTCCTTCTGGGGCATCGTGTTCGTGCACCTCACCGGGCTGGGCTTCGCCGCCAAGATCATGCTGCTGGTACCCTCTTTCCGGAACGTGGACGCAACGCTGGAAGAGGCGTCCCGCATGGCAGGCGTTGGGCCGCTCGGGACCCTCGTCCGCATCGTGATCCCAGCCGTCACCCCCGCGATCCTGGTGGTGTTTCTCGCCTCGCTCATCCGCTCCTTCGAGGCGTTCGAGGTGGAGCTGGTGCTGGGCACCCCGATCCAGTTCTCGGTGTACAGCACAAAGATCTACGGGCTCATCAACCAGTCGCCGGTCAACTACGGTGGGGCCACGGCGCTCAGCATGATCATCCTGCTGGCGGCCCTGCCCCTCGTGCTGCTCCAGCTTTGGGTCACGCGGCGCCGCAGCTACACCACGGTCACCGGACACGCAAAAGCGACGCGCGTTGCGCTGCGGCGCTGGCGGTGGCCGGTCGCGGCCGCCGCGTTCCTGCTCGCGCTGCTGTGCACGGTCATCCCTGTAAGCTTCATGATGATGGGCAGCCTAATGGGGCTGTTCGGCTACTTCGGGACGCGCGAGACGTGGACGCTCCGCCACTGGCTCACCGTGCTGGCCGAGCCACGGTTCCTGGGGGCGCTAACCAACACGCTGATCCTCGGCGTAGGTACCGCCGTGGTGGGCGTGCTGCTGTACAGCTTGATGGCCTACGTTGCCGTGCGCACGCGGTATGGCGCGCGCTGGGCGTTCGACGTGCTCACGTGGGTACCGTTCACTATCCCCGGCATCATTCTCGGGCTGGCCTATTTGCTGTTCGTGCTCCAGACCCCAGCGCTGCGCCCCTTCTACGGTAGTACCGCGCTGCTCGTGCTGGTCTCCACCCTATCGGTGATGACGGTGACCATGCAGTTGCTGAAGAGTAGCATGCTACAACTCAGCTTCGATCTCGAGGAGGCGTCGCGCACCCTGGGCGGAAGCTGGTGGTACACGTTCCGGCGCGTGGTCGTGCCGCTGGTGATGCCGGCGGTAATGGTAGCCGGCATCATGGCCTTCGCCACGGCGGCGCGGCAGGTCGCCGTCATCGTACCCTTGACGACGAGCCAGACCGAGCCCCTCGCCGTGCTGCAGCTCGGCTACCTGATGGCCGAGAACCGCTCGGCGGCGTCCGTCGTCGGCACGGTCATCGTGGTGCTCACCATCAGCGCGGCGGCGCTCGTCCGCTGGCTGGGCGGGCGGGCCGGGGTGCGCACCTAGCGGGGGCGGTCCCCGTCTAGATCCCCGCCCCTGTTGGCACCGCGCCTTCAGGAGCCGCGACCGCGACGCCGGCCTCGTCAAGCGCACTCGGGGCCGCGGCCGGCTGGGCGCTGGCCCCATTCCCGTTGCTCTCCGCGGGCCGCCCGTGGTTGTAGCCGCGTGCGTTCTCCACGGCGAACTTGCGCCAGCGGATGATGTCCTGGTCCCACGCCGACAGTCGCTCGGACCCGAGCTTCGTCTCGCGCAGCACCCGATGGTCCTGGCCGATGAACAGGGTGTCGTGCGTCACGCAGAAGATCGGGTAGTAGAACGTCCACCAGCGCTTGCTGCCCTTGGTGTGCTTCCCGCTCATGGCGCACATGTTGTACAGGTGGTCCCGGTCGATCGGAATGATGAACTGGGTGAAGTACTGGTCCTCGTGCACAGTATGGATCCATGAGGGGAGCCCGTGCAGGAACGAGCGCGGCCGGAACCCGGGCACGAAGTTCTCGGTAGGCGAGCGGCGCGGCGGCTTCACTCGCCACCACTTGCGGCGCGGGAATTTGCCGAGCCCGGGGAACTCCGCCTGATCGGTCCGCACCTCGCCCGGCTTACGGTCATGCGGGGCCTCGAGCACCCGACCATCGTGCTCGATGGAGTCGAAGTAAGGGTCCACCCCGATGGTGCGGTAGGGGAGCTGGGTGAGCAGAAACTGCGGCGACGCGCGATGCACGTAGGGCGCATGCAGCCCGTCGATGAAGTTGTCGAACAAGAGGCACCAGTTGGTGCGCCAGACCGGGGTGAAGTGAATGAAGTTGTGGACGCCCGGCACCGTCATCGCCACCGGCAGGTCTTCCTCCACCGGCACCGGATCTCTGTCGCCGATCCACACCCACACGACTCCCAGGCGCTCCTCGACGGGGTAGGCTTTCGTCCGCACCCGGCCGACCATCCGCGAGCCCGGTCCCTCTTGGATGCAGGCGCGGAGGTTGCCTTGCCCATCGAACGTCCAGCCATGATAGGGGCAACTGATGGTGCCGGAGCCGGGGAATCGGACGTGCCCGCCCGCCAGACTCGCCCCTCGGTGCGGGCAGCGGTCGGCGAGCGCGTGCGGAGCGCCCGCATCGCGCCAAAACACGATGTCCTCGCCGAGCAGCCGCCGCTTCTGTGGGCGGCTCGTGAGGTGGCGGGAGAGCATGACGGGATACCAGTAGTTGCGGAAACCGGTCTCGGGTAGCCGCCACTTCCGGTAGTAGGCGGCCTCCTCCGCGCTCAGTGGGGCCCCAGGCGGGCGGCCGTTGATCTCGCCCGCGAACAGCGCCTCGTGGCTGCCGCCCTGCGTGAGGAGCGTGGTCACCTCGTTGCGCCACAGCCGACGGAGACCCCGTGCGATGGTCATGGTCGCGCCCCTTTCTCTGTACCACGCCAAGCCCACCGGGGCTAGCTCCCATCTCGGCCGCTCGGTCCCCGCCGGGATTGGACCTAATCCTAGGCGCATCGGTCGCGCCTGTCAAGCGGTCGTCAGGCCACGAGCCTCCAGCCCGCCGCGTCGCCTGTGCTTCTTCGTCTGCGGCTGAGGAGGGGGAATGAGCCGGCTTAACCCACGCTCATGGTCAGGCCGAGGCGGCGGGCGATGAGCGCGACCCCGAGCGCCAGCACGGTGATGATCAGGCCCACGATCGCCGCCGACTCCAGGTTGCCGGCCATCGACAGCTCGAACATCAGGAGCGACAGCGTGCGCGTGCCGGGCGTGGCGAGCAGCACGGTCGTGCTGATGTCGCGCAGCGCGCCGATGAAGGTGATGGCGAACAGGCCCACGAGGGTGGGCGCAATAAGCGGCAGCAGGACGCGCCGGTAGGTCGTCCACCAGCCGGCGCCGCACATGCGCGCCGCCTCTTCCAGCTCGGTCGAGATCTGCAGAAAGGCGACGCTGCTCAGGTTCACGCCGAGCGGCAGCTCCTTGACGATCAGCGCGAAGAGCAGGGCGCCGATCCCCCCGTACAGCCAGCCCAGCACCGGCAACGAGAGCAGCAGCCACAGCAGCGCGATGCCGAGCAGCATCCCCGGGATGGCCCAGGGCAGCCAGGCCATGATCGCGATCAGCCGACGGCCCGTGAGCCGCGAGCGGGCGATCACGTAGCCCAGCAGCGCGTAGACCACTAGTCCCAGCCCCGCCGTACCCAGCCCCGTAAGCAGCGCGTTGCGCAGCGCGAGCCCGAACGCGGGGCTCCCGAGCACCTGCTGCCAGTGGTCCGTGGTAAACGGGTCGGCGATGAAGAAGAAACCAAACAGCTTCATGAATGAGCCCAGGATGAGCAGCCCGAGCGGCAGCACGATGCCCACGCCGATGTACGCGCATAGCAGGGCCGACGCGACGTAGCGCCAGCGCCCCGCCTGGACCCGGCGGCGGGCCATGCCGCGACTGGCGACGGTGGCGTAGCTCCGCGACGCGATGAAGCGCTGGTAGCACAGCGCCAGCACGAACAGGATGCCCAGGAACAGGGTGCTGAGCGCCATCGCCTGCGGGAACTGCGGCGGTTCGTAGTTGATAAGGTCGTAGATACGCGTTGCGTAGACGTAGATGCCCGCGCGCGTGCCGAGGAGCTGCTCGATCTCGAACGCCTCCAGGCTGCGAATGAGCCCGGCCAGCAGCGCCGTGAGGATCGCGGGCCCGAGTAGCGGCAGCGTCACGCGGCGCAGGAGCTGCCATTGGGAGGCGCCGCACATCCGCGCCACCTCGTCCAGCGAGCCGTCGAGCATGCGAAACGCCGGCGCCAGCAGCATCGTCATGACGGGGATCGTGGACAGGCTCAGGTGGACCCACAGGATACCCAGCACCGACTGGATGTTCAGCGGCCCGAGCGGCACCGGCAGCGCCTTGAGCCCCACGTTGATCAGGCCGTAGTTCTGGTCGAGCAGCAGCAGCCAGGCGAGTGTCATCGGCAGCGGCGGCAGGAAGAAGGCCGCCCAGAGCGCCACCTCGATGAAGCGGTGGCCGGGGACCTGGACGCGGATCAGCAGCCAGGCGATGAAGAACGCCGCGGCCACGGCGATGGGGGCGCGCAGCGCGAGCACGGCGCTATAGCCGATCGCGGCGATGGTGCGCGGGCTGCCGAACAGCGCGTCCCGCCAGCCGTCGAGCCCCGGCGTCCAGGCCTGGCCCGGTCGGGCGACGTTGAAGCTGTTCACAACGACGAAGGCGATCGGCAGCACGGTGACGGCCGCCACCGCCAGCACGAGCGCCACGCCCAGCCAGTGGTCGCGGGTCCAGCCGGCCAGTCGGGCGCGCCGGCTGGCTAGTGGCAGCGGCGTGGGCAGCGTGGTGAGCGCCGAGCCCTCGGTGACCGTACTCATCCCTGTGCCCTAGCCTCCATCAAGGGTGATTGGCCAGGGGGTGGTGGTAGTTGCCGCCCCCTGGCTTGCGACCACCGACGGACCATCAGACTCCGCTCGTCGCGGCGAGCCGGGCGGGGCGGCGCCACTGCTTGAGCGGCTGCCCCGTGGCGAGCGCTTCCAGCTCGCGCGCCCAGATCCGCCGCAGCAGGATCACGCCGACGTCGGAGCGGCCCAGCCGCTCGTGTGCCCGGTCCGCGATGACGCCCTGCCCGCACTGCGCCACGTAGTCCTGCACCTGCACGAGGTCCGGGCGCGCCCCCACGTCCTGAATGCGCAGCCGCCCCGCTAGCACTGCCTCCGCGACCTTGCTCGTCGGCCCGAACGCGGCCGCGCGCTCGCGGCGCCGCGCCTGGTCCGCGCGGTAGCACTCGGCCAGCTCGCCGGTCACCCGCGCCAGGTAGACCCGGAAGCCCGTGTGGTGGCCGTCGTCGACGGGCACGCGCCAGCCGAGCGCGTCCAGCCAGCCAAAGGCCGGATCGGCAGCCGGCGTAGTGAAGTACAGAATGTTCGGCATCAGGAACGGCGTGACGCGCACCACGCCATCGGAGCGCGTGCCATACTGCACGAGCCCATACGGCGTCTCCTCCGCGGTGATTCGCGGCACTTCGGCGATCGCCCCGAGCGCCGTGTCGCGGTGCACGAAGCAGACATGCACCTCGTCGGGGCCGTTGTCCAGGTTGTTGAAGTAGTTGCAGGGCATCGTATAGACCTGCACCGTGAGCACGCCCGGCTCCTCGAACTCCGGGTAGCGCGGCAGGGGCGGCGGCGCGTCGTCCCCGAGGTACGCGAAGATCAGCCCCAGGTACTCTTCGGTCGGGTAGCTCTTGATCCTGACCTTGGGGGGGAAGGAGGGGTCCTCGGCGGGCATCTCGACGCACTGGCCGGAGGCATCGTACTTCCAGCCGTGGTAGAAGCAGCGGATACAGTCTCCCTCCACCCAGCCAGTCGAGAGCTGCGTCCCCCGGTGCGCGCAGCGGAAGGCGACCACGTGCGGCGCCCCGTCCTCGCCGCGGTACAGCGTGAAGTCTTCGCTCATGATGCGAATCGGCTTGGCGTGGCCGGCGGGCAGGTCCTCGGCGCGCAGCACCGGCTGCCAAAAGCGGCGCAGGTAGCGGCCGGCGAGGGTGCCGGGGCCGGTGTGCGCGAAGTCCGTGTGGTCCATCGTGGCAAGGGCCGCGGCTGGGTCGCGCGCTACGACCATGGCGCTCCTCTCGGGATGTGGATGAATCCGGCCCGCCGGGCCGGCAAGGTTAGCGTACCAGCAGATCCTCGATCTGCTTGAGCAGCCCGGGCGCAATGTTCGTGTAGTAGTCTTCCTGGTACTGGTTGCGGTACTGCACGCCCGGCTTCGGCTTGATGTAGTCGGGGACCTCCGGCACATTCACGTCGAGGCGCCGGCTGGGCTCCAGAGAGAGCTGAGAATAGATCTCCTGACCCTGCTGCGAGGCATACCAATTGATGAACACGGCCGCGGCGCTGGGGTGCGGCGCGTCCTTGATGAGCTTCACCACGCTGTTGCCCGCGCTTACGGCCGGCGCGCCGTCGTCCGGGAAGACCCGCTCCAGACGGAAGCCCTGCTTGCGGAACTCCTCGGCCTGCGCGGGCAGGATCGCGAGCCCGATCGGCTGAGTGCCGCGCGCCATGCCCTGCACGACCTCCCGCGCGTCGCGGGTCACGACCGGCTGCTGGTCCTGGTAGAGCGCCTTGATGTAGTCCGGGCCGAACGCCTCGAGGAGCGAGCGCGCCGTCGCCCCGCCCGCACCCACGTGCGGGTCCTGGATGATGATCTTGCCGCGGTACTCCGGCTTCAGCAGATCACGCCACGAGGTGATTGTCTTGGGATCGATGACGCTGGCGTTCACCATCAGGTCGATGTGGACCCACTCGCTACCCGCCAACATGTATTGCTGCGCGTCGTCCACCCATTCGAGGTGGTTGTTCAGCCACTTGGTAGAATCGGTCACCTCGGGGAGCAGGAGCTTCGGGGCGATGGGGGCCAGCAGGCCCGCCGGATAGATCGTGATCAACTCGCTCGCACCGCCGAAGAGCACGTCGGTCGTCTGGCGCCCCGCGCCCGCCTCCTGCTCGATGCGCACGCGGGCGGTCGTGGATAGCTCGCTCGTGCTGTCAACCTTGATGCCATACTGCTCTTCGAAGGCTTTGGCGAACGCCTCGCCGAGACCCGGCACCCCAGCCGGCACGGAGATGCGGACGCTGCCCTCCCGTTTCGCCTCCGCCAGCAGCCGGTCCCACTCGGGCGAGGACGCGCCCCCGCCGGCGGCGGCCGGCTGCGCGCCCGTCGCGGCCGGGCCGACGGTGGGAGCCGCCGCAGGGGCGGCCGCCTTGCTCGCGGCGGGCGGCGCCGACTGACAGCCAGCCAGAGTGACCGCGAGCAGCGCCAGCACGCCGAGCACGTAGCACGGGAAGCCGGCGCGCGGGCGATGGTCCTTCATCAACGGCTCCTTCTTCGAGATCGCTGCGGCGTCCACATGCTGCGCTGCGCCGCGGCGGCGCCGCCACCTCGCCTGGCTGGCCACGGTGGCTGAGCACCCGACGGGCGATGGTGGGTCCGTTTGGTGGAGCGATACGTACCACCAGCTCTGGGCCGCCAGCTTAGACGCCCGTGGTCGCGGCCAGGCCACGCGGGACCGACCAGGCTTTGAGGGGCCGGCCCTCGGCGAGCGCGCGCAGCTCGCGCTCCCAGATCTTGCGGAGCAGGATCACGCCGACGTCGGAGCGGCCCAGCCGCTCGTGCGCTCGGTCGGCGATCGGCCCCTGGCCTACCTGCGAGATGTAGTCCTGAATCGTGATGATGTCAGGCCGTCCCGTGATGTCCTGGGCCCGTATCTCGCCCCGCAACACGGCCTCGCCGATCTCGGCGTGCGACGGCAGCGCGCGCAGTTGCTCGGCGATGGCGCGCTGGCGGTCGAGGTACTGGCGGCGTCCCTCCTCGCTCACGTCGGCTACGCGCACCAGGAAGCTCGTGTGGTGCTCGTCGTCCACGGGGATGCGCCAGGCCAGCGTCTCGATCCAGCCGATCTCCGGCATCGCGGGGTCGTTGCGGTAGGTCGTGAAGTACAGGATGTTCGGCATCAAGAACGGCGTCTCGCGGACGACGCCGTTCGCCCGCGTGCCGTACTGCATCAGACCGAACTCCGTCTCCTCCGCCGTGATCTGCGGCAGGTCCGCCACGATGGACAGCGAGGAGTCGCGATGGACGAAGCTGACGTGCACCTCGTCCGGGCCGTTCTCGACGTTCTGGAAAAAGTTGCTGGGCCAGGTGTACGTCGCCACGTCGAGCAGGCGCTTGGAGTCGAAGTCCGGGTAGCGCGGCAAGGGCGGCGGCGTGCCTTCCCCAAGATACGTGAATATCAAGCCCAAATATTCTTCGGTGGGGTAGCTCGGGATGCGTACCTTGGGTGGGAAGGAGGAGTCCTCGGCCGGCATCTCGACGCACTGGCCGGAGGCGTCGTACTTCCAGCCGTGATAGAAGCAGCGAATACAGTCTCCCTCTACCCAGCCGGTCGAGAGCTGCGTCCCCCGGTGCGCGCAGCGAAAGGCCACGACGTGCGGCATGCCGTCCTCGCCCCGGTAGAGCGTGAAGTCCTCGCTCATGACACGGATCGGTTTGGCGCGGCCGGCGGGCAGATCCTCGGCCCGGAGGACGGGCTGCCAGAAGCGGCGCAGGTAGCGGCCGGCGAGCGTCCCCGGCCCGGTGTGCGCGAAGTCCGTGGAGTCCGCCGCCGTGTGCTCGTTCACGGCCCCGTTAGTGGCAGTCACCTTTCCGGCCTCCGTATAGCGCTTTCGCGCGTGCTGCGCGTGTCGCACGCCAATACCCCGCTGACCTGCCTGTCCAGGTCAGCGGGCAGCGTCTCAACGGCGCCCCCCGGCGGACGGGGGGCGCCGGGGGGAGGTCCCCGAGTGGCTCTTGGACCGTCCGAGGCTTCTACTACGTGTAGTTGGCGACGAAAGCGCCCTTCTCGGTGCGGTCCCAGTAGAAGATGCCCTGCCACAGCTTGTCCGCCGTCCAGGTGATCGGCTCCATCTTCGGGTCGGCCCAGTAGCCGCCGGTGAACACCTCGTTCCGGTTGCCCGACGGGTCGAAGAAGTAGATCGTGTGCCCGCGCGTGATGCCGTGGCGGGTAGGCCCGGCGTCGATCGTCGAGCCGCCGCGCACGATCACATCCGCCGCGCGGCCGATCTCCGCCCAGTCGTCCAGCCAGAAGGCGAAATGGTGCATGCCGCCCGGGTTGCCAGGGATAAAAGCCAGGTCGTGGGGCGTGTGCGTGCGCTCCAGCCAGCAGGCGATCGGCGTGCCGTCGGGCGCCACGACCTGCTCGGTGAGGCGGAAGCCCATGATCTCGTTCCAGAAGTGGAACGAGGCCGGCGTGTCGGGCGTGGTGAGGAGCGTGTGGTCCATGCGCGGCGGGTGAATGCCCACAAGTCCGTCGGGATAGGGATCAGGGTTGGTGGTCGGGAGCCCATTGCCCACCACGCGCATGTCGTAGTACAGCTCGACCCGGTGCTCGCTGGGGGCCGTGAAGCGAATCGCCTCGCCGAGCGCGTGCTCGTCGCCCGCCGAGACGCGCCGCACGCGGTACTCGTTGCGCTCGAGCTTGTCCTCGAACCGCTCAAGGTCGTCCGGGTCCTCCAGCCGGAAGGCCATGTAGTTCATGCCGGGGGTGGCGTCCTCGACCAGCACGAGCTGGTGATGCTCGTGCTCGTCCCAGGCCTTGAGGTACACTTTGCCGTTGACCCGATCGGTCTCCTGGAGCCCGACCACCTGCGTGTAGTACTGGGTTGCCACCGCTAGGTCCTTCACCCGCACTTCGAGATAGCCCAACTTCAGAACACCCATGCTGCCTCCCTTCGCCGCGCGATACGGCTCCTTCTGTCCCCAAACGCTGGCGGACCGGCCGCGGCGCGATCAACCGCGTGCGCCGACAGTTCCCGGCCGGTCGCGTCATCCCTCCGGTGGATACTGCCTATCGAGCGCCTCGAACGCGTTGGTCCGCACGACCGGGGGCACCCGCCCGGCCGGGGGTGCGGCTGATCGCCCCCCCGCCGCGTGCGCGCAGATGGCGTCCACGTCGGCCGGCGTCACGCTCTCGTACCAGGTACGGTCGCGGTGCACCACGACGTTCGGGCCGTGGCTGCAGCCGTTGAAGCAGTAGTACGGCTCAACGGCCACCCCGGCGCAGCCGGCTAGCCGCGCCCTCAGCACGCCCAGCAGTTGCCCCGACCCGCGGGCGCTGCAGAACAGGCCCTGGCACACAAACACACGGCGCGTGGGCGCTTCGGGCACTGCTGCTCCGCTCCTTCGCCAACAACTCGGCCCCACGATCGGACGGCCGCCGGTCGATCCAGGCCCTTATGTTACCATCGTGGCCTGAGCCGTGGTGCAAAACCATCGCGGCCGGGCATGCACGATGCACGCACTGCGCAGCGCGCGCTCCGGCGCACGCTTCTACCGCCCCACAGACTGGGAGGGGCACGTCAAACGCGGGGAAGTGCCGCGCTTGGGCCGGTACGGTGAACGAGCGGGGTCGAGGCGCGATCGCTGTCTCGCGCCACCAAGGCATAGCATCTGCGGCTCGCCGTTGGTACAATGCTGCCGCCGTACGCGCCCGCCAGCACGCGACGCGCGTGTATTCGATCGTCCATGCCGGCTGGGCCGGGACACCGTCCTTTGCCGACTCGCGCGAGCACGGGGGTGAGGCCGCGATGTGGCTAGCCGACGAGGCTGTGAAGCACGTTGATCGCGATGAACTGGTCGAGTTGGCGTTGCGCATCTGCAACATCGACAGTGCTGGGCCCCACGAGGCCGCGGCGGGCGAATACGTCTACGCATGGCTGCGGGCCGAGGGCTTCCAGGCTCGCAAGACCGGCCTGCTGGCCGACCGCTTCAACCTCATCGGCCGCCTGCCGGGCACCGGCGGCGGCTACAGCCTGCTGTTCAATAGCCACCTGGACACCGCGGTGCAGGCCAGCGATACCTGGGTGGTCAAGGACGCCGACGCCGACGTGTACCACAAGGCCTGGGTCGAGGGGGACCAGCTCGTCGGCGAGGGGATCGTCAACGACAAGGGACCGATGGCCGCCTTTCTCATCGCCGCGAAGGCCGTGAAGGCGACAGGCATGCCGCTCAAGGGCGACCTGCTGCTCACGGCCGTCGTCGGCGAGACGAGCCACGAGCCGGCCGACGACCCGCCCGGCGCACTGCTCGAGACGGGCGACCTGGGCGTCCGCTGGCTCGTTACCCACGGCGGCGTGGCCGACTACGCGCTCGTCGCGGAGGGGACGGGCTTCAGCCTGGTCGCCGTCGAGGCCGGCATGGCCTGGTTCAAGGTCACCTGGGTCTCGGACCAGCCGGCGTACTACGTGCCCTACCTGCCCGACCGCACGACGCTGGCCGAGAGCCCCAACATGATCGTGCGCGCGGCGGCGGGCATCGCGGCGCTGGAGGGCTGGGCCGCCGACTACCAGCGACGCTACGCGTACGAGTCGCCCGGCGGCCCGGTCGTGCCCAAGGCGCAGGTCGGCGGCATCCGGGGCGGGGACGCGACGCGGCCGATCATGGCGCCGCAAGTCTGTAGCATCTATGTCATGGTGTTCACGCCGCCCGGCCTGCCTCCGCTGGTGCTCCAGGATGAGCTTGCGGCGGCGCTGCGCGCGGCCGGCGTCCCGGCGACGGCAATCGAGCTGTACCTGTTTCGGCGCGGCTACGAGTGCCGGAACGTCGAGCGGCTGCGCGACGCGCTCCTGGCCGCGCACCTCGCCACGTTCGGCACGCCGCCCCCGCCGCCGAACCCGGCGACGTGCAGCATGTGGCGCGACATCAACGTCTTCAGTGAGGTGGGGATTCCGGCGATCACGTACGGTCCGCGCTCCGAGACGCACTCCTTCAAGCGCTCGTTCCCCGTCGGGGCGCTGTACCAGGCGGCCTGCGTGTACGCACGCCTGATCGTGGACCTCTGCAACCAGGAGAAGAGGCTGCCATCAGCGACCGCTGCCGTCAGCCAGTAGCCGCGGTCCAAGCATCCCGTGGAGTCTGGCTCAGGCGGCGGGCGCCATCGGCCGTCACGACGACCGGATCGCCCAGCCGCACACCGCGCCGCAGGTCGCGCGTCACGTGCGGCTGCAGTGCGAGCACCATGCCCTCGCGGAGAGCCAGATCGAGTTCCCGCTCGCGCGCCGCGCGGCCCGCGGCATCCTCCTCGGTGACCCGGCGCGGCGCGCGCACGAGCGGCTCCTCCCAGGGGCCGTGACCAGTGCCCTGCGCCAGCACGTGCAGGCTAGTGCAGCCCGCCTCGCGAATCGGCGCCAGCAGCGCCTCGCCCAACTGGCGGAGCGTGAGCCCCGGGCGGATGGCGCGGTAGCCGTTCTCGAACGCGGCCCGCGCGATCGCGAACAGCTCGCGGTACTCCGGCGTCGGGCGGCCCACCACGGCGGGCGCCTGGAAGTTGGCCCAGTAGCCGAAGTAGCGCGGGCAGAGCTCCGTCAGGATGACATCACCGGCGGCGAGCGTGCGGCGGGCCGGCAGCCGCTTGCCGTGACTCACGGCCGGCCCGCTGTCCCAGAACACGACAACCGGCTGCTCGGAGCCCTGCTCGAGCAGCGTAGCGAACGTCCGCGCAAACACCTGGTACTCGCTCGCGCCGGGCACCGCCTGGCGGCGCAGGGTCGCCCACGCCGCGTCGCCGATGGCCACGGCCGCCTGGATGAACTCCAACTCCGCCGGGCTCTTCACGAGCCGCATCTCCTCCAGGATGGCAGTGGCGTTCACCAGTTCGGCCTTCGGCAGCCCGGCCTGCAGCCGCTCGTAGGTGACGTGGGGGATGATGCCCTCGGCGTCGAGCTGGCCCGACAGGCCCACCAGCCCGATGCGCCCCCGGGCGAGGTCTAGCTCGCGTACGTGCGCCGCCAGCGGGCCCGACCAGCGCGCGCCCGGACAGGGCCGCAGGTCGTCCACCCAGACGCCGCGCTCGCGCCACTCGTCGAGCATGCTGCCGCCCGACCAGACGAAGGCCGTGGGCGGGCCATCGCGCGGAAACGCTAGCCAGCCCTCCTCGCCGTTGCCGCCGATGAGCGACAGGTAGTACAGGTTCAGCGTCCGCACGTCGGACATGCCGCTCTCGCCGAAGACGAGCAATAGGTCCAGCCCGGCGTCGGCCATGCGGTGGCGCAGCGCGGCCCAGCGGCGGTCGCGCTCGGCGAGCGGCATGCGGGGCAGCTGCGCGCGCTCTAGTGACATGGCTCTCACTTGCAGATGGGGTCCGGCCTGCGCACGCTATTGCTTGGCGAGGATGCGCGCCAGCTCGCGCTCGTACTTCGCCGACTCGTCGGCGTACTTGCTCATCTGCACCATGCCGTCCTCGCCCATGAGCCGGTTGCCCTGGTCGAGCAGCGGCTTGATGAGCGCCGCCGTGCCCGAGCCCGGCAGCAGGTCCAGGTCCAGGAAGTCGGCCTGGTACGACAGGCGCTGCCCCTCCTCGGTCAGCATGAACAGCGCGAACAGCGTGGCCGTGTTCGGGTGCGCCGAGCCCTTCGGCACCGCGAACGTGTAGTAGCTGGCGTGGATCGCGTCCGCGGGGATGACGAAGCCGATTGGCTTCCCGTCGGCGTGCTGCTGCTGATCGACGTTCACGCCGCAGTTCAGCGCGTGCAGCAGGAACTCGCCGCTCAGGATGCGCTCGTACTCGCCGCAGCGGATGAGCCCGCCCACCTGGTCGGCAAGCTGCTGCACGTAGGCCGTCGTGGCGTCGCCGCCCCACTCGTTCGAGAGCGCCAGGCGGTAGAACCCCGCGGCATAGGGCGTCGAGGCGACCAGCCCCTTCCACCTCGGGTCGAGCACGTCCTTCAGCGTGCGCGGCACGTCGCTCGCCGGCACGAGCTGCTCGTTGTACGTGATCCCCGGGAACCAGGTGCCGTAGGCCACCGCTACGTTCTTCTCGGCCACGGCCTCGGCGGGGATGCGCGGGTCAAGCGCACGCCAATCGACCGGCTGTAGGACGTCGGCCGCGAGCATCATCGCGATGTGCTCGTCGGAGCCGTGGTACAGGTCGGTGGAAGGGGGCTTGCCCGCCTGCGCCTCCTGAATGAGGCGCGCGGCCATCTGCGGCATCGAGGGGCCGACCGTGCGGTTGATGCGCGTGTTCAGGCCGTAGTAGGCGTTGAATGCCTGCACGATCTCCGGCAGCGCGTCGCCGCCGTGGAAAAAGCTTGAGCTCCAGATGACGTTCAGCTCCCCCTCGCCGCGGGCGCCGTCGATCAGCTGCTGCACCGCCGCGTTGTGCATGGGCGCCGCCTGGCTCGCGCTGGCAGCCGGGGCCGCGGCGGCGGCTGGCGCCGGGGCGCCACTGCCCGCCGGCGGGACGCCGCTGGCACGCTGGGCGCCGCCCGCGCAGCTCACGAGCGCGAGACAGAGGATCGCCGCGATGCGGGCCTGGTGCGTGCCCCTGGGCCTCATGCTGCCCTCCCGCTTCTCGTGTGAGCCTCCGAGTCCGGCAGCCCATCACACCCCGCTCGTGGTCTCCAGCCGTTCGGGGTAGACCCACTGCCGCAGCGGCCGCCCCTCGGCCAGCGCTCGCAGCTCGCGCTCCCACAGCTTGCGGACGAGGATCACGCCGACGTCGGAACGACCGAGCCGCTCGTGCTGGCGGTCGGCGATGGCTCCTTGCCCGACCTGCGCCACGGTGTCCTGCACGTTGAGAAGAGACGGATAATCCGCGAGGTCGTGGACGCGCAACTCGCCTCGTAGGATCCGCGCCGCCACCTCGTCCACCGACGGCACGTCGGGCGGCGGTACCTCGCGGCGCCGGCGGTACGCCTCGGCCTCCGCGCCCGTCACGTGCACGAGTTGGGCGGTGAACGTGGCGTGCGTCTGGTCGTCGACGGGCACGCGCCAGGAGACGTAATCGCGCCAATCGCTGTGGGGCGCTTCGGCCGGCGGCGGGATCTTGATGCGCAGGATGTTCGGCATCTCGACGTGCGTCACGCGCACCGGCTGGCCGGGCCGATGGCCGTACTGCACCAGCCCATACTCCGTCTCCTCGACCTCGACGCGCGGCACGACCGGCAGACCATGCGTGTCGTGGTGCACGAACGCCAGATGCACCTCGTCGGGGCCGTTCTCGATGTTCTGAAAGTAGTTGCAGGGGCGGTAGTAGACCTCCGTCTCCAGCACGCCGTCGTCTTCGAGCACGCGGTGGCGTGGTAACGGCGGCGCCTCGCCGTCACCGAGGTAAGCAAATATGAGCCCGATGTACTCCTGCGCCGGGTAGCTCTTGATCCGGACTTTGGGCGGGAAGGAGGGGTCTTCGGCGGGCATCTCGACGCACTGGCCGGCAGCGTCGTATTTCCAGCCGTGGTAGAAGCAGCGAATACAATCGCCCTCCACCCAGCCGGTCGAGAGCTGCGTCCCCCGGTGCGCGCAGCGGAACGCCACCACGTGGGGCGTGCCGCCCTCGCCGCGGTAGAGCGTGAAGTCCTCGCCCATAATGTGGATCGGCTTGGCATGGCCGGGCGGGAGGTCGATCGCGCGGTAGACGGGCTGCCAGAACCGCCGCAGGTACTCGCCGGCCAGTGTGCCAGGGCCCGCGTGGGCGAAGTCGGTGTAGTCCGACTGGCTATAATGCCCGGTCGTCGTGCCGTTCAGCATGACCATCCTGCCCCTCCCAGCCCATCACGGACTCGCTGCCCCCATATGCCGGACCTCAGACGGACCATACGATGGCACACCCACCTGACAGCGTCAAGGGCACTCGGCGACAGTAGGGCTCTTCGGTCATCGGTGCTGGCCCGGAGCGGGCCACGGGAGTATGATCGTCCCGAGCGAGTCCGGCTAGGAGAGGGAAGGGAGCCTGCATGACTACGCTGTCGGCGTGGCGCCTGTTCCTGCTTGCCAACCTGGTGCTTACGCTCGCCTGCACGGGCGGCAGCCCGCCGGTCCAGCCCACGCGCGGGCCGGCGGCCGTGGCGCCGACGAATGCACCCGCCGCGTCCGCCGCGCCGTCTGCAGCGCCGGCCGCGAGCGCCCAGACTGCACCCGCGCGCCCGGCCAGCACGACTACCGTTGCCGTTGCGCTGCCCGTGCCGTCGCAGTCGTTCTTTCCGATCTATCTGGCGCGCGAGAAGGGCTACTACGCGGAAGAGGGGATCGACGCGGACATCCAGGTCGTCGCGCCCCAGCTTGGCGTGCAGGGTGTCGTGGCGGGCAACTACGGCTTCTCCGGCGCGGTCTCGCAGGCGGCCATCGCGGGGCTGACCGGCGCGCCCGTGCGGGTGGTGTTCAACACGCACAGCATCACCTGGTGGCTCATGGCGAACCAGGCCTCGGGCGTGCGCGCGATCAACGATCTCAAAGGGAAGACCATCGGCATCGAGGGCCCCGGCACGCTCAGCGCCACCTTCACCCGTGTGCTCTTGAGCAAGCACGGCCTGAACCCCGACGCCGACGTGCAGTACGCCAGCCTGGGCCCCGTGCCCAACTGGCTGCAAGGCGCCATCGGCGGGGCCGTGGATGCGGCGATCGCCGGGGACGTGGACCTGCGGCTGCTCGGCGAGGGGCAGGGGCTGACGGAGGTCGCTTGGTACGGCGATGACGTGCGAGGCTCGCTGATCGGCCTGGCCACGAGCGAAAGCATGCTGCGCGGCAACGCCGACCTCACGCGTCGCTTCCTGCGGGCGGTGACCCGCGCGCTGGGCAGCTACCGCGCGAACAAGGATGAGACGGTAGCGCTGGCCGCGCGGGTGCTCGACCAGCCCGCGGACTTCGTCGCCCGGGCGTACGATCTCAGTGCATCCCTGCTGCTCAACCCGCCGATGCTTACGCCCGAGGTGCAGCGCGAGTTCCTCGACCTGGCCAAGGAGACGCTGAGCATCGACCGCGCCGTGGACCCCAGCGAGGTCTTCGACTACGGCATCACGCGGCAGGTCGTGCAGGAAGTGGGGGCACCGCCGGCGAGCCCCTGATGGCCCGCACGGCCGAATTAAGCGGGGTGGCGCCCCACGTAGAACCCCTCGTCATCGGGCGGCAGGTCGTAGCCCGAGGCCTGGAGGCCCTGGCGCAGCGCGCGCATCTGGTTGGGCAGCAGCCGCATCTGCGGCATCGGCAGCAGCCCCCCGTTGAACCCGTGCAGCCAGTTCAGGTACTTCCAGCCGTTGCGGTGGATCAGGTTCGCGCCCGCGAAGCTCGCGTGGA